>Ga0334884_1003660_pt1 | contig 16989 bp, 19 predicted proteins | sample GraSluR1_MG_7_FD_207215 | JGI IMG/M metagenome (GOLD analysis project Ga0334884, IMG submission 207215) | Sludge microbial communities from methane-producing bioreactor in Wageningen University, Netherlands - Granular Sludge_12_05 R1 | ecosystem: Engineered > Bioreactor > Anaerobic >...
GATAAAAGGCACTTCGCAATTTTTTGCGAAATGCCTTTTTTTGACCACCATCATCTTTACAGCTACAAAAACCACCATCATCTTTACAGCGTAATTTTCATAAACCACCAACTAATTTACAGGGCCTTTTAATACAATGAGAATTGGAAGATAAATTATGTATAAAAAAATATCTAATAACAAAACTCACACTAAATATATAGTTGAAGAGAAAATCAATATGGCCAAAGAATATCTAACTTTGGAGTGTAGTGCAGAATCACTAATAAAAAATATGATTTAGCAAACCATGGAGTTTTAAAAAGATGGGTAAAACAATATAAAGAAAGAGGAACAATAGTAGAAACTAGAGGTATAGAGACTAAAATAACATCACCGAATAAAGGTAGGCCAAGAAAATATCTAGATAGGCCTCTAGAAGAATATACTAAGGAAGAATTAATCGAAAGACTAAAGATGGCTGAAGACATAAAAAAATCTCTGGTCTATCTAATGAACCAAAAGCCAAAGAAAAATACCAAGTAATAGACTTACTAAAAAACAAATATTCAGTTAATAGTTTATACAAAGCTCTTAAATTTTCTAAAAGCGGATATTATGACTGTATAAAATTAGGTAGATCGCAAGATAAGGCTTTTAACAAGATTAATAACGATTTGGTAGTAAATATGCATGGAACTAATAAAACATGGGGTATACGCCAAATTAGAATGCAATTAAAAAGAAAATACGGTATAATCACCACTAATTATACTGTACACCGTTATATGAGATTGAATAGCATTCAATCTATAATCCGTAAGAAGACACATAGATATTCAAAAACACCACATCATCAAATACCAAATCTTCTACAACGTAATTTTACCACAAATTCATCAAATATGAAATGGTCAATTGATTAAGTTACATTTTCGCAACTAATGGTGTTAAATATTTATGTGCTATTAAAGATATGTATGATAAATCAATTATCGCATACAAAGTGACACCACGTATAGACTTAGAACTTGTACTTGATACCGTTAAATTAGCAACATGTAAAGTTCCAAAATATCAAAGGGGAAAATTTATCCTACATTCAGATCAAGGGTGGCACTTCACTACCCCTACTTATCAAAACTTACTAAAAGAGAATAATATAACTCAATCAATATCAGCTAGGGGATCTAGTGTTGATAATGTACCGATTGAATCATTTTTTAGCGCTTTAAAAGCAGAATGTATATATTTAGATACAAATTTAAAATACAAAGATATAGATACAAAAATAGATAACTATATAGATTATTATAATAACGAACGATTACAAGAAAAAATAAAAGAGCTAACTCCTCTAGAATATAGAGAGTTAACTCCTGATTGTGTCTTTTTTTAAATTGTCCGTTTTAATCAAACTAATTCCTTTAAAGTTCTTTTTTATTAATATCTATTAATAATTTCTTTTCTTTTAGTTTCATATTCATCTTTTGTAATGATGTTTTTTTCGAATAGATTTTCAAGATTTTTTAGTTTGACTTCTAGATTATCAAACGTATTAGATTTTGTTTTATTATTTAGGCTAATACTTTCGCCTACTAAAATTAGAATTCCTCCTAAGGGATTAAAAAATAGTAAATTCATAATTCCTATAAGTATGTAAGATTTAATTTTACGTTTATGGAATAAAATGAGAAATATCATAAAGATTGCAAAAAAAACAATATGGGTAATAATAATAATTATAAAGATCAGTAATTCAGTAGTCAATAAACCAAGAAATTGATTGAAAAAATTTGTACCTATTAAAAAACACAAAGGGGCAAGAAAAAAAATTTCAAGTCCAAATGAAATATAAGTAAGAATAATTCCAGCAGATGTTAAGCCGTGGTATTTTTGTTCAGTCATGTTTTTTCCTCCTAGTTATTGATTGTAACATATATAGACTTGATTATCAAACAAAACAATTAAACAATTATGAATAATAAAAATATTTTTTCTTAATGAAAGCGATAATTTTTTAAGAGATACTATCTTAAATATAAATTAACTAATTTTAAATTGACTTTGTTTCTAAATAGTTAAGATGTTATAATAAATATATATAAATTACAGATATAAACAAAGGATGAAAATATGGAAAATAAAAAGAAAAATGCTTTTCAAAATATGTATAATAAAAATCAAGAGACTGAGGCTTATATGGTTGAAGTATCGCTAGATAATTATGCAGAGTTATTTAATGGTTGGGATGCATCGCCTTTAAAAAGGCGAGACTTAGAACCAGAACTTCTAGACTATCTAGAACAAGCAGGATATGAAATACCACTAAAAGAAAAAACTGAATTATGTTTTTATTTAGCTACAGAATTAAAAGATTTTGAAAAAGAAAAAAGAAGTATTTTAGGTGTAAAAAATAATTTTAATATTGCAATGTTTTTTATTAATAAAACATTAAGAAATAATTATAGAAGAATAATAATCTATATATTTATGAGTATAATGTTTTTAGTGGCGGCTTATTTACTTAGAAACATTGCAAGTGAAAGTTTATTATTTTCTATTTTAGTTGAAGGTTTATTTATTGGAGGTTGGTTTTTACTTTGGGAATCTTTTGCTATTTTCTTTTTTGAAAGTCATGAAATTAGAAAAAGGAAAAAAGTCTTTAAAAGATATTTAGAATCTGATATTTATTTTAAATATGATTAATATAAAAAAAACAAAAGATATGTATTTAATTGTTTAAGAAAAAATTCTTAACTAACTAAATAGATATCTTTTTCATATGTTTAAATTGACATTAAGCAAAGATAGTATTATAATACATATGAATATTTATTCATATGTATAAGGGGATTAATATGGAAAACTATAAAGCATTAGAACTCTTAAAAGCAGTTGCTAATGAGACGAGATTAAGCATAATAAACTTAGTAAAAGATAAAGAACTAAGTGTTAATGAAATTGCATGTAGTCTAGAGATGTCTCAAACAGCAATCTCGCATCAGTTAAAAATTTTAAAGAATTTAAATATTATAAAAGGCTCAAGAAAGGGGAAACATATTTATTATACAATTAGCGATCATCATATTAAAAATATGATAGCGCAAGTATATGAACATGTTAATCATTAAAAATGGGAAGTATATTAAAAAAATATTTTATTTTAAAAAACATTGATAATACAAACACTTATAGAAAAATTGAAATTGCTTTAGCAAAACGCTTTAAAAATGGTACAGCTAAAATCAATCCTGCTAATGATAATTTAATCATTGAATTTAATAGTGAGGATAATTTAGAAGAAGATTTAGCTTTAATTTTCGAAGTTATTAAAGAATATGCTACTGATGTTGAAATTGAAGAAAAAGAAGCTAAAATTAGAGTCAGAAAAACTTTAATTTTAGAGAACTTAGATTGTGCTAATTGCGCAGCTAAAATCGAAAGAATTGCTAAAAGAACTTTTGATCATGAATTTATTGTAGTTGATTTTGCTACTTCAAGATTTATCATTGAAACAACTGATAAAAATTTGCTCGATAATCTTCAAAAAGAAGTTGCTGAAATTGCTTTAACTGTAGATAATCATATTGTTGTTTTAGAAAAACGAGAAAAACAAAAAAAACAAACTCAAAGTATTAGAATTGAAAGAAAAAAAATAATTACTTATAGTTTAGGAATGTTTATTTTTATTGGTGGAATGCTTACAAGATATTTAGTTGGAGAATATGCTAATTATGTTTTCCCTTATTATTTATCATTAATCGTTTATTTGTCAGCGTATGCATTACTTGGATTTGATTTAGTTTATGGAGCGATTAGAAACATTATGTCAGGAAGAATTTTTGATGAAAAATTCTTGATGACAATAGCGACTCTAACTGCACTTTTTATTGGTTCTTATAACGAAGCTATTTTTGTTTTGATTTTTTATAAGACAGGTGAAATGTTACAACAATATGCAGTAAACTATTCAAGAAGATCAATTGCTAACTTGATTGATATTAAGCCTCAGAGTGCGTTTCTTTATAATGATGGTGATGTTACTGAGGTTGATCCTAATGAAGTAGTAAAAGGTGATATTATTATAGTTCGTCATGGGGAGAGAATTCCACTTGATGGCGTTGTAATGAGTGGGTCTGCTGGATTAGATGTTTCAGCTTTAACGGGTGAAAGCTTATTAAAAACAGTTGAAGTAGGAGATGAAGTATTTTCTGGTTCAATTAATGTTGATGGACTTTTAAAAATTAAAGTAACTAAAGCTTTTGAAGATTCAATGTGTTCTAAGATTATTAACTTAGTAGAAAATGCTAGTACTTTAAAATCAAAGTCTGAAAACTTTATTTCAAAATTTGCTAGATACTATACACCAGCTGTGGTTATTTTTGCGGTATTGTTAGCTGTAATACTTCCTTTTCTAACAATCAATAATTTTAACGGTTATCAAGAAGCTTTTCAAAATTCAATTTATAAAGCTTTAATCTTTTTAGTTGTTTCTTGTCCTTGTGCTTTAGTTATTTCAATTCCGTTAGGGTTTTTTGGAGGAATTGGGGCTGCTAGTAGAAATGGTATTTTAATAAAAGGAAGTAATTTTTTAGAAGCTTTAAATAATGTTAGTACTGTTGTTTTTGATAAGACAGGTACTCTTACAAAAGGAAAATTTAAAGTTGAAAAGATTGTTGCAACTGCTAGTATGAAAGAAGATGATATATTAGAATATGCTGCTCATTTAGAGTCTCTAGCAAATCATCCGATTGCTAAATCAATTGTTGATTATTATGGGATTCATAATATCAATTCTACTTTAGTTCAATTTGCTAAAAACTCAAGTAGTAATGGTGTTAGAGGAAAAGTAAAAAATAAAGATGTATTGCTTGGAAGCTATAAGTTTATTAAAGATTCAAATTTAGAAATTGAAGAAGTTATAGTTCCTGGAGTTATAATTTATGTAGTAGTTGATAACCTTTATGTAGGACATATTATTATTAAAGATGAAATAAAAGAAGAAACTATAAAAGCATTAAATGAATTAAGAAGTTTAGGAATAAAAGATATTCAAATGATTACGGGAGATAGTTTTGAAATTGCTACTGAAGTGGCCGAATCTTTAAGTATTACAACGTTTCATGCTGAAACATCGCCGATTGATAAGGTTGCTAAATTAGATGAAATAAAATCAAAATTATCAGAAAATGAAAAAATAGCTTTTGTAGGCGATGGAGTTAATGATGCTCCTGTTTTGAGTAGTGCAGATATTGGTATTGCTATGGGCGGATATGGAAGTGATGTAGCGATTGAAGTGGCTGATATTGTTTTGATGAAAGATGATATGAAAAAAATACCACTAGCTTTTAGAATTGCTAGAAAAACAAGAGTAGTAGTTATTCAAAATATTATCTTTGCACTAGCTATTAAGTTATTAGTTTTAGGGTTAACTCCTTTTAATGATTTAATACATATCTGGGAAGCAATATTTGCAGATGTTGGTGTATCACTTCTAACAATTCTTAATTCATTAAGAATTATGAGAATTAATAAAAAGAAAGTAGAATAAAAATGGATTATATTGAAGTTGGAAAAATCGTTGGAACTCATGGTATAAAGGGTGAGTTAAAAGTATTATCAGATTCTGATTTTAAAGCTGAAAGATTTAAAAAGAATAATATTTTATATATTGAAATAAATAACGATTATAAAGAAGTTAAAATCACTTCTTATAGACCTCATAAAAATGTAGAGTTAATTACTATCAACAATTTATTTGATATTAATGATGTTGAAAAGTATATTGGTAAAATGCTTTATATAAAGAAAGAACAATTGAAAAAATTAACTAAAGATGAATATTACTATATGGATTTAATTGGGTTAGAGGTTGTTAGTTCAGAGTCAGAGGTAATAGGAATTGTAAAAGATATAATGAGACTCCCACAAGGAGAAGTATTAGTAGTATATAATTCTTCTAATAAAAGGATTTTAATTCCTTTTGTAGATGAGTTTATAGCTGATGTAAAAGATAAAATAATTGTTAAGGTTATAGAAGGTTTAATATGATAATTGATGTTGTAACTATTTTCCCTGAGATTATAAAAAATACGATTAACCAATCAATCATTGCAAGAGCGCTTAGTAATAATCATGTGAAAATTAATGTCTTAGATTTTAGAGAGTTTTCGAATGATAAAAATAAAAAAGTTGATGATTACTCTTATGGTGGTGGTGCCGGAATGGTTATAGGACTTCAAGCAATCACTGATTGCATTAAAAGTATAGAAGGTTTTAAAGATGCTCATAAGATTTTAACTTCACCTGAAGGTGTTAGTTATAATCAAAAAAAAGCTCATGAGTTAAAAGAAAAACAACATTTGATTATTATTTGTGGGCATTATGAGGGAATTGATGCTAGGATTAATAATTATATTGATGAGGCTATTAGTTTGGGTGATTTTATTTTAACCGGTGGTGAGATTGCGGCTCTTGCAATAATTGATAGTGTTGTTAGATTAATCGATGGAGTTTTGGGTAATAGTGCTTCACTAGAAAGCGAAAGCTTTGAAATGGGGCTTTTAGAATATGATCAATATACTCGTCCTGAAGTGTTTGATGGAGTAAGTGTTCCTGATGTTTTGCTTTCAGGTAATCATGAAAAAATAAGACAGTATAGAAGATATAACGCATTAGAAAAAACTTTTAAAAAAAGACCTGACTTATTAGAAAAAAATTCTCTTTCAAAAGAAGATGAAAAATTTTTAAAGGAAATTAAGAATAAGGTTTAAGATGAAAAGATTATTTTTATTAATAATGATTAGTATGGTATTTATACTTTCTTCATGTAGTGGTAAAGTTTACTCATATAATCAAGATAATATTGAAGCATTTGATTTATTAATCGAAAATAAATTAAATGGTTTATATTCTCAAGCTTTAGCTTATGATTTAAGAGAGAACTGTGATTTGGGTCATATAGAAGGTTTCTCTTGTGTAAGAGTAGCTGAAAGTGGTTTAACAAAAGAAGATATTATTAATATGATATTGAGTTATGATTTAGAGGCAGTAATTATTTTGATTTGTAACGATGGTGTTGAAAGTAGTCAAATAGCTAAATATTTGAAGAAAGAAAAATATAAAAGCGTTCATTACTTTGAAGGCGGTTATATTAGTTACTGTGAAATAAAAGGTGATAGTTTTATTCCAGAAATTGGGTGTGATTGTTAAGTTAACAATTTAAGGATGAAAAAATGAAGAAGAAATTAGAAACACTTGTCTTTGTAGTTTTAGGAATGGTCTATGTTATTTTTTCATGGATTGTAATTTGGTATTTAATCAATTTAATATTTTTTAATTTTGAGAATGCTTTAGTATCTATTTATATAGTTTTAGGTGTTTCTTTAATCGCTTTAATATTTGGTGTTTTTTCTTTAAAAGCACTAACAAAAAAATTTCTTAGTTATTCTTCAAAACTAAAAGAACCAGAGATTGAAAGGCTCAACAATCTATTTACTGAAGTTGCAGCTAAATCAGCCAGAAAAAATGTTAAGCTATTATTATTCAATGATACTAAAAATGAATTTTTAGGTTCGCCGGCTTTAGCACTTCAAACTTCTAAGTCATATATTGGAATATCAGAGGTAGTTAGAAGAGAAGATGATGAAGTAATCAAAGGTTTGATTGCTCATGAGATGTATCATATAATTTCAAATTTCAATTTTGTATATTTTTTCGTTAACATATTAAGTATGGTTTTTTCGATTATCTTTTTGGTTTTACTTCAAATTTTTCAATCAATAATGAAGGTATTAAATAGAAAAAAATTAAATAGTATAATTTATGTAATACTTTATATCTTTTATATTATAACTGCTGTTTTGCTTTTAATAATAAGACTTCCATATAATATTTTAATTGCTCCACTTAATCGTTATGAAGAAAAACAAGCAGATAAGTTTGCATGTAGTTTAGGTTATGCTGAGGGTTTAAGATATGGTCTTTTTAAGACTACAAAAGATGCTAAAATTACGATTAAACATATATTTTATTGGATATTACCAATCCATCCTTTAGTAGATCAAAGACTTGATAGGATTTATGAATTGAGTGAAAAAACATATGGAAAAGAATTCTATATTATTAATGATCAACTATATTATATTGAAACTGATAATGAGAGAATTATAATTCCTGATAATGCTGTAAAAATTGCTAATAACAAAATTTTGAAACACACAAATAAAGTAAAATATATTGATTTTAATAATGTTATAGAAGTTAGTTCTAATGCATTTAGAAATAGTCATTCATTAGAAGAAGTTGATTTAAGTAATGTTCAAATAATTAAGCAATATGCATTTTTAAATTGTTCAAAACTTGGTAAAGTAATTATTTCTAATAGTTTAGTAGAAATAGAAGAAAGTGCATTTAAGGATACTTTAATTACTAAGGATAAAGAAATTGATTTTATTAAATTAAATAATTGGGCAATTGCTTGTAATATTAAAAATCCTAAATACTTAGAAATACCAACTGATATTACTAATATTCAGAATAATCTATTTAGAAGTTTTACAAAACTGGAATTTATTAGAATTTTAAATTTAAACTTTAAATTAAAAGAAGAGTATTTTGTACTCCCTAGATTAAAAGCAATAATTTGGGAAACGAAAGAAAATTTAGACAATGTTGGTTTAAGAATAATCAAATCTTTAGATGAGTTTAAAAAATATATAGTTGAAGAATTAAAAATATTAGAACTTAGTGAAGAAGAAATATTAGAAATTAATAGAATAGATAATTACAAGGGTATGATAGATAAGTATAATGATTGTATATTAAGAGAAGGCAAGATTTAAATTTGTAAAAAGATTTAGGTATATAAGGATTAGTTATTTTAAATTTTATAAGTATAAGAGCAAATATGTGACCAAAAATCTTTGTATAATGAGATAATTGTTAAAAAAAGTTTGCAAAAAGTTTTAAAAAATTTTATAATAAATCAAGCATATTAAAATATGTTAAGGCATTTAAAAAGGAGAGTGTATTTATGAGTTTTAAAGAAAATTTTGAAAATGAAGTAAAAGATTTAAAAAGTTTTAAAAAATTTTATGAGACAATAGCTTTTTTTGTTTTTTCTATTCTTGTTGTTCAACAACTATTTTTCCTTGTTGTCAACCTAATTGATTTTAAAAAGAATACTTGGTTTTCAACAAACAATTTCTCTACAAGTAATTTACAAGGTTATGTTAATAGAATTGTTCAAATTGATTCAAGTAGTGTGTTGGTTGTAATCATTGCTATTATTGCTTGGGTTCTTTATTATGTTTTTCTTTATTTTGTAGTTTTTAAGTTTTCTAGTAAACGTGGTATGTCAAAATGGACATGGACTTTATTTGTGGCTTTTGGACCAACAATATTTTTAGCACCTGCTTATATATGGTTTATTCTTTTTGCTTACAGATATGAGATTTACAGTATTTTTAAGAAGCTTGTTACTGAGATAGGTACGAAGTATGAAAAGCCAGATAAAAAAGAAGCAAATAAAAAAGAAATTAATAAAAATGAAACTAAAGAAACTGTAAATCAAGATTAAATAGTAATAGTTGTATAATAAAACTTTTGAAAATATATTTTCAAAAGTTTTTAATTTTAGAAAGTTATGTAAATGTATTTTCAAAACTATTGACATATGTTTTTGAATGTTGTATTATATTATTGAGGTATTTAATTATGAAAACATTAAAACGTAAAAAATATTTGGATAAATTAATAGAATGGAAAGACAAACAAATCATAAAAGTAATAACAGGAATGAGAAGGTCTGGTAAATCAACCTTGTTATGTGAATTATATAAAAACTATTTAATCGAACAAGGAATTTCTGATAAGCAAATTATTATTGTTAACTTAGAATCAATAGATAATGAAAACTTGTATCATTACAAGCCACTTTATGAACATATTAATAATTTGCTTGATTTGAAAAAAATGAATTACGTGATTATTGATGAAGTTCAAAATGCTAAAGATTTTCAAAAAGCTATTGATAGTTTGTATATTAAAAAAAATGTAGACGTATATATTACTGGATCTAATGCCTTTATGTTGTCTGGTGAACTAGCAACATTATTATCTGGAAGATTTGTAACAATAGAAGTTATGCCGCTTTCATTTAAAGAATATCATGATTCAAAAGAAAAAGAAGAATCTTTAGAAAAAGTGTATCGTGATTATCTTAGATGGGGTGGGTTGCCTTATATTATCAACTTGGAGAATAAAGATAATCTTATAAGAGATTATCTAGAAGGGATATACAATACGATTTTCAAAAAAGATATAATATCTAAAAATAAAATTTCTGATGTTTTTGTTTTAGAAGATGTGATTAGATTTGTTTTTGATAATATTGGAAATATTACCTCTTCAAAAAAAATTGCTGATACTTTATCATCTAATGGTAGAAAGATATCAAGACCAACAGTAGATTCATATTTAGATTATCTTATTAATAGTTATACAGTAGATAAGGTTTCAAGATATGATATAAAAGGTAAGGAATATTTAAAGTCGTTAGAAAAATATTACGTAATAGACATGGGCATAAGAAATTATTTGTTAGGGTATAGGAATATTGATAGAGGCCATGTTTTAGAAAATGTTGTTTATTTAGAGTTGAAAAGAAGAGGTTATGAGATTTACATCGGTAAATACGAAGATAAAGAGATAGACTTTGTAGTTAAGAATAATGAAGAGGTGTATTATATACAAGTAGCTGAAACAATTAAAACTGAGGAAATATTGAAAAGAGAAATAGAGCCACTTAGAGCAGTTGAGGATTATCATTCTAGAATATTGATAACTCAGGATTACGATGTTAATAAATCATATGACGGTATAAAAGTTTTTAATGTTTTTGAATGGCTATTAAGTGATAAATATATTATTTAAAAAAATTTTTATATAACAAAATAGTAAAAATATCTTGTAAAGAACAAAATCTTATGTTATACTACCATAGGTTAAGAGATTAACAAACACATTGTTCCGCTGCTATAATAAAATAGTTATGAACATTGGAAGAAGGAGTGTGAACAAAATGAGTCAAGCATTAATCAAATCAATTACTAATGACTATTTGCGTGCAGAAGTTCCTGAATTCCGTCCTGGTGATAACGTAAAAGTATACGTTAAAATCAAAGAAGGAACCAGAGAAAGATTGCAGGTATTTGAAGGTTTAGTGATTAAAAGACGTGGAAGTGATATTAGTGAAACTTTTACAGTGCGTAAAATGTCTTCTGGAATAGGCGTTGAAAGAACTTTCCCTATTCATACACCAAACGTAGAGAAAATTGAAGTTGTTCGTCGTGGTAAGGTTCGTCGTGCGAAACTTAACTACATTCGTACATTATCAGCAAAAGCAGCTCGTATTAAAGAGCGTAGATAGAAAAAGGCCATTTGGCCTTTTTTTTATTTATGAAAAAGATTATATTTATTTTCATAATCTTCTTGAAAAAAATAATAATTGTGTTATAATAAAAATGTATTGCGGAAACGAGGTGTTTAGTATGAACCAAACAAAAATATATGATGTTGCAGGTGCTGCGGGTGTATCACTGGCTACAGTTTCTAGAGTTCTTAATCATCCAGAAAAAGTAAAAGAAGCAACAAGAGACAAAGTTTTAAGAATTATTAAAGAAAAAGGTTATAAACCAAATGCTAACGCAAGAGGCCTTGCAAGTAGAAGATCAACTACAGTAGCTATAGTTGTACCTAATATTTCAAGATCTTCAGTAGCTGAAATGATTCAAGGAATCGTTGATGCTGCAAAAGAGTATGGTTATACTATTAGACTTTTTGTTAGTGAAGAATCTTCTTCACAAATTGATATGTGGGGAGATGTAATTGCAAGTAGTGTCGATGGTGTATTGTTTATGAATGACCAAATGACTAGTGAACTTTATAAACAATTAGAACTTGCTCCTGTACCAGTTGTATTTGTTAATTCAATTTCTGAAAGAAAAGGTTTAGGTGGCGTTAGAATTGATTATGAAGAAGCTGCTTATAAAATAACTAAAGAAATGATTAATCGTGGAAATAAAAGTATTATGTTTATTAAAACAGGACATAAATATTCAGTTAATGAGATGAAGGAAAAAGGTTATATCAGAGCTATGAATGAAAGCAAATTAACACCTGATATAGTAACTTCAAGTGGGGATATTGACATTAATGAAGTTCAATTTCAAGAGATTTTAGGTTGTAGGATTCCTGATGTTGCTATGGCGGTAAGAGATTCAATAGCAATTTCATTTATGAATATTGCAAGCAAAAGAGGAATTAAAGTTCCAGAACAACTACAAGTAATTGGTTTTCAAAATACTAGATATGCATTACTTTCAAATCCAAAATTAACTTGTGTAGCTATTCCGATTTATGATATTGGAAATAAAGCAATGAGTTACTTAACTCAACTTATGAAGAATGATGATGAAAGTGTTGCGAAATCTGAGGATGTAATCGTAGATTATAATATTGCATGGAGAGAATCTACTAGATAAAATAAAAGTCCTTAACGGGACTTTTATTATTTGAATTTTGTCTTAAAAGGAGAAAAAAATGAAATTAATAGATGAATTAAAATGGCGTGGTTTAATCTATGACATTATAGATGAAGAGAAGCTAACAAAAAGATTAGAAGAAAAGCCAATTACATTATACTGTGGTTTTGATCCAACTGCTGATAGTATGCATATTGGTTCTTTATTACCCATAGTTACTTTAGTAAGGTTTCATAATGCCGGGCATAGAATTATTGCTTTGACGGGTGGTGGGACTGGATTAATTGGGGACCCTAGTGGCAAGAAAAATGAAAGAAGCCTAAACTCAGTTGAGGTAATTAAAAAATGGAGTATGAGTTTTAAAGAACAGTTTTCAAGATTTATTCCTTTTAATAATCAAACAGCTTTTAGTATTGATAATTATGATTGGTTAGGAGAAATGAAAGCTATTGAATTATGGCGTGATTATGGAAAGCATTTTAATATTAATTATATGCTTGCAAAAGAAAGTGTTAAATCTCGTCTAGATACTGGTCTTACATATTTAGAGTTTTCCTATATGATTATGCAATCAATTGATTTTTTAAAAATGTATCAAAATGAAACTTTAAAATGTGAAATGCAAATTGGTGGTCAAGACCAATGGGGAAATATTACAGCTGGGATGGAATTAATCAGAAAAATTGAAGGACCAGATGCCAAAGTATATGGTCTTACAATGCCATTAATTACAAAATCAGATGGAACTAAATTTGGCAAAACTGAAAGTGGTGCTATCTGGTTAGATAAAGAAAAAACATCTCCTTATGAGATGTATCAGTTCTTTATTAATACAGCAGATGCTGATGTTATTAAATTTTTAAAATATTATACTTTTTTAACTAAAAAAGAAATTGAAGATTTAGAAGAAAGTGTTATAAAAGAAGCTCATTTAAGACTTGCTCAAAAAAGATTAGCTGAAGAAGTGGTAAAATTAGTCCATGGTGAAGAATCTTTAAAAGAAGCAATTAAAATCACTAATGCTCTTTTTAGTGGCGATTTAAAATCTTTAACAATAAAAGAAATTAAAGAAGGATTTAAAAATTTTTCTTTTGTAGAGATTTCACTTGATTTAAATATAATTGATGCTTTGGTTTTAACAAATGCAGCATCTTCTAAAAGAGAAGCAAGACAATTCTTAAGTAATAATGCAATTTATGTCAACGGAGATATTGTTACTGATTTTGAGGCTGTTGTAAAAAAAGAGAATGCTTTTGGAAATGAGTTTAGTGTTATAAGACGTGGTAAAAAGAATTATTATATAATTAGACATAACTAAAAAAAATAGGAGTTGACTCCTATTTTTTTATTCTGTTAAATCCCATTTTCTTATAAACTTTTTCAATTTTTCTTTGAGCAAGTACGCTTGCTTGTTTATAACCTTCATCTAAAATATTGTCAAGTTCATTTGAGTTTAGTAAAGCATTATATCTATCTTGTACTTTTTGAATTTCATTTGCTACAATTTCAGCTAAGTCACATTTAAAGTCACCATAGCCTTTGCCTAAGTATTTTGCTTCAATATCCTTAAAACTCAAACCAGTAATAACTGAGTAAATCATCATTAGATTAGATATACCTGGTTTGTTTTTCTTATCATATTTAACAATTGCTTCAGAATCAGTAATGGCACTTTTTATTTTTTTCTTAATGCTAGCAATTGGTTCTAATAGATAAATGCAGCCTTTTTCATTTTCGGCTGATTTATCCATTTTTTTAGTTGGATCTTGTAAATCCATAATCCTAGCGCCTTTTTTACTAATAAGTGGTTCTGGGACTGTGAAAGTATCCCCAAAGCGATTATTGAAACGAACGGCTAAATCTCTTGTTAATTCTAAGTGTTGTTTTTGATCATCTCCAACAGGAACATAAGCAGCATCATATAATAAAATATCTGCGGCCATTAAAGCAGGATATGTAAATAGTGCACTAGTTACACCTTGAGTTTGTTTTGTTTTTTTATCCTTAAATTGTGTCATTCTTTCTAATTCACCCATATAGGCAATTGATTGCATAATATATGCAAGTTCAGCATGGGCCGGGATTTCAGATTGAATGTATAAAGCTAAGTTTTCGGTTGATAAGCCAGATGCTAGAAAGATAGCTGCCACGTTTTTTATATTTTGACGTAATTCTTTGGCATCTTGAGGTACAGTTATAGCGTGTAAGTCAGCTACGAAAACAAAAAAATGATAATCTTTCATTTCTTTTTGAAGAATTGAAAAATTTCTAAAAGCTCCTAAATAATTTCCAAGTGTCGGAGTGCCGCTTGGTTTTACACCTGATAATACAATTTTCATATAAGTTATATCAATTTCTTGATATACCTCCTTTCTAATGAATTAATGCTAGTAATTATTATAATCTTATTTTGTGAAAGTGTCAACAATCTTAATTTTTATTCTTTACGAAAAAAGTATTGTGTGTTATAATTTTATAGAAGGGGAAAGGTGATTTTATGATTAAGCTTTATTCATCTCCAAGTTGTATTTCTTGTAGAAAAGTAAAAAAATTTTTTAAACAGTACAATATTCCCTTTGTTGAAAAAAACATTTTAAAAACACCTATATTAAAAGACGAAATTGTTAAAATGCTGACAATGAGTGAAAACGGGTTTGATGATATTATTTCAAGAAGATCACGTGTTTTTCAAGAAACAGGTTTAGACTTAGAAAAAATGAAAACACAAGAGTTAGTTAATTTTATAATTGATAATCCAAGTGTTTTAAGACGTCCTATTATAGTTGGTGAAATTGATTTACAAGTAGGCTATAACGATGAAGATATCGAGGTATTTATACCTGAGGAAATTAGAAATAGAGAATGTTTAGAATGTTATGGTAAGAATGTAGATTGTCCTTATGTAAAAGCGATTAAATTTCAAGATAAAAATGGTAAACTTATTGAAGGAGATTGTCCCTTTAAAGTATAAAAATCGACTTAATAGTCGATTTTTTTTAATAAAGTCTTTTATAAGCATTCATAGCTCTTTTGATTTTCTTTTCAGCTTTTTTATATTGAATAGCAAGTTCAGCTATTAAAGAGATAAATTCTTTTTTACCTTCATGATATGAAGTTGCTTGATATTCAAGTTCATAGTCAATTTCACCTAAATAAGTGCTCTCATCAATAAACAAGATTCCATTTTTATAAGGCAAATACATTCTTTTAGTAGAAAGACTTAAATAGTTTTGAACTTTTTGATCTTGGATGATTGAAGAAGTTTCAGCTTTGATTTTTTCGTTTAGGATAATTCCTGTTTCTTTTAGATCGTCGAATTCTTCGATTGTAAGAGGTTCTTTAAATTCATGAACTGCATAACCTTTTTTCTTTTTTAAAGTTAATTCAAGAGCATCTTCTCTTTCTTTTACTCTTAAAGAAGCATCGACTGCTTTTAAAGAAAATCTTTTTGTATCAAAATAATGATTTGTTTGAAAATCAAATTTGTTTCCATCAAACATTGTCATTAATTTATCATATTCTTCCTTGGTAAGTAAAGTTTTGAATTCTGCTTCTGTGCCTTTATTCATAAGTCCTCCTGGTTTAAGTCTATTAAAAAGTTATTTATATTATACATAATATAATATAAAAATCAAGAACTAATTTTTATTAATAAAAATTAGAAAAAAATTAAAATTAAATAAATAATATGTTATAATGTTATTAAGTTAATTTTTAGGAGTAAAAATATGAAGTATGCGGTTTATAGTAAAGAACCATTGAAAGAAGAAATTATGATAAAGTTAAAGGGAAAATTAGATTATCAAAACCCTGATTTTGTTTTTTCTTTTGGTGGAGATGGAACCATGCTTAATGCAGTTAATCAGTATATTGATAATACAGATAAAACTATTTTTATCGGTATTAATACTGGCAAGTTAGGTTTTTATACAGATTATGCTTTAGAAGAATTAGATTCAATTATAGATTCGATTAATAAAGGCGAAGTATTTTGTCATGAGTTTAGTTTGCTTGAATATTCTTTGATAAAGAATAACCAAGTAAAAAAAGGTTATGCTTTAAATGAAGTAGCGATTACTAATCCAATTCACACTCAAATAATTGAAGTTTATATTAATGATAAAATGTTTGAAACATTTAGAGGAACAGGCCTTTTGGTTTCAACTCCAAGTGGGTCTACTGGTTATAATAAATCACTTGGTGGAAGTGTTATGGATTGTAGTTTAGAAGCAATTCAGTTAACTGAAATCGCAGCTATTAATAATAGAGTATTTAAGTCACTAGCATCGCCTTTAATAATTCCTAGTAATAATAAAGTTTCAATGATTTCGCATGATTCAGATAATATTTATATTAGTGTAGATGGTAGATATGAAGAATTTAGCGATGTTGAGAAAATCGAAGTGATGTTTTCTAATAAAAAAGTTAAAATGTTAGGTTCTAAAAACTATAGTTTTTATAA
>Ga0334884_1003662_pt1 | contig 16986 bp, 12 predicted proteins | sample GraSluR1_MG_7_FD_207215 | JGI IMG/M metagenome (GOLD analysis project Ga0334884, IMG submission 207215) | Sludge microbial communities from methane-producing bioreactor in Wageningen University, Netherlands - Granular Sludge_12_05 R1 | ecosystem: Engineered > Bioreactor > Anaerobic >...
CGCGTAGTCGCCGTACTCGTAGTCCCACTCGTCGTCGTAGGCCGACTGGGCTTCGTCGACTTCCTCGACTTGCTCAGCGGTCTCGGATTCGTCGGCGGCGTAGTGGTCTTCGTACTCGTACGCGTAGTCGCCGTACTCGTAGTCCCACTCGTCGTCGTAGGCCGACTCGGTTTCGGCGACTTGCTCGGCGGTCTCGGATTCGTCGTCGGCGCAGTGGTCTTCGTACTCGTAGTTGCCGTACTCGTAGCCGCACTCGGTTTCGTCGGCGTCGCCGGGGAACTCATAGCGATACCACGAGCCGATCGATTCCTCTTGGTCCGCAGCGATTTCGTCTTCGACGGGCCCGTTGTCGAAGTAGCCGGCCTCAGCGGCGGGGTCGAGGTCGTCGATGGGGGCGGGCGGAGCGTGCTCGTGCATCCACTCGTCCTCGGCCATGGCGAAGCCGGCGTGCGCCTCGCACCATGCGTCTTCGGTGGGATACATGCCCACCTCGCAGGCGGGTGCGAGCCGGGCACTGCCGATACCCACGGCAATTGCCGCCCCGCCCAAGGCAGTCAACAATCGTGACCACGTTAATCTGGAACATTTCATCGCCATCAATCCTCCCAGGAAAACTGCAAAGCAGTAAAGTAAAGAGTGTCGGAACCCCTTCCGACGCGAACCGATCCAGCGTGAACCGAGTTCGCACCAACCACATCAACCGGTAAACGGTATCGGTGGCGAAACTTTGACGCCATTAGGTAATTGGCGCGCTCTCAACAATATGAGAAGTCTAAGAACTCTGGGGAGAAGACGGATCATGGAGGCGATAAGTCGATTTGCAGAAACCAACGCCGTTTTCTTTTGCTCGGGCGATAAACTGAACGGCTTATGCGCCTTCCGCGCGACAAGATGGCGAAGATAATCGGGATGTTTCATTCTGGGGGCCGGTGCCCGCAAAGTTTCACTCAATTCGTCGAGTCTTCCACGTTTGTCCACCGGATGCTGAAGATCGAGGGCATTGCCATGAAAAGAACTGTCCTGCTCTGCCTTGTCTCGGCCGTGATCGGGGGCCTGGTCTCGGTCGTGCTGCTCCATCCGCCCGAGACGGCCAGTCCCACCGTCGCCCAGGAGCCGGCTTCGCCCGGTCCGATGGGTCTGAATGCTCCGCCCCTTGCCCCTTTGACCGATGAGTTGACTCCCGAAGAGCGCATCAACGTGGCCGTCTACGAGCAGGTGAATCGCAGCGTGGTGCACATCAACACGAGAGGCGTGGCTTCCCAGGGTTTCTTTCTGCTGGAGGTTCCCACGTCGGGAGAAGGAAGCGGGGTGGTCATCGACCGGACCGGGCACATCCTGACCAACTACCACGTGATCGAGGAGGCCCGAGAGATCCGCGCCACGCTGTTTGACGGAAAGTCGTACGAGGCAGGGATCGTGGGCGCCGACCCCCCCAACGATTTGGCGGTCCTACGCATCGACGCGCCGGCCGAGTCGCTCCATCCGGTTACGTTCGGCGATTCGACCCGGCTCAGGGTGGGGCAGTGGGCGTTTGCCATCGGCAACCCATTCGGACTGGAACGCACCCTATCGATGGGCGTTATCTCGAGCGTGAACCGCCCGCTCGAAACGCGGCGCGTCAAGTTCAAGCAGCTCATCCAGATCGATGCCGACATCAACCCGGGGAACTCGGGCGGACCGCTCCTGGACAGCCGCGGCCGGATGGTCGGGCTGAACACCGTGATCGCCAGCAGCACCGGCCAGAGCGCCGGGGTCGGGTTTGCCATTCCCGTCACGACCATCGCGCAGATCGTGCCCGAGCTCATCGAGCACGGTCGGGTGGTTCGCGGCGACATCGGCATCCAGGCCGTTTACCAGAGCGATCAGGGTCTGCTGATCGCCGAGTTGACGCCCGGGGGTGCAGCGGAGCGGGCCGGCCTCAAGGGCCCCCAAGTGGTGGTCGATCGTCGCCGCCAGGGTGGGTACGTGTTCGAGCGGCGGTATCTCGACCGCTCGGCCGCCGATCGGATCGTCGGACTCGACGGCCAGGAGGTCCGCAGCGCGGGCGATTTCCGCACGATCATCGAGAGCAAGAAGCCCGGCGACGAGGTGGTCGTCAACATCGTTCGTAACGGGAAGCGGCTCGACGTCAGGGTGACTCTCGATCCCGACGGGTGAGGGCCACGGAAGAATTCTCGAAGCGGAGGGCTTGTCAGCGGGGTGAGTTCAGGGTATATTACTAACGATAATGAGAATGAATCTCAATTTGAATCAACGCGGCCCCACTTACGCAAGGTACGGCGATCGGTGGAAGAACTCATTCCCATGAACCTGTTGCGGGCCGGCCAGTCGGCCGAGGTCAGTCAAATCCAAGGGCCGATTGAGCACGTGCATCGACTCGAGGAGTTCGGCTTGTGCCGAGGGGCGATGATCCAGATGTTCCGCCCGGGCAACCCCTGCATCGTTCGCATGGCCGGCAACAAGTTCTGCCTCCGTTCCGACGACCTTCTCCAGATCTTGGTCCGGCGGAACGGGCATGCCCTCGAGCGAGGGTAGGATAGGTCCGGACGGTGCCGAGCTTGTTTCCCGTCCCTTCCCGCAGGTCGGCAGGATGTCCACCCCTACCCAAACCTCCACGATCACGGTCGCCCTGACCGGCAATCCGAACACGGGCAAGTCGACCCTGTTCAGCGACCTGGTCGGGGTGCATCAGCAGGTCGGCAATTATCCTGGGGTGACCGTCGAGAAGAAGACCGGTCGCATGGAATATGGGGGTCGGCGCTATCGGGTCGTCGACCTGCCGGGCATCTACAGCCTCGCGCCCCGCTCGCCCGACGAGATGGTCACCGTCGACGTCTTGCTGGGCCACACGCCCGCCGTCGACCCGATCGACGTGGTGGTTTGCATTGCCGACGCGTGCAACCTCAAGCGTAATCTCTACCTGGTCAGCCAGGTCCTGGAACTCGGATTGCCGACCGTTCTCGCCTTGAACATGATCGACGTGGCCGACGACGAGGGGATTGCGATCGACGTCGACCGGCTCGCGAGCCAACTGGGGATCCCCGTCGTGGCCACCCAGGCCAACCGCGGGCGCGGCGTCGACCGTCTCAAGGAGGCCCTGTCCGCCGTGGCGCCGGCCGCGTTCGAAACGGAGACGCCTTTTCCCGGTCCCTTCGAGCATGAGGTGGTTCGCCTGCAGAGCCTGCTGGCCGAACGCGGCATCGGCACATCGCGCGGCCAGCCGATATCGCGCTTTCTCGTGCGCCGGCTGCTCTTGGACGTCAACGGCTACCTGCAGAAGACTTTGCTGGGCGACGACGCCGAGTTGCTGGAAACGCTCCGCGAGGCTCGCGATCGCCTGGCCGTCGCCGAATGCGGCGTGCCGGGCGTCGAGATCCGCGTTCGCTACGCGTGGATTGGCCGGGTGCTCGACGGCGTGGTGCAGACTCCGGCCGAGTACCGCACCACCTTGACCGACCGGGTCGACCGGGTGCTCACGCACCGCTTCTGGGGGCTGGCCCTGTTCGCCTTGGTAATGGTCGTGGTGTTCCAGGCGGTCTTTTCTTGGGCCGAGCCGCTGATGGGCGCCATCGACGGGGCGTTCCAGTCGCTCGGCGCGTGGATCGAAGCCACGATGGCCGAGGGCGCCCTGCGCAGTCTGCTGGTCGACGGGGTGGTGGGCGGCGTGGGCGGCGTGCTCGTGTTCCTCCCGCAGATCCTGATTCTGTTCCTCTTCATCGGCGTGCTCGAAGACTGCGGTTACATGGCCCGGGCGGCCTACCTGATGGACCGGGCCATGGTTCGAGTGGGGCTGAGCGGCAAGTCGTTCATCCCCCTGCTGGCCTCGTGTGCTTGTGCCGTGCCGGGGATCATGGCGGCCCGGGTCATCGAAAACGAGCGCGACCGCTTGACCACGATCCTCGTGGCGCCGTTGATGACCTGTTCGGCCCGGCTGCCCGTTTACGCCCTGCTGATCGCCGCTTTCATTCCGGCGCGAACCTATTTCGGCGTGTTCGGCCTTCAGGGACTCACGCTCATCGCGCTGTATGCGGTGGGCATGCTGGCGGCCGTGACGGCGGCCTTGGTGCTGAAGCGCACCTTGTTGCGGGGCCAGGCCCCACCCTTCGTCATGGAGCTGCCCCGCTACAAGTGGCCCTCGCCCCGGATCGTGGTCATGCGGGTGTTCGAGCGGGCCAGCGTGTTTCTCCGCACGGCGGGAACGATCATCCTGGCCGTGTCGATCCTGGTCTGGGCCGCCCTCTACTACCCCCGCGACACCCAATCGGTCGAGGCCCTGCCCGAGATCCAACGTCTTCGGGCGGAGTTGGCGTCGCTTCCGGCCGACGATCCACGCTACGAGCAGGCCGAGGCCGAACTCGATCGCGAGCTCTCGGGCGCCTACCAGCGGCAGAGTTTTTTGGGCCGCGCCGGACGCTGGGTCGAGCCGGTCTTCCGCCCGCTGGGATGGGACTGGCGCATCAGTTGCGCGGTGATCGCCTCGTTCCCGGCCCGCGAGGTTGTGGTCGCCACCCTGGGCGTGATCTTCGACCTGGGCGAGGGGGTCGACGCCGAGTCGGAAGAGGGAGCCAGCCGCTTCCGCGCGACGCTCGAGAGGGCCACCTGGGGCGAGACCGATCGCAAGCTGTTCAACGTTCCCGTGGCCTTGTCGCTGATGGTCTTCTTCGCGCTGTGCGCCCAATGCGCGGCCACGTTGGCGGTCATCCGCCGCGAGACGAACAGTTGGCGATGGCCCGCCTTCACCTTCGCCTACATGACCACCCTGGCTTACCTGGCGGCCCTGGCGACCTACCAAACCGGCATGTGGATCCGCGGATAGTGCCATGTCGCTCTCCTGGCAGGACATCGTGGCGATCGGCATCGTATTGGCGGCGTCGGTCTACCTAGTCCGGAGCCTTCGCACCGGGGCCGCCGGCCGGCGGTCGCCGCATTGCGCGGGCTGCGATCGGTGCCCCGGCGCGACCCGCGAAACGGCTTCTCCGTCGAAGTCGTGGGTCACTCTGGAACTACCCGCCGACGACGCCGAAGGACCGCGCACGCGGCACGTTGCCGGTTCGTCCGACAGAACCGGACCGCGGCAATAGGCACGGCCGCGGCCTCGGGGTCGTGGTCGACTGTTCAAGGCTTCCGGCAGCCCGTCCGTCGTGGCCACAGGGATGTCGCGTGAGCCGGCTGTTCAGGGGGGCCGCGGGGCTGTCTTCTTCCGTCCCGGCCAGAACCGGCGCGCGACGGCCGCGGCCGAAAGGGGCAGGGCGATCGAGGCCGGCAGGGCGATCCAGAGGGCGGCGAGGCTGCCCAGCGCGGAGTAGACGACGGCGATTCCCAGGTTGCTGAGCACGACGGGCGCCAGGAACCAACGCCACGAGAGCCGGGTGGTGCCCACGAGCAGCACGCTCGCCTCGGCGAGCACGGGCACGGGCCGGGCCAGCACGAGGACCAGGGGGCCGAACCGGTCGGCGGCCGCGTCGATCTTCTCGAGGTCGTCGCGACCGGCAAGGCGCAGGGCCAAAGGCCGCCCGAACCATCGGGCCAGGGCAAATCCCAGCACGGCCCCGGCGGTCAGCCCCGCCCACGAGACGGCCGTGGCAAGCCCGAACCCCAGCGCCTCGCCCGCCACCGTGTTCACCACACTCGAAGGCACGGGCAGAAACACGTCGGTCGCCAGCAGCCCGAACACCAGCGCGGCCACCGTGCGCGGCGAGGCCGCCGCGTGCAGGCAGGCCGCCATGCGCGTCTCGGCCGAATCGCCCCAAACGGCGAACGGGAGGATCGGCACCGCCAACGCGAGGCCGACGAGCAGAAGAGGTTTCAGGAGGTCGCGCATGAAGGGGGGGCGTGTTGCGGCATGATCGGTGTGCGGGTTTTCTCACGCCGGCCCGGCCGCGGCCGCGTGTCGCCCTGCCAGCCGCCCGCTGGTCAGGGCCCAGGCGATGTGCAGGCCGTGGCCCCAGAGGATCATGCCTCCCAGGCCGACCTGGCCGACCGCGTAGAGGCCGGCGATCGGCCGGCCCGATTCATCGAGCACGCGGTTCGCCTCGTCGATCGCGGCCCCACCCTCGGTGGTGGTGAAGTACGCCTTGGCCGGCCCGAGCAAGACCCAGCAGATGCCTTCGAGGGGACGGCGATCGCCGGCGCGGCCCCACGGATCGGGCTGGGAGCCGGCCGCGTAGCCGTTGAACGCCTCGACGGTGGTTTGCAGCGCTTTTTCGGGCAGCCCGCGACGCCGCGCCACGCCCGCCAACGCCGGGTCGGCGGCGGCCACGTCGGGACGGAGCCTGAGGTAATCGGCCACGTAGGCGTAGGCGATTTTCGGGGCCGTGGAAATGAAGTGGGGCCACGCGCTGTAAAGCTCGATCAATCGCTCGTCGAGCACGATGTAGCAGATCTTGTCGGGCTGCCGCGCGATGGCCACCTCGCGGTCGGGCCCCACGCGCTCGTTGCAGAACCGCTCGCCGCGGGCGTTGACCAGAATCGCCCCGTGGTCGAACAGCGAGTTCTCGGGGTGCTGCCAGGTGACCAGCAGCCGCTTGATCATGGCGTGCACGACGAACTTCGGCACCCAGGGCATCAGCCGGCCCATCAGCCGGGCCGGCAGGCCCTTGGTGGGCAGAATCTGGGTGACGTCTCTGTGCGGCGGCGGAACGAACCGAATCTCCGGCCCGTAGGTCACGTGCATGTTGAGCAGCCTGGCCCCGGCCTGCCGGGCCAGGCGATGGCCGTCGCCCGTCGCCGTCGCGTCGATCCCCTCGATGTGGGCGAACTGCGGGCCCTTGTACTCGGCGATCACCTCGGGCGAGTTGGCGTAGTCGCCGGTAGCGAGGATCACGCCGCGCGAGGCCCGCAGCGTGACGCGGCTTCCTTCGACGTCGGCGAGCACGCCGACGACTCGGCCTTGTTCGCGGATCAGCTCGCGGACCGGGGCCTCGCAGTGGATCGTGCCTGCCAGGCGCAGCAGCCGGGCCTGGAGCGTCGCGACATAGGCCTTGGCGTTGGGTAGGACGTTGTGCATCCGGGGCACGCGGTTGGGCGGCTCGGGGCTGGGGCCGTAGAACGAGACTCCCATGCCCGTGAGCCAATCGAACGTATCGGCCCCCTGGCTGAGGAAGAACCGCCGTTGGACGCGGTTGTTGCATGCCTCGATCTCGGCCGGAGCGAACTTGCCCGCGTCTTCGGCGTGGTCGTCGAGGGCGTCGTCGATGCCTGCCCTTCGCTGCAGCCGGGTGCGATTGGCCGTGAACGACCCGATGGCAATGCCCGTGGTGCCGCCGAGCTGCGGATTCTTCTCCAGAAGCACGACCTCGGCTCCATTCTCGGCAGCGCTGACGGCAGCCGCCAAACCGCTGCCGCCCCCGCCCACGACGATCACGTCATAGTCGCTTTTCATTCGCTGTCGGCACCCGCGTTTGAGGATGGAAAGCACGCCGGCTTGCTGGAATCGCGCGACCCATCTATGATGGGCCTGCGAGGTTGGGATGGCAAGCGACAAGGCCGTCGAGCAGTCAGGGAGGGTTTCCGATGACCGATCTCCACAAGCCGTCGCGCGTGATTTGCAGCGCGGCTCCGATCCGCATCGCCGACTTCGGGGGGTGGACCGATACCTGGTTCGCCAAGCAGGGCCGCGTGCTGAACGTCGCGGTCTATCCGTATGCCGAGGTCGAGATCCGCGTGTTCCCTCGAGACGATCGGCCTCCGGTCGAAATCCACGCCGAAAACTACGGCGAGCGGTACACGCTCGACAGCGTGGGCGGGACCTACGACCGCCATCCCTTGCTCGAGGCGGCCCTGGAGTACATGGGCGTGCCGCAAGACATCGCCCTCGAGATCGCCCTGTTCAGCGAGGCGCCCGTCGGCTGCTCGACCGGCACCAGCGCCTCGGTCAGCGTGGCCCTCATCGGGGCACTCGACCGGCTCACGCCGGGCCGGCTGACGCCTCACGAGGTGGCCCGCTCGGCCCACCGAATCGAGACCGAGCTGCTCGGACAGCAGTGCGGCGTGCAAGACCAGTTGGCCTCGGCCTACGGCGGGATCAATTACATCGAAATCCTCGACTATCCCCACTCGATCGTCAGCCCGATCGCGCTGCCCGGCGCGCTCCATTGGGAACTCGAGCGCCGCTTGTCGCTGATCTTCCTGGGCCAATCCCACAGCTCGTCCAAAGTCCACGAAAAGGTGATCGCCGAGCTCGAGGCGGCCGGTCCCGAGGCCGAGAAGCTCGCCCCCCTGCGCGCCACGCCGATCTTGGCGCGCGACGCCCTGTACGCGGGCGACTTCGCCGCGCTGGGCCGGGCGATGATCGAAAACACCGAGGCCCAGGCCAACCTGCACCCCGATCTGCTCAGCCCCCGGCACCGCGCCGTCATCGACGTGGCCAAACAGTTCGGGGCCCTGGGCTGGAAGGTCAACGGGGCCGGGGGCGACGGCGGATCGGTTACCGTGCTCAGCGGCTCCGAAGCCGCCGTCAAGCGCCAGATGCTTCGCGCAATCCAGCAAGCCGTTCCCGAGACGCAGAACATTCCCATCTATCTCAGCCCGCTCGGCCTGCGCGTGTGGGAGCCGCGGACCTGAACCGGCGCGACCTTTCGGGCTCTCGGCGCATGCCGTTGCCCCGGTTTCCGGCTGGCCTATCCCCTCGGAAGCGGCGCATCAGCACCATTCTTGTTGGTGGCATCGTGTCCGACGATAGGGCCACTTCTTGAGCCGCAGAAATCGCAAAAAGGGGGGTGACCCCCCAGCAGGATTTTGGTATTATGGAGGGGAGGGTGATACGGATCGTTCCATCGAGGGGCACGTTTTGGGGAACGTTCAAGGCCCCCGGCAGAAACCGTATGGCCTGCCGCACGAGGTGGTAAGGGTGCTACATTGTGGGTAGAATATCCCCCGGTGTTGGCCAACGGAATGCTACAGCAGGGTGATTAAGGAGGATTTCGGAACGATTTAGCCGACGATGCGGTCCCATTGGTTCGTCGGGCCGTCGTCATTTGGGCACCGCAGGGGGGATGGCAAACCGCCCCTGCCTTGCGAAACGTCGATACCACGAGTGATCGGAGTTACGAATGAGCGCGATAAAGCTGTTGGTGGCCGACGACCATGAGGTAGTCCGGTGCGGACTGCGGAGCCTCTTGGCCGGCACGGATGTGGAGATCGTGGCCGAAGTGGCGACCGGAGAGGCGGCGATCAAGTATGCCGTCGAAAACAAACCGGACGTCGTGTTGATGGATATCCGCATGCCCGATGGCGACGGGCTTACCGCCCTGGGGCGGATCAAGCTCGACAAGCCCGAAATGCCGGTGCTGATGCTCTCGACCTTCGACAACCCCACGTACATTGCGCGGGCCGTCGCCCTCGGGGCGAGCGGATACCTGCTCAAGGGCTGCACCCGCGACGAGTTGCTCAACGCGATTCGGGTCGCGGCGGCCGGCGAAAGCGCCTGGACTCGCGACGAGCTGCGCCGCGTGACCGGGGCCCTGGCCACGCCGCGGCTGGCCGCCGATGTCGAGGTCCCCCTGACCCAGCGCGAAAGCGAGGTCCTGCGCCAGTTGGCCTACGGGTTGACGAACAAGGAGATCGCCCAGGCGCTGCACATCAGTTACGAGACGGTCAAGGAGCACGTCCAGCACATCCTGCGCAAGATCGGCGTCTCCGATCGCACCCAGGCCGCGGTCTGGGCCGTCCGCAAGAAGCTCGTCTAGGGCGTCCGATTCGCCGAATCCGGCGGCGGACCGACCCCACGAAGGCCGTCGACACGACTCGGTCGGGGAAGCAAGGGTTCTCTACCAGCCCCGGCCCCTTCTTCTGCGCGGATTGAAAACCCGTCGCCAAGCGACTACAACCTGAGTTCCGGGCAGCCGCCCAAGCGCAGGACGCGGTGGCCGGGCCGGAACGCTCGGCAGGGACCAACCGGCTCGTCGGGCCGCGGCCGGATCGGGGCTCCCCGTCCTGAGGCTCCTTTCGGATCCCGTACCAATGGAGGACCGTCTCGTGGCCAAACCGACCGACGTCCGTTTGCTGAACGTCCAAGCCGACACCGAAAACTACGCCTATCGCACCCCGATCAAGTTCGGGGGTCGGGTCGTCACCGACGCGGTCATTCTGAACGTGACCGTCGACGTCGAAACCCGCGACGGACGTCGGGGCCAGGGGTTCGGCTCGATGCCCATGGGCAACGTGTGGGCATGGCCCAGCCAGAGCGTGTCGGTCGAGGAGTCGCTGGCGGCGATGGTCGCGCTGGGCGAGCGGCTGGCCCGCGACGCCAACGACTATCGAGGCACGGGCCACCCCCTCGAAATCACGCACGACCTGTCCGAGACCTACCCGTCGACCGCCGACGAGGTCACTCGAGCGGCCGGCTTGGCGGAAGGCATGCCCCGGCTGGCCCAGCTCGTGTCGGCCAGCCCGCTCGAAGCGGCCGTCCACGACGCTTTCGGAAAAGCCCTGGGCGAGAATTCGTACAACCTGCTGTCGGACGAGTTCGTCAACGCCGATCTGGCGACCTACCTGAACGCCGACTTTGCCGGCGAGTATCTCGACCGGTACACGCTCCGGAAGCCCAAGCCCTCGATGCCGCTTTACCATCTCGTCGGCGCGCTCGACCCGCTCACCGACGCCGACGTCGCGACCCGCATCAACGACGGACTGCCCGAGACGCTTCCCGAGTGGATCGCCGCCGATGGGCTGACTCATCTCAAGATCAAGCTCAACGGCGACGATCTGGCCTGGGACGTCGACCGCGTCGTGTCGGTCGAACGGGTTGCCGCCGAGGCCCAGGCGGCCCGCGGCTGCGAGGCGTGGTGCTACTCGGCCGACTTCAACGAGAAGTGCGCCAACGTCGAGTACGTGCTCGACTTTCTGGCCAAGGTCAAGGAGCGGTCGCCGGCGGCCCACCAGCGGCTCCAGTATATCGAGCAGCCGACCCACCGCGACCTGCGCGCGAACATGGAAAACCGCATGCACGAGGCGGCCAAGCTCAAGCCCGTGGTCATCGACGAGTCGCTCGTCGATTTCGAGAGCCTGGTTCTCAGCCGCGAGCTGGGTTACTCGGGCGTGGCGCTGAAGGCGTGCAAAGGGCACAGCGAGGCTCTCATGATGGGGGCCGCCGCGCAGAAGTACGGCATGTTCCTCTGCGTCCAGGACTTGACCTGCCCCGGCGCGTCGTTCCTGCACTCGGCCTCGCTTTCGGCGCGGATTCCCACGGTGGCCGCCATCGAAGGAAACGCCCGGCAATACTGCCCGATCGCCAACCAAGGCTGGTCGGACCGCTTTCCCTCGATGTTCCACGTCACCGACGGCACGCTCGGCACGGCGGCGCTGGACGGTCCCGGGTTGGGGTTCTGAAAGCCTCTCCGCACCGCGAGGATTTGCCCAACGCCCAACGACAACCGCATCGTCATGCGGCGCGAGCGCCTCGCGCCGCCGGGCCGTCGGTGGGAATGGGCTCGCCGTTTCGCTATAATCGAGCGGGTGGGATTTCCGAACGACTCGCTGCGCCCATCGTCGATCATGGACCGGCCCGATCCGACCAGGTTCGAGAGCATCGCCGCGCCTGGTGCGGCCTCCCGCGCCCGGGGCCTCCTGGGGGCGTCGGTCGCTCTCGTGGCATCGGTCGTCACGGCCTGCGCGCCGGCCACCCCGGCCAATGCACCCGACGAGCGACCGCCCGTGCACGGCATTCAAGTCGTCAACACGTATCCCCACGATCCGGGCGCCTTCACCCAGGGGCTCGCGTTCGCCGACGGGTTCTTGTACGAAGGCACGGGCCAGTACGGCCAGTCGTCGCTCCGCAAGGTCGACCTCGAGTCGGGCAAGGTGCTTCAGAAGCTTCCCTTGACCCCGCAATATTTCGGCGAGGGGATCGCCGTCGTCGGCGACCGGATCCTCCAGCTCACCTGGTTGAACCAGGTCGGCTTCGTCTACGACAGGCAGACGTTCAAGACGCAGCAGACCTTTCGCTATTCGGGCGAAGGATGGGGCATCACGAGCGACGGCGAGCGGCTCATCATGAGCGACGGCTCGGCCACGCTGCGGTTTCTCGACCCCAAGACCTTCGACGTCACGGGCCGGGTCACGGTCCGAGATCGCAGGCGGCCGGTGCGCCATCTGAACGAATTGGAATACGTCGAGGGCGAGGTCTACGCGAACGTCTGGGGCAGCGACTTCATCGTCCGGATCGCGCCCAAGACGGGCGACGTGCTCGGCTGGATCGACCTGACCGACCTGCTGCCGGCGCGCCAGCGCCCGAACCGCGACGCCGTTCTCAACGGCATCGCCTACGACACGAAGGGCAAACGCCTTTTCGTCACCGGCAAGCTCTGGCCGAAGCTCTTCGAGATCCGCCTGGTCGCGCGACCGTGAGACGTGCACCATGCCTTCCGGGCGACGCGATTCCGTCCTGCGCGGCAGGTCGGAATCGCGCCCCACGCCCGCGTCGCGTTCGTGATCTTGGTGGCGATCAGACCGCCAGCCAGTCGCCGAGGGTCTCGAACAGTGTGTCGACCACGGGGGTTTCGTCGTCGGCGCCGGCCATCGAGGCGGCGGGCTGTGGCAGCACCGGATCGGCGACGCGCTCGATCGGGTCGGACTTCGGCGCCTTGGTTTGCGAAGCGCTCTCGAAGACCGCATCGTCCAGCGGGCCGGGCGCGATCCAGGCCTCGCCGTCGACAGACCACGACCCGTCGCCAAGCACTGCGGCCATTGCTTCGAGACTCACGTCGCCCACGCGCTCGATGCGGATCGCGTCGGCGATGACGCATTTCCAGCCGCCGCCCACGTCGTTGGCCATGGTGACCACCAGCGTGTCGCCGGTCACCGCGAAATCGCCCAGAATCTCCCACGTTCCCCCGAATTCGGGATCGGCGAAGTCGTCGGGCGATTGGCGCTGGTCGACGCGGACCGTGGCCAACTCGGTCGAGCCGTCGTAGATGCGATAGGGCGCGTTGTCGGCCCGGTTGACGTAGGCCAGCCAGGTGGCCGACACCTGGTACACGCCCGGCTGGACCGAGAAGGTCCAACTCGCCATGCTCGGCTCGGCGCTGGCCCAGCTCAGCGAGCCGTCGTCTTCGAAGCCCTGGGATTTCCCCGCGAAGTCGGTCCAGGCGCCGGTCGCGGCGTAGCCGGCGTCGCCGTTGTCGATCACTTTGATGTCGTTGTCGGTCACGTTCACCACGACGTCGCGAAGCGTCGCCCCGTCAAAGGCCGGGTCGGCGCTGCCCGCCGTGTGGGCGATCACGGCCGTGTGGATGCGGTCTTCGACGATCCCGTCGTCGACGGCCGTGACCGTGACGGTCTGCGGCACGTCCCAGTTCGCCGGCGTGAACGTCAACGTGGTCTTGTCGAGGGTGACCTGGTCGTCGGGAGTGAGGGTGATCACCACGTCGGCCGCGGGAGCCCGGGTCAGCGCGACCTCGTAGGAATCGCTGGTCGGGCCCTCCTCGTCGACGTCGGTCGAGCCGTCGCTCTCGGTGATCGCCACGACGCCGCCCACGCGCTGGATGCGGATCGCGTCGGCGACGACGCACTTCCAGCCCCAGCCCACATCGTTGGACAGTGTGACCACGAGCGTGTCGCCGGCGACGTCGAACTCGCCGAGATTCTCCCATAGGCCGCCGTGGACGGAGTCGAAGAAATCGTCGGGAGCCTGTTTCTGATTGACGCGGACCGTGGCCAATTCGGTCGAGTCGTCGTAGATGCGATAGGGGGCGTTGTCGGCCCGGTTGACGAACGGCAGCCAGGTGGCCGACACCTGGTACGTGCCGGGCTCGACCGAGAAGCTCCAGCTCGCCACGCTCGGTTCGGAGTGGGCCCAACTCAGCTCGCAGTCGTTCTCGAATGCCTGCCCGGTATGGTAGCTCCACTCGCCGGTCGTCGCGTATCCCGCGTCGCCGTTGTCGATGATTTCGACGCCGCCGACCCTCTCGATCCAGACGGCATCGGCGCACACGTGCGACCAGAAGGCGACGTCGTCGGAAAGGGTGACGACCAGCGAACTGCCGCCGACTTCAAACTCGCCGAGGAATTCCCACGTCTTGCCGTAGGCGGGATCGGTGAAGTCGTTCGGCGCCGCCCGCTGGTCGACCTCGACCTTGGCCAGCAGGGTCGAGCCGTCGAAGACCCGGTAGGGAGCGTCGGGCGCTCGATTCACGTAGGGAAGCCACGTGGTCGCGACGCGGTACGTGCCCGGCGTCACGGAAAAGCTCCAGGTGGCCACGTCGGGCTCGGCACCGGCCGGGCGGCGGTAGCTCAGCAGAAGGTCGTCCTGGAATCCAATCCCCGAGCCCGTGTACTGCGTCCATCCCCCGTTGCCGGCGCCCGTGCTCGCACTGAAGCCCGGGTCGCCGTCGTCAATGATCGTCGCCACGAGGGGCGACCCCGAAAGCAGGTGCCTGCCCTCGAGCGATTCCATGTGCAGGCGTCGCGCCCCGTGCGACACCGGCGATTTCCCGCGAATGCGATTCCCATACCGTCGACGCCGACGAACACCGAATGTACCTCTCATGATATCTCTCCCAGGCGCTCTCTTGGTGCAGCGACGCGGTTCCTTCCACCGAGACCTTCCATAACATCCCCGTCATAATGCCGAACGTCGACGACGTCAAGCAAATAGCGAGGTTAGCCCGAGCGTAGTTTCTACCCGGGAACGACTATAAACACTGCGCCACCCCAATGCAACAAAAACATCCTCTTGCATGCGGGAGGTCGCCGCGGTTCGGTGTGGGCACCTTGCCGAATGGCCAGGCGGTATAAACCCCCCGGTAAGGACCGTGCAGGGGTGTGGAGACGACGGGGCAACGAAGAGCGAGACCGCCCCAAGTCACGCCGTGCCATCGACTTCAGTCGACTTGCGCACCACCGGCGCGCGGCCGGGCGTACTCGGCTTCGACGGCCGCGAACATCCGATCGCGCAACGCGTCGAAGTCGGCGACCAGCCGTGCGGCCAACGGGGTCAGGCAGCTTCGCCGCGTGCCGGTGCCGCCCACGCGGGTCTCGACCAGGGGTTCGCCGACGACCCGTTCGGTCTGCTTGATTCGGCCCCAGACGTGGCGGTAGCTCTTGCCAAGCTCGCGGGCCGCCGCCTTGATCGAGCCGGTGGCCTCGACCGCCTTGAAGATGCGGCTCATACCATAGCCGAAGACGTACCGGCCCTCGACTTCGAGCCACACCTTGACTCGCGCCTTGACCAGCCGGCGTCGCTTGGGTGTGCCTCGGGATCGCGCCATAACCCGTTTCCTTCCCATCGAAGCGAAATCCACCACCGACGGCGCCGTGTGCCGGACGCGGGACAACGCCAGAGAAGCACGAAGCGGCTGCTTCGCCGCCCCTGCCGCGTCGCCGACGCGGGGCGGATTCGGACCGCAGTGTAACCCGTTGTCGAGCGTCGGCCAATGGTCTGCGCGCCAACGCTTGTGCGGTGGGCCCGGCCCGGGCAGAATAAAGGTGTCTGCGATTCGCCCCGATCCTCTTGCCCCGCCAAGCCTCGGCCCTGCCGGAAGGAGGTTTTCTCATGTCCCGCGCTGCGCGACTCTCCCGTCGACGTTTCCTCGCCCGATCGGCCGCGGCGGCGGCCGGCGGCATGGCCGCTCCCAGCTTGATCCCCTCCACGGCGCTGGCTTCGGCCGAGCGCCCCGGCGCCAACGATCGAATTGGCGTGGGCTATATCGGCGTCGGGCGCCGCGCCAATCAGCTCATGGGCCTGCCGCCGGACGGCCAGATCGTGGCGGCCGCCGACGTCGATTTGGGCCGCGCCAAAGCCGTCGCCGCGCGCCAGCGGTGCCGGGCCTACCAGAACTACCGCGAACTGCTCGCATGCGACGACGTCGACGCCGTCGTCATCGCCACGCCCGACCACTGGCACGCGCTGGCGGCCATCCACGCGTGCCAGGCCGGCAAAGACATCTACCTCGAAAAACCCCTCACGCTCACCATCGCCGAAGGCCGGGGGCTCGTCGAAGCCGTCCGAAAGCACCAGCGCGTGCTGCAGACCGGCAGCCAGCGGCGCTCCATGAAGAACCACCGCATCGGATGCGAACTGGTCCGCAATGGCCGGGCCGGCAAGATCCACACGATCATCGCCCACAACTATCCCAGCCCGTGGCGGTGCGAGCTGCCGGGCCAGCCCGTCCCCGACGGCCTCGACTGGGACCTGTGGTGCGGCATGACCGAACCGGTGCCCTACCACAAGGACATCTACCTCCAACGTGCCAACCCCGGCTGGATCTCGCTCGAACCCTACTCGGGCGGCGAACTGACCGGCAACGGCGCCCACGGATTCGACCAGATCCAATGGGCCCTCGACATGGATCACACGGGCCCGGTCGAGGTCTGGGCCGAGGGCGGCAAGCTCGAGCCGCTCGTCTACACCGAGCCCGAAAGCCGCCAGCGGGGCGACGCCCACGGCAGCCGGGGTCGCGAGGTCACCTTCCGCTACGCCAACGGCGTGACCGTCAAAACGGGCGCCGGCTCGGTCTGCGGCGCGATCTTCCTCGGCGATGAGGGCAAGATCACGATCGACTGCGACAAGTTCTCCAGCGATCCGCCCGAGATCGCCCAGGAGCCGATCGGCGACTCCGAGATCCATCTGCCGGTGAGCGACAATCACCTTCAGAACTGGTTCGACTGTATCAAGTCGCGCGAGAAACCGATCGCCGACGTCGAAATCGGCCACCGCTCGGCCATCCTCTGCCACCTGGGCAACGTCGCCCGCTGGCTGGGACGCAAGCTGCAATGGGACCCCGCCACCGAGACCTTCCCGGGCGACGACGAGGCCAACGCCCACCTCGATCGCCCCCGGCGAAAAGGCTTCGAACTGCCCGCGTAGAAAAAAGTAGAAAAAAGGTGTCAGGAACCATTATTGACGGCGGGAGAAGGTTTCCGTAAGCTCGCGGAATGGGACGGCCATTGAGAACCGCGACCGGCGGGCTGGTGTACCACGTGCTCAACCGCGCCAACGGGCGCATGCGGATCTTCCACAAGCCCGAGGACTACGACGCCTTCGAGCGG
>Ga0334884_1003669_pt1 | contig 16965 bp, 6 predicted proteins | sample GraSluR1_MG_7_FD_207215 | JGI IMG/M metagenome (GOLD analysis project Ga0334884, IMG submission 207215) | Sludge microbial communities from methane-producing bioreactor in Wageningen University, Netherlands - Granular Sludge_12_05 R1 | ecosystem: Engineered > Bioreactor > Anaerobic > Unclassified...
CGATCTTTCGGAGGCCGTGCTGTTTCAGGCCGACCTCGAGGGTGCCCGTCTGGCCGAGGCGGGGCTGCGCGGTCTCGTGTTGCCCGATGCGCGCCTCAGCGACGCGGACCTGACCCGTGCGGACCTACGCGAGACGCAGTTGACCGCTACCCGCCTGGACGGCGCCCGGATGTACGGTGCCTCACTGACGGGCGCCGAGATGTACGGTGCCGACCTCTCTCGGGCCGACCTGGGCTCGGCGGACCTGTCCGGTGCCGATCTGTCCGCCGCCAACCTCCGCGGTGCCGATTTGCGTGGCGCGGACCTGCTGGGGACGCGCCTGTGCCGAGCCGACCTGCGTGGAGCCGATCTGCGCTATGCCACCATAGGCGGGGTGTGGCTGCTTCGCCAGACCGGGATCGCCGGCCGTGCCGCGGGGGCCTTCCGCCCGGCCGACCTGCGACACGCCGACCTTCGCGGCGCCCAGTTGCGGGGGCTGACGCTCGCTCCCGAGACCCGCCTGGAAGGCGCCGCCCTGGGGCGCTGCCCTCTGTGCGCCAACGAGTCCGTGATCTACGACGAGCTCCTGGCCGTCCGCACCCTGTCCGGTCCGCATGTGTCCTACGGCGCGTGCGCCGCGGTGTACCGCCAGCTTGCCGCCGCCCTGGAGGCCTGCGGGTGCGGTCGGCAGGCCACGGCCTTCAGGCTCCGGGAGCTGCACTGTCTCCGGCGCGACGGTGTGCTGCGCGGCCTGTGGCCGCGGCGGTCCCGGGGTCCAGACGTTCCCGCTCTCGGCCGGCGGTTGCCGGCCCCTGCCACGGTGCTCGCGTGGTCCGCGGTGGCCGTGGTGCTATTCGCCTTCCTCCATGGCTGGGCCGGGCTCTGTGTGAGTTCGGCGGAGGCGGCGCTCCTCGTTGGGCCCGGAATGGGCCCGATAGCGCCGGCAGGCGGGGTGTTGCAGGGCTTCGCGGCGGCCCTGTATTACAGCCTCGTTTGCTTCGCCGGTCTGGGCTCCCCTCTGATGCAACCGGCTACCTGGGTGGGGCTGGGATTGGCGGCGCTGGAGGGGACGCTCGGGCTTTCCGCGGCCGTGCTGCTCATTGCCGGCCTGGCGCGCCGCTGCGTAGTCTGAGACACGGCTCAAGAGCTCAAAACGACGCCGGAGTCGGCCCCCGTGTGTGGATCGTGCCCCGTCGATCCTTGTCCTCTTGTCCGGTTGCGCCGAGGTGCCAAACCGCGCCTTTCGACTACTTGCGGGGGGCTTTGCCGCTTGCGGGTCGGGCGACGACCGGCACCCGACGTTGGCCCTCCCTCAGACTGCCGACGGCCCCTCACCGCCGCCCCCTTTCGCCCACCATCACCGTCCGGTGTGCCCTTGACGTTGGCTCTTCGACGCGCTAAACTTGCCCCGTTCCACCCTCTGCTCCCCCATACGCCCTGCCGTGCTCCGGGATCGGAGTCATCCATCGCCGCGTCGCACAGCCGCCGTTCCCGCCGCCGGACCTAGTTTCAGCAGGTGGACTGCCATGGACCCCACTACACCGTACGATGCCGTCAAGGCACGGAGCCCGAAGGAGGTTGCCGTCGCGATCCGCGCGGCCACCAGCTCCAACGTGCGTGGGGCCCTGGAAGGGCTGATCAGCGGCTACCATCCCATGGACATCGCCTACGCCATGCGGGAGCTGGACCCCGATGAGCGCGAGGCGGTCTTCGCGCTGCTGGATACGGACGAGGCCGGGATCGTGCTGGAGGAGGTGGACGACGACATTGGGGCAGACCTGGCGGAGGCCACCCCCGACGAGGAGCTGGCGGAGATCATCGACGCCATGCCTCCGGACGTGGGGTCAGACGTAGTCAACCTGCTGGACGACGAGCGGCGCCACCGCGTGCTGGAGCGCATCCCCCGGGAAGAGGCGCTCGAGCTGCGGCAACTGCTGCAGTTCCCCGAGGACGTCGCCGGCGGCGTGATGACCAGTGATCTGCTCATGGCGCCCTCGGACCTGACGGCCTCCGACGTGATCCAGCATCTGCGCAACCACGACATACCCACCGACGCCCTGTCCTATCTCTATGTCATCGACGATGACCGGCACCTACTGGGAGTCATCAACCTTCCGGAGCTGGTCACCGCTCCGGGAACGGCTCGCCTGGCCGACTTCATGGTGCCCGACCCGGTCTCCGTGAGCCCGGACACCGACCGGGAAGAGGTCGTGCGGCTGGTGGACAAGTACGATCTCCTGGGCCTGCCGGTGGTCGATGAGGACGGCCGGCTCATCGGGATGGTGACCGTCGATGACGTGATTGACGCCATCCAGGAGGAGCACACCGAGGATCTGTCGCAGTTCGCCGGCACCAGTGCCGAGGCTCTGGTCTCGGCCTCCAGCGTCCGCGTCGCCCGCCTGCGTCTGCCGTGGCTGCTGGTGTGTCTTCTGGGCACGTTCCTGTCGGCCACGGTGATCCGACTGTTCACGGGCTCCTTGGAGGCGGCTCTTGGCCTGGCGGCCTTCATCCCGGTCATCAGTGCGATGTCGGGCAACAGCGGCCTGCAGGCGGCGACCGTGGTCGTGCGCGGGATGGCCCTGGGGGTGGTGGAGCCCGACCGCATCTGGCGCATGCTGGGGAGAGAGGCGATGACGGCCCTGGTGATCGGTCTGGTCTGTGGGGTGATCGCCGGAGGCATCGGCGCCGTCTTCATGCAGAACCCCGGCTTCGGCCCGGTGGTGGCGGTCTCCATGACCCTCGCCATCGTTTGGGCCTGCCTTGTAGGGACGGTTATCCCCTTCATCTTCGCACGCCTGGGCATTGACCCGGCCATCGCCTCCGGCCCGCTGGTGACCACGGTCAACGACTCCTTCGCCCTGCTCATCTACTTCGGTGTAGCGGCGGCCATGCTGGCGAGTTTCCCGGAACTGCTGCACTGAGCCGGGACATCTCACGCAGCGCCGATGCTGCATACCTCTCGGAGCACTGTCGCTGTCCCCGCAAGGACGAACACGCTCGGGCCGCAGGGCCCGTCTCCCCGACGCGCCCGGTTGCCGAGAAGGCTGCGGCCGGCCCGAGGTGCTTCCGGGCCGGCCGCGTCTACCGACATTGCCCGATGCGTCTCCGTGTGCTACCAGCTCAGGAAGCCGCCCAGGCGGTAGACCGGTCTGCCGTCCAGCGCCCCGTAGGTGACCTCCAGCCAGTCCAGGGGTTTCCACGTGGCCACGTAGGCCGGCATCGACTTGTAGCTCAGGATCGCCCCGCCGAGCTTGGGGTCCACCAGGAACTGCGCTCCCCCGAAGAGCTCCTCATCGTGCCAGCCCGTGCCCCAGCCCAGATGCAGGCGAATCAGGGGCTCCGTCCAGCTTGGCGGCCCCGGAGGCACCAACAGATTGTAGCTGCTCACCGCGAAGAACGACGGGTCGTCTCCGGTACCGGCGAACTTGGCCGCACCCGGCAGCCAGTCCTGCCCCAACACATTGGTCACGCCCACGATGAGCGAGGGGAAGTTCGGCTTCTCCTTCAGTACCGTGCCGTAGAGGTTGACCTCCATGTAGCTGTCTACGTCCTTGACGTCGGCGTACACGACATCCAGCTCGAGCCAGTCGGTCACCCCGATGAAGACCTCACCGATGGTGATGTAGTCCCCGGGGCCCTGGCTCGGAGGCCTCTCCCACAGGATGGCGTTCAGCTCGACGTTGCGCGGCGCCACCGTGTTCCCGGTGGGCATGGCGACGATGTCCCCGGCAAAGGCCGGAGCCGCCAGCGCAAGTGCCACGATCGCGATGACCACGTTTCGTCCCGACATGTCGTACCCTCCCAGCGTTGATGGCCGTCTGCTCGGCACTCGCCGTCCCCACCCAAGCCCTCCCTCAGGCCTTCCCGCCGCCGCGGGACCATGGGAGCAGGTTACGGCCACTGCGGCTCCTCGCCGGTGATCGTGAACCCGTCCACGACGTCTCCCGCACCGTTGCGGTTCTCGACAATCACCTCGCGATCCGACGTGATCCCGGCAATCGCCACCGCTGTTCCGGGGTTGTCCTGCTGGGCGATGACCTGCCTGGTCCCGTCTGTGAAGGTCAGCTCCAACGCGATGGCGGTGTCGTGCTCCTCCACGCGCCTCACTTGCGACACCTGCCGCTCCTGCTCCGTCCCCACCGGCTCCAGTACGAAGGCCATGTGCACCACGCCTGTGCCCCGGACGCCATAGATGGCCGTTGGCACGGCCCGCCACGGCCCGTTCGCCCACCCCTGCACCGGTTCATCGGCCTTACCTGTGACAATCTGAAGGTCCATGTCTCCGGCAGGGGTGATTGTCAGGTTGCTCTGCCCCTCGTTGAGGCTTGTCACGGACTTGTCCTCGCCCGTGGCGACCTGCGTGGTGTCCAGATGGAAGAGCGCTTCGTACTGGTGCTCGGCATCGTCATCGGGGCTCAGAGTGTCGAAGATGACGAAGTAGTCTCTGTCGCGCATGTACAGGACCCGTCGGGTATGGACCACGTCCAGCGCATTGTCCGGCCCGTAGCCGTCGCGATAGACGCCGCGTGCCAGGTCCGCCGGCGGGGTGGTGGCGAAGGCGGCGTCCTGCCCCACGGGCGAGCGGCCCTCCCAGGGCCGGGGCCAGAAGTACGTGTCGCGCCTGGCCCTGCGGTTCTGGCCCAGACCGTCCACCATCACCGTGTTGTGACCGTAGGTGGCAAGCACATAGCGGCGCCAGCGGGAGTGGTCGTAGGAGAAGTTCCCGGGGTCCAGCACGTGCTGCCTGCCCTTGGCCCACAGGACGAAGCTGAGCTTATCCTCGTGCTGGTGCCCAAACCCGAAGGGACCGGCATCCAACAGCATGTAGGTCGCGTCTGCGTCCCAGCCGGAGCGCATCACATAGTGCCCGCTCCAGGGGAAGGCGTAGGAGGTCGGCAATGGCGGTTCTCCATAGGCGCGGCCGGTGGCGACGAACTGGAAGTCCGTGCGCTCAGGGAAGAGGTCGAACGCGGTAGTCAGGAGCGCCCGCACATCCGCGTTTCCGGAGTCGTTGAGACCCGGAATCGCGCCGTTGGGCATGGAGGCGTACAGCAGGTAGTTGAACATCTTCTCCATCTTGGCCAGATAGTCGTCGGGCAGCTCGCCCCGCAGGTCGTTGAGGTCGGCGACCTCCAGGATGTGGGCGAACTCGCTGACTACCCAGTTGTTGTACCCTGCGGCCAGCTCGTACTCCATCCCATCCGGGTACACCTCGTCATCCAGTTGCCGGTAGAGCCGCTCGATGGCGATGCGACGCCACTCGGGGGCTTCCTTGAACTCAGGAAACAGCATGCCGGCGGTGAACAGGCCGTTGGATTCGGCGGTGAGCCAGTTCCCCTGACTGGGCCAGCGCACCAGATGCCTGGCCTGCTCCCCGACCGCCTTCATCATCGCCGTCAGTACCTCCGGGGTGAAGGCCGGGCTGTCCAGGCAGCGGTAGAGCGCCTGGGGCCAGGTGTCGGCCAGACGGATGCCCGTCGTCAGCGTCTGCCACGCATAGTGCCCCACGCTGTTGCCGTTGGAGAGCAGCGGTCGGGGCATGCGGGAGGTCCAGTCCAGGATCTGGGCCGCGATCTCGGCGGCGTACTTGTCCTGTCCCGTGTTCCAGTACGCCTCGGACAGGGCGCGGAAGTGGAAGTGCCTGTTGAGCGACTCGTTCCACAGATGCGTCTTGGCCTCGCCCTCGGTGGGATTGGCCGTCCAGTCGATCTGCTCGCCGAAGGTCAACGTCTCCTTCTCGCCGGGCCCCATGGTGTAGTCGAACTCGTGGCGGAGCGCCTTCTCCGCCGCGGCGACATCGCCCGGCACGTCCGAGTCGAGCACCAGCACCATCCGCGACCCCGTCACTCTCTCGGAGTACACCCAGAAGTCCAGCGAGTCGAACTGCGTCCAGTCATGGGGGATGTCGGTGCACTTGATCCCCGTGGTGAGCACCTGATTGGCCCACTTGCCCGCCGCCTTCCCCGTCTTCACCTGCTCGTCGGACAGCTCCAGCCCCGTCCAGCCGGGCTCATCACCCTCGAAGTCGCCGATGGTCACCGTCTTGTCCTTGCCCACAAGCTTGATGTCATCGAAGTACAGCACCGTCTCGGGGTGGGGCGTCAGCTCCCAGCCCTTGGCGTTGAGCGCGATGTACTGGATCCAGTGCCAGCCGATGGGCTGCTTGCCTCTTCTCCCCTGGCCCTCCACGATGGTCTCGGGGCTCACGTCGGCCTTGCTGATGGAGAAGTGCTTCCAGCCCTGCCAGTCGACGGTAATGAAGGTGGAGTAGTAGTCCCACTGATCCGGTGCCCTGTCGTCCTGAGGGCCGGGCACGCGGGCGTCGCGCAGGGGCCGGTCGCGCCAGTCGAAGAGCCACCTCGGGCTCGTGCGCTCTCGCAGATGCCGGGCCAGGGCCTCGCGGGCGGCGGCCATGTCTCCCACCTCCACGGCGGCCTTCACACCGGCCAAGGCCAGCGATGACAGATCGAGGTCGGCGAAGAAGGCCTCATCCGAGGGCAGGCCCAGCGCGCCCTGATCGGCCTGCACCAGTTCGAAGCCGTCGAGCACAAGCACCGTCTCGGGGTTGACCGTCTGCCCCCAGCCGGCGGCGGTGAGCACCACGCTGTCCACCTTGTGCCAGCCCACGGGCTCGCGGGACTTGCCGATCTCATGCAGCGGTATGGTGAGCTGCTTCCAGCCCTCCCAGTCCACGGTGAGCTTGAGCCCGTAGTAGTCAGAGCCCTGGGTGGCTTCGTTCTCGGAGTTGACGATGAACATGAAGGTCGAGTCGTTGGCCGCCGAGGAGTGGATCCACAGCCTCACCGCGCCGAACTCACTGAAGTCCTGAGGCTCGGTGAAGGAGCGGGTCAGTGAGGACGAGAGCCCATGTTCCCAGCGCACCGCGCAGGGCCAGGCTCTGCGCACCTGACGCTCCGGAACGCCCCCCGCCCAATCCAGACAGGGCCCGTACTCGTCGGGCGAGGCGACGGTGAGCTCCACATCATCCACATAGCACGTGACCGCCGACGCCGAGAAGCTGTGCAACCACAGGCCCACCTGTGTGGCGCCCTCGGGCGCCGGATAGGAGTAGGTGAGGCGCGTCCACTCCCCGGGGCGCATGGCGGGCCTGCGGTTGGAGGCCTCAGAGGGCTCGGCGAGGCGCTTGCCCTCGGCGTCGGCGAAGTCCAGATAGACGCCCAGGCCGGAGGCGTCGCCACTATCGAGGTAGGTCCAGACGGTGACCAGACACAGTTGACCCGCTTCCACCGGGATGCGGGGAGAGCGTGCGCTGGAGCCGACCTCGTCGTCCGGGTCCACAATCTTCAGGCTCCACTGCCCGCTGCGGGCGACGGTGTCCGAAGCCGTGGAGAGGCCGTTGGCCGGGATGACCCAGCCATCCGGCGGCGTCCCCTCCTCGAACCCCGAGGTCAAGCTCTGAGCGTGGACGACACAGGCCAAGAGAGCCGTGAGCAGGCACAGAAGCGGTAGACGATAGCGCATGCCGGACAGTCCTTTCTCACCCCGGTGCGGCGGGGCATCTGCGGCCTCGTGCGTCGCCGGTCGGCGTCCCGGACCGGACAACCAAACCATTGGTTCGGCACCGCGCGGCGCAATACCTACCTCCACCGCGAGAGGCACCGTGCCGCGCTGAGCCGCCGGGCCGCGATGTCGACACATGCGCCCCTGCTCTGCTAAACTGGCGTCACCGCCGCGTACGCGGCTATTCATCCCCTCGGAGCACCAATGGAAAGCCCAACCCACAGGCAGTTTGAGCAAATCGAGCAGGTGCGCGGCCTTCTGCGCGAGGCCGGGTATGTCGCCACGCGCGCCATCTGCACCGCCGTGTTCCTCGCGCAGAGACTGGGCAAGCCGCTGCTGGTCGAGGGGCCGCCCGGGGTGGGGAAGACCGAGCTGGCCAAGGCCTGCGCCGCGGCTCTGGAAAGCCCGCTGCTGCGCCTGCAGTGCTACGAAGGTCTGGACGAGGCGAAAGCCCTCTACGAGTGGGAGTACGCCAAGCAGCTTCTGTACTCACAGATACTCAAGGACCAACTGGGCGACCTCCTGCAGGGCGTCTCAGACCTGGGCGAAGCCGTGGAGCGGCTGGAGCAGCAGCCGGGGGGCTTCTTCTCCAGAGCCTTCCTGCTGCCGCGGCCCCTGCTGCAGGCGATCACCTCGGAAGAGCCGGTGGTCCTGCTGGTGGACGAGATCGACCGGGCGGACGAGGAGTTCGAGGCCTTCTTGCTCGAGCTGCTCAGCGATTACCAGGTGAGCATCCCGGAGCTGGGGACCATCGCGGCCCGCCATGTGCCGTTGGTGGTGCTCACCAGCAATGCAACGCGGGAGGTCTCCGACGCGCTACGGCGGCGCTGTTTGCACCTGTTCATCGACTTCCCGGCGCCGCAGGAGGAGGCGGAGGTCGTCAAGCTCCGAGTTCCGGACCTTCCGGAGCGACTGGTGCACAAGCTGGTGGCGATGGTCCACCGCCTGCGCGGGTGGGAGCTGGAGAAGTCCCCAACCCTCAGCGAGACGCTGGACTGGGCCCGGGCGCTGGTGGCCCTGGGTGCCGAAAGCCTGGATGCCGACCTGGTCCGCGACACCATGAGCGTGATCCTCAAGACCAGGCGCGACCTGGAGCGGGGTCGGAAAGAAGTCCAGAATCTGCTGAAGGTGTAGGCGCCGGCACTCCGTGCCCCCGGTTCTGGTCTCGGCCGTGGCGGGTCATGTCAACGGCGTGTGGACCGCAGCGGCGCCCCGGCCGCACCCTCAGGTGACGCTGATGCACACCCACATCCGCAAGTTCGTCCGGCGCCTGCGGGCGCGGGGCATCGACATCTCTACCGGCGAGCATCTGGACGCGCTCGCGGCCCTCCAGCACGTCCCCTGGCTGGACCGCGCGGCCTTCCGCGAAGCGTTGCGCACCACGCTGGTCAAGCGCGCCGACCTGACGCCGGTCTTCGACGAGGAGTTCGCCCGCTACTTCGCCCCCCCGCCTCTACCCAAGGAGGACAAGAACCGTCGCGGGCCCGGACGCGGCGGGCAGATGTCCCGGGCTGAGCGGAACCAGTCCGGTGCGACCGGCGAGGAGGGCGGCCGCGGGGAGCCCGGAGAGCGGCCCCCGAAGGAGCAGTCAGCCACGTCCGGGGAGGACCGCGGCAAGCCGGACGAAGCGGGCACCGACCAGAAGCGAGAAGGCGACCAGTCCCGGCCGCAGGCGGCCTCGGCGGGTCAGGGCGAGGGCACCCAGGGCCTGGGTCGGCAGGAGGAGGGCTCCGCCGGACGCACCCCCCATTTCATCGCTCCGGCGCCGCGTGAGACCCAAAGAGCCGTACGCGAGCTGCTCCGCAGTTCGCCGCGCCGCATGTCGCCCGCCGAGCTGCGTGAGCTTCGGCGCCACGTGGGGCTGATGGCCCGGCGCCTGGCGACACGGGCCGCCAGGCGTCGCAGGAGCGCGCATCGCGGCAGTGTCGAGATGAAGACAACCGTGCGCAGGTCGCTGCAGTTCGGCGGGGTACCCTTCTTGCTCTCCCACCGCCGTCACAAGATCCGCGATCCGGAGCTCCTGGTGCTCTGTGACGTCTCGGGCTCGGTGGTGAGGATGGCCGAGCTGACCCTGGAGCTGCTCCGCGGTCTGGCGGCTACCGCCCGCAAGCTGCGGGTGTTTGGCTATACCAACCGCGCCCGGGAGGTCACCTCGGCGCTGCTTTCGGGCGAGGCGGACCTGCCCCGGGCGGCCGAAGACGCCGGCCTGGACCTGCATGCCTTCAGCGACTTCGGCGGGGCCTGCTACCGGCTCCTGCAGGACGAGCCTCACCTGGTGGGGCGCCGCACCTCGGTGATCGTCATCGGCGATGGGCGGAACAACCATTCCGAGGCGATGCAGTGGGCCTTTGAGGACCTCGTGCGGGGTGCCCACCGCGTGGTCTGGCTGGTCCCCGAGGCGAAGGAACGCTGGAACACCGCGGACAGCCAGCTCCAGTGCTACGAGCCGATGTGCCACCTGATGGCCGAGTGCGATACGGTGGAGAAGCTGCTCAAGGCACTGCGCCGCGCGTGGTAGGGGAGAGGAGCAGACGGTGCAGGTATATGGAGAGGGTGAACGGAGGACCACAGAGACACACAGAACCGAGAGGCGCGGCCGAGAAGCCTGGCCGGCCCGGTTCCTGTCACTCTGAGCGTCCATCTCGCGCAGCGAGATAGCGAAGAATCTCGCTGAATGCCAGGAGATTCTTCGAGCTGCTCCCTTCGGGAGCGGACGTTCTCAGAATGACATTCGCTGCGAAGGCGGGGTTTCCGGCCGCACCTCGAGGAGAACGGCCACGGCGGAGGGCACTGCGGCCGTGCTGAAGGGCGCGGGCCTGTACCGCGCCGCTGTGGCCGGCCCGCCGTCTCCTCGTCGTTCTCAGGTATTCCCCGTGTCCCTGTCTTGCGCCGTTGTCGCCTCCTCGCCCGCTACCCGTTCTCCATCCGGAACACGCGGCATTCCCCCGGTCTCAAACTCAGGCTCAGCCTGTCTCGGGTCCCCAGCGTCAACCCTAGACGCAGATCGCTGACAATTGCAGGCGCCGCCAGGCCAACACTGACCTGCTGACTGTGGGCATGGTCCTCGTTGATGACGTACAGCACCTCCGTGGCGCCACGGCGGCACAGGTAGACCTGCACCCGTTCGTTCTCGGCCGTCACTTGCGGCGGCGCGTAACTGTCGACCAGAGCCTTCACCAGATCCCCCACCGTCTGCGCTCCGTCGAGGAAGGCAAAGCCCGCGACGATCACTTCACCGGCTCCTATCCGCCCGCGCAGGATCGCCGCCCGGCCGTCGGCATAGCTCAGCGCCGCCTCAGCGCCGGCGAAGCCCCAGCGGCGGCGCACCTGGGCACTCTCCCCCAGCGGCGTGGCGGCCCCGTCGCCACGGGACACCGTGACCCCGGGGAAGGCCGCCTGCAAGAGCCTCCCGGAGTCGTGTCCGAGCTCGTCGTAAAGCCCTACCGGCCCCGTCGCCAGGAGCACGCCGCCTCCTTGCACCCAGTCGATGAGTCGGTCCTGGGTGGCATTGCTGAGAAAGACGCCGTAGGGCACGATGAGCACCGGCGGAAGCTCCCAAGGCATCGCGGACACCGAGGCCCCCGGTTCCGGCTCCGCCGCAGGGCCCTCGAGCAGCCGCCACTCGCCGACGATCTCCGTCTGCACGTGGGCCGCCAGCAGCGTCCGGTGCAGTCCTTCGGCCTCGTATTGCACGTCCCGCACGTCCTGTCCCACCGCGGTGCCGGTGGTGTGGACGACGGAAGCCAGGGGCTCGAGGATCCCCACCTGCGCCATGTGTGTCGCTCCCACGAGCTCGCCGCGGATGCGATTGGCCTCGGACGGGTACACGCTCATCGCGTGCGTCATGGCCTTGAACGAACCGTCGCCGAAGTAGGCGCAGTGGGCGCCCCAGTAGCCCTCGTCGTACTGCCCGTAGGTGTTGGTGGGATTGGCGAAGTAGACCGTGAACAGGTCGTTGCCGCGGGAGAGCGCCTTCCAGAAGTTGCGGCCCACGGCGGCGAAGTTGCGCGCATCATTGTCCTGGTACGGGTGCATGAAGTTGCCGCCGAAACGATAGCGCACGCCGTCGGAGGCTCCGCCGTAGGTGCTCCAGTAATACTCACTTTGCACGATGCGCCTGCCGCGACTCATGCCGACCTGGTAGTCCAGCAAGAAGGGCGAGATCACGTGGGAGCCGAGGGCATCGTGCCACAGGCTGCGGCGGTCCTGCCGGGCCGCATGCAGAGCGCCGCTGCCCGGCACCCCACACCAGTTCATGCCATCACCGGCGGTGCGGTCGAGGATCGGCTTGTCACTTCCCGCGCGCAGCGCCTGGTAATCGCTGCGGTGCATTCGCTCCATCAACTTGAAGCGGAACTCGATCCACTCCGCCCACAGTGCCCGACGGGGCTCGCCCGCCGCGATGCTCTCCATGTCCTCCGGACAGGGCGGGATGATCTCCTCGGCGGTGGAGAAGGCCTCACCCACAGCGGCACTCACCCTGTTCAGGTCGCCGTGGCGCTCCAGCAGCCACCGTCGGAACGCGCCGATCGTCTCGGGGTTGTAGCCGAACATGGCTTCCGGCTTGGCCCCCATCCCGGGCTCGTTGTTGGGCTGGAAGCCGTAGCAGCTCGGATCGGGGCCAAGGTACCGGGCAAGGGCCGTCAGTACCTCCGCCCGTCGGGAGTTGTCCGCGTCGGAGTAGGGCGTTGTCTCGCCCTCGCCGGTGAACACCCCGGCCACCGTGCACAGGATCATGTCCATGCCGCTGTCGCGTGCCGAGGCGATGATGTCATCGAGGGCCCCGGGCGAGAGTGTCTTGCCGTCCGGACGCAGTTGGTTGGCGCCGTAGCCGCCCACGACGATGTCGAAGGTGTCCCAGCCCAGCTCGCGACGCATGGCCTGCAGCGCCCGGTCGTAGAGCCACTTGCGGCTGGGGCCGCCGGGGTAGACCAGACCGTGGTGCAGGTGAGTGGTCCCCACGCGCACCGGCGATCCCGCGGCGGGCGTGAAAGCCGGCATGCCGGCTCCCAGTAGCTCCCCCCGGAGCGTCTCCGTGGCGCTCTGACACTGCGCCAGGGCGGCCTCCAGTTGCGCCGTCGCCTCGGCATAGGCCCCGGCGGCCTGCTCGCCCATCAACCCCTCGACCGCGGCGTCCCCCGCCTCGATGGAGGCCTCTGCGGCCTGGGCGATGTCCTCGACGTGGGCGAGACGCGCCGAGGCTTCATCGCCGCCTGAGTACGCCGCCAGCGCCCCCAGGTCCTCGAGACCGACCTGCAGTCGGGCCCAGGGCGCAAGCAGTCTCTCCCTGTCGGCCTTGGCGGCGAACAGCCTCCCGATCGCCACGGCCACGTCGTCTTGCCCTGCCGCGTGATAGGCCAGCCTCAGCAGCAGTGGGTCCCAATAGCGGTTCACGGAGCGGAACAGGCGGCCATGGTCCGTGCCGCCGCAGGCCGGGTACAGGCGGGGGAGGTTGAGATACGCCACCTTCCCGCTACCTACCGCGCACGAAGCTACCGCCGGATAGCGCTCACCGTCGGTTCCGACCCATTCGGCCTCTACCGTCGCCCCTTCGCGGGCCCGGGCCTCGTACAGTGCTCCGGCCGGGGGCATCTGCTGCAGGTCGAAACCCGAGGTCAGCGGGCCCAATGGATCGGCGGGATGCAGGAAGAACGCCTTCTTCTCACCTTCTGCCCAGCGCCAGTAGGGGGCGATGGAGCGCAGCACCGGAGGGTCTGCGAAGGTGACGGGCAGGATCTGGGCAAGCCCCGCCGGAGGGGGACCGAACACCAGCAGGCGCCCGCCCTCACGTACCCGGTCCACCACCCGACCGGCCGTCTCCGGGGCGAGGTCCTCGCAGACCAGGAGCAGATCACCGGACGTCAGGTCATCTGCCGTCTTGAGGTTCGCGCTCTGCCAGTCCGGGTCCAATCTGGTCTCACGGAAGCACAGGTCGAGGCCGATCTGACCGGCGGCGGCCACCTTCAGGTGCGGGAGCCTGGCCGCGCCCGCCGTGGCTCCGGAGAACGCCACGGGGGCCGACGCCACGGTGATCGCCACGATGCCCGCCACCGGACCGTCTCCCGAGCGGAGCACCAGCTCGCGCACGGGGCGCTCCGGTTCCGGGTTGACCCAGCGCAGTGCCATCAGGCCGATGGGCGAGCGCGCATTGGCTCCGCGCCACGCAACCTTGGCCTCCTCACCCAGGTCCCGCACGCCCCACCAGTCCAAAGCCTCGTGCCCCACCCGCACGGGAGCCTCCGCGGTGCCGCCGTCCTCGTAGCGGACGGTGGCGGTGAAGGCCGTCTCCCCCGCCCCTGCCCAGGCGCAACCGTGTAGGAGGTACAGGGCGCCCACACGGCCTCCGACGGCCACCGTGGCCTCCGCGGCGAAGTACGGCCGCTCGGCGCCCTTGAGCATCACCACCGCCCGGGCCGGATCCTGCCTGATGTGAAACGGGATCCCGCGCAGGTACTGAACCCCGGTGGGCAGCTCGCGCAAGTCGTTATCTCCCTGGTCCGTCCAGCCCCCGCGCCCGTCGCCCTCCAGCTCGTCGCGCAGCCCCATGTTGGCTGCGGCGTCCAGCTCCACCGGGCGGAACTCAGGGGTCGCTGTGCCCACGCGGACGCGCAGCCGGTACTCGCTCTCGTGGCGGCCGTCGATCCCGTACAGCGGCAACACCATGCGGTACAGACCCCGGGTGTTCTCGCTGCGGCGGACGTCCTGGAACTGCCAGCCGGGCCGGTCCCCGGCGTCGATGAGGATGCGCCGCTGCGGTGTCTCGATCGCCAGGGAGCGCAGGTCTCTCAGCGCCGCCCGCTGCTCGACCCAGAGCTGATCGGACTGAGTGCTGCCGTCCTGGAACACCGCGTGATACGGGGAGACACCCAGCGTGGCGTCCGGGAAGCAGACGTTGATCTCCACATTGCCGGAGAAATCGGTGAGGCTCAGGCGCCAGACCAGGTCAAGGCCCGACGGGCCGAGAAGGGCCTCCTGCTCGGCCCATCCGAACGGCCCCTCCTTGCGCCACGTGACCTTGCGGCCGCTGAAGTCATCCTCACGCCGTACCTCGGCCTCGCGGAAGTTCAGAATCTGCTGTTTCCAGTCGGGCGAGGCGCCGAATGCCGAGGCGCGGGCGACGATAGGGACGCCGTCGACCGCACATCCCGGCGAGCCGTCCATCCAGGCGGGTTCCGGATAGCTGACAGTCCCGGAGCCAAGGCCGAGAGTCGTTGGCAATGATGCGCCATGGGCGGCCACCGCGCTCAGCGCCAGACAGAAGCAGACGTTACCGAGACTTGCCATGGATGCACCTCTTTGCTGGACTATCTCCCGCCGCCCACTGAGCCAGCTTCGCTCCGCGCCCCGCTTTCCCCTGCTCCGCCACGCCGGGCTCGCCGGCTGCGGCCTGGGCCGCCGCCAACGGAGAAGGTTGCGCCTCAGGGCGACGGGAATAGGTTATCTGGGCCCCGTCCGGAGACATCCGGAGGCCGTCGAGCGGCGCAATGGGGTGTCGCCGGGCGTCTCTCCCCGGGTCTGTCGTCGGCTGCAGAGCGGCATCGCCGCCCCTCCGGCGCCTGCTGCGGTCTCCGCGGGTGGTGGGGCCGCCCGGACACCCCGGCAGGCGGGGGGCGTTTCGCCCATGGCCGCCGGTCTGTCGCCATCGAACGCAGTCCCATCACGGAGCTGCGCAAGGAGGTTGCCGCACATGCCACATTGCTTCATCGCCGTCTTCGTGACGCTGCTGGCTCTGACGCTGGCCGTCGCCGCCGCCGAGCCCGCGGTGACGCTGTACGTCTCCACTCAGGGCAGTGACGCGTGGTCCGGCGCTACGGCCGAGCCCACTGCCGACGGCACCGACGGCCCGTTCGCTACCCTGGAGCGCGCTCGGGATGAGGTCCGCAAGCTCAAGGCCGCCGGCCCACTGCCCGAGGGCGGCGTCGCCGTGGAGTTGCAGGGCGGCATCTACGAGCTGGAGGCCCCTTTCGAGCTGTCCGCCGAGGACAGCGGCGCCGAAGGCGCTCCCATCGTCTACCGCTCGCGCCCGGGCGACACCGTGCGTCTGATGGGTGGGAGAGTGGTCTCCGGCTGGGAGCCCGTGACGGACGCGGCGGTCCTGGAGCGCCTGGACCCCGCTGCCCGCGGCCGGGTGTGGCAGGCCGATCTCAAGGCACAGGGCCTGACGGACCTGGGTGCGATGGCCGCAGGCCAGAGCTGGGGCGCCTCGGCTCCGGGGCTCGAGGTCTTCTTCAACGATGAGCCCATGACGCTCTCCCGCTGGCCCAATGAGGGCTACGTCACGATCCCGGAGGTCTTCGGCGAGCGACCTCAGGACATCCGGGGCACCAAGGGCTTCATGGACGGGATCATCGGCTACGAGGGCGACCGGCCCTCGCGCTGGCTCAATGAGAAGGATGTCATGCTCCACGGCTACTGGTTCTGGGACTGGGCGGATCAGCGGTTGAAGGTCGGCGGCATCGATACCGAGGCCCGGCGCATCACTCTGGAGCCCCAGCCCCAGCACGCGTACGGCTTCCGCAAGGGCATGTACTACTATGCCTACAACCTGCTGCCGGAGCTGGATCGCCCCGGGGAGTGGTACCTGGACCGCGACGGCGGCATCCTGTACTTCTGGCCACCTTCGCCGCTGGAGCAGGGGCAGGTGATGGTGTCGGTGGTGCCCACTCTGGTGCGTGCGGCGGGTGTCGGTGACGTCTGGCTGCGCGGGCTGACCTTCGAGGGCAGCCGGGGCACCGCGGTCTCGGCCTCGAGTGTCACGCGGTTCTTCGTGGCCGGCTGCATCATCCGCAATACGGGTGCCTGGGGGGTGGGTCTGTCCGGCGAGGACAGCGGAATGCTGGGCTGCGACCTGTACAACCTGGCCGACGGCGGCATCAGCCTCAGCGGCGGCCACCGCCCGAGCCTCACCCCCGGCAACAACGTGGTGGATAACTGCCACTTCTGGCGCTTCGGGCGCTGGAACCCCATCTGCAAGCCCGCGGTGAACATCGACGGCGTGGGGAACCGCATGTCCCACTGCCTGGTGAACGATGGGCCGCACATGGCGGTGATGTGGAGCGGAAATGACCACATCTTCGAGTACAACGAGATGCACAGCGTGGTGCGCAGCGCCAATGACGCGGGGATCATGTATGCCGGCTACAACCCGGCCATGCGCGGCCACGAGATTCGCTACAACTACTTCCACCACGTCTACGGGTTCGCCGGCAAGGGCTGCAATGGCGTGTACCTCGACGACATGTTCTGCTCGGCCACGATCCATGGGAACATCTTCTACCAGGTGCCGCGGGCGGCGTTCATCGGCGGCGGACACGACAATGTGGTGGACAACAACATCTTCGTGGACTGCAGGCCGGCCCTCCACGTGGACGCGCGGATGCTGGGCTGGGCCTCGGGATCGGTGGAGACCATGCGCAAGCGTCTGGAGGAGGTCCCGTATCAGGATGAGCCGTGGCGGAGCAAGTA
>Ga0334884_1003674_pt1 | contig 16945 bp, 13 predicted proteins | sample GraSluR1_MG_7_FD_207215 | JGI IMG/M metagenome (GOLD analysis project Ga0334884, IMG submission 207215) | Sludge microbial communities from methane-producing bioreactor in Wageningen University, Netherlands - Granular Sludge_12_05 R1 | ecosystem: Engineered > Bioreactor > Anaerobic >...
ATTCCCATATTTCTTTATCATCAAGCCCACCAGAATAAAAAAGTTGTTCTTTATTTTTATAATTAGCTTTGAAAATTAATTTAGAATAACCTCCTCCATATCTTCTAAAAATAACTGTTTGAGTAATGTTTTCCGAATCTTCAATAATCTCTATTTCACTTTTATTTATTCCACCACAACCAGTAAATAGTACTAAACTCGTTACACTAATTAAAATAATTGCTAAAAGTTTTGATATTTTTCTCATTTTCCCTTCCCCTCTTTCTTATTTAAATTGTATCACTTTTCACTGTATCTGTAAACATACTTAACTTAAAGTAGTATTGCTATTCAGTTATTTTTATTATATAATAAACTTAATAAAAGTTAATAAAATCTCAAACAAAGTAGGTATATTATGAACTGGAAAAACGATATTGATGAAAACTTAAAATTTGGTTTATTAGAAATCTTAATCTTACATCTTTTAACTGAAGAAGATACTTATGGCTATAAAATCAGAAAAGATTTGGTTAAAAGAACTAATGGTGTTTTTGAAGTAAAAGAAGGTTCTTTATATGGTCCTTTATATAGACTAGAAGAAAGAAAACTTATTTCTTCAAACAAAGTATTAGTTGGAGAAAAAAGATTTAGAAAATACTATCATATTGAAGAAACAGGCAGAGAATATTTAAATTACGCATTAGAAAAATATCATGAAATTTCAAAAGGTGTTTTAAGTTTAATTAATTGGAAAAATACAGTAAATAAATAATTCTATAATTAAAACATATTCAAAATAAAAACTTCTTAAGAAGATATCATATTTCTTAAGAAGTTTTTTTCATCTTTATCTATAATTCCAAACAACAGTAATATTATCAGGATTCCAACCTTCATACCAAGTTTCAGGTCTTGCCTCATGATAAACATTTATCACTAACAAATCACAAATTGAAAAAGCCCATTCTTCAACAACCTCAACACTTTCTGGAATATAGATACTTGTTAATTGATTTTTTTCAAAAAACGCATAACTAGAAATATAAGTAACTGTACTAGGTATTACAAAATCCCCCGCTTTATCTTCAAAACAAAGAATCAACTTAGCACCAGCATCTCCATATATTACTCCATCACTATATGATAACATTTCATTCTCACTATCAACAGTAATATTACTTAAATTATCGCATCCCCAAAGAGCATTTGGAGTAAGATGAGTTAAAGTGCTTGGGAAAATTAAAGCTGTAATATTCTTACAAGAAGAAAAAGCTCCCATACCTAACATTGCTACACCTTCAGGAATTATAACTTCTCCAGTTTTTCCTGCTGGACAAATTAATAATTCTCGCATATCTTTAGAATATAAAATTCCATCAACACTCATATAAGACTGATTACCTGGGTCTACATTAATAGCTACTAAACTACTCGCTTCCCAAAAAGCATGATCACCAACTGTAGATAATCCCCGACATTCCCAACATCCCCAAAAATCATTAACAACAATATTAATAACACTAGGACCAACATAAATTTCTTCTAAATATCTACACCCTGTGAAAGCATTAATATCAATTAACTCTATAGTTTCTGGTACATAAAATGTTCCCAAATCTTTTCCTTCAGGACAATTAATAATCGAAGTTTTTTGTTTATTATACATTATTCCATCAAGTGATGAATAACTAACATTATCCTCAGATACTAAAATACTTTCTAAATTAGTACAGCCCCAAAACACATCAACAAAAATCCATTCTAAAGTCCCAGGTAACTCAACACTCATTAAACTACTACAATTCCAAAAAGACTCAGCATTAATATATTTTATTCCTTCTGGTATAGTAATACTATTTAACTCAGTATACCCAGAAAAAGCTTTATACCCAATTGTAGTTACTGCTTTACCTTCATAAGTTGAAGGTACAACAACTTCAGTCACTGAAGTTTTATATAAATCAGTATCATTTCCGAAAACTTCATATGTATCATCTTCTAATAAGTTATAAGAAAAAAGTTCATCAGCTTCAAATTCTATAGGTTCTTTTTTACAACCACTTATTATAAAAAGTAATGCCAGTCCAACTAATAATATCTTTTTCATTGCGCCTCCTAAAAATAAACTTACTCAAATTATAACATTTAATTTAAACTAATAAAGTCATATACATTTTTATATTATTATTTTAAGAGACTTTTAAGAAAAAAGATAGAGCGAAAGCTCTATCTTACTCATGTTTAACCCAATCGCCTAAATTACCACCATATATTTTGTTTTCATATATATTTACTGAATAATCAAAAGAACTATTGTCATAGTCCATATAAAAAACTGATGGATGAAGTTCATTATCTGTAGTCCAGGTACCAGGCGATTCATAAATAGTAGCTGAATCTTTATATTTATAAAACTGTGAAAAAGTGTGATCAGTATTAAAAACTAAGTAACTATACTCTATATAATTCTCGATATTCACCTTATAATATGTTGTAAAAATCTCATCAAAAGTTAAATATTCTTTTTTAATATAAACATAAACATTTTCACTTGGAACGGTTGTATAAGTCAAAGGAATTGTTAATTCCTCATCCATATAATACCCCGCAAACTTATAACCAGGTTCTACCCATTTCCTTGCCTCAATAAAATCATATGGGAACGGATCTCCTTCATTAACTGTTGTTGCGGTAACTTCAGGATTATAAGGAAACGATGAATGAAACGCACAATATACTTTTACTCCTTGCACAAGTTCGCTAGCATTAAGCCACTTAGCATAAAGAGTTATATTTTTATTAGGCATCAAATTAAACACGTAACTATTAGAAAGTGCCGCATCAGTAAACCACCCAATAAAGTTAAACCCATCTTTTGAAGGAGGATTAGGCGGAGTAACACTTGTATTAGCAGCCTGAGTAATTGAAGCAACTACGCTTCCCCCATTACTAACAAAACTAATTGTAGTATTTGTATCAATCGTAGGTACTTTTTTATAAACCTCACCTGCTAATTCATCTGTTAGATACAACTCATCTATTTTAAATACTAAAGGACTAGCATTATTATCAAAAGTGATTTCATCAAAACTTAGACTCCACGTTGAAGATGTTGTATTAACATTTGAATCATTTTTTAGTTTAAATACTTCATTATAAGTGTTATCTCCATTTATCTCAAAATAATAATATTCAAAATTACCAATATCTTTTACACCCATAATTGAATATAAATAATACTTACCTAAAATATTAGATTGAAGTTGATCAGATACCCATTTAGCATATAAAGTTATATTATTGTTAGGCATAGTTGAAAAAGTATATTTGTTTTTTAAACTAATATCACTATACCATCCCGCAAAAACAAAACCTTGTTTAATAGGAGCAACAGGACTTGCAACAACAGAACCAATATTTTGGCTAATACTTACAATACTAGACCCACCATTACTATTAAAGTTAATAGTAGATGTTTGATTTGTTAAATTAAAATCAACTTTTACTCTTACAAAATCAATATAATAATATACACCAGGACTATTCTCTAATTCAACTAAAAAATTATAGATATTCAAATTAGTATTTAAATCTACTGAAAAAATCAAACTACTTCCAACCACATCAATATCAGGAATTGTTGGAGTAGTATCGTTATTTAAATATAGTGAATATACTTGATTTGAAAACTCAGGAGTCACTCTTATAATTGCTTTACCTTTTAAAGCTTGCGGTAGAGAATTATCATAATCACTACCTAAAACTACTTTATTATCAGCGCTTGTCCAAACTTGTAAAAGCGGATCGCTATTATATTCAGTTAGAACTTCAAAACTACTACTTGGAAACTCAGTATCGCCTACTGTATCATTTAATAGTTTATTATAGTTACTACTAATAAATCCATAATCTATTAAAGCACTTTTAGCTACGTATACTATTTTCGTATAAGCAGTTACACCACTACTGCTAATATCACTTGCATTAGCACCTGATGAATATGCTAAAAACTGATTAGTCTTACTATCAAACTCAACATATCTATCAGTTTGACCTGGATAGTTTGGATCAGCTACATAAATTCTATTACCAACAACCTTATATGCAACAATCGCATGCCCTGTCCCTGAATCTGGAAATATAGCCATGAGTTGAGGAGTTGAAGTAGTTTTAATCGAATAAGCAAATGCATTAAAAGTATTTAATGGATTTGCTACACAATAATTAATAAAATCAATCCATGCACTACTAGACCAATCTATTTCATTTTGGACTACTGATGAAAATCGATAAGCATTATTATCATCTTCCCAAAAACTAGGAGTGTCAATTTCTTCATTATTATCAAATCTTCCATATAGTCTTGCTTCATTTTCTTTCTTATATTTTTCAGAAAAATACCAAGACATAGTTAGGGATTGACCAGCACAATGTCCACCCATTGCTATAGCAGAACCATAATTTAAATAATGCCAATCATCAAGTCCAGGAACAAACCCAGTATCAACATTACTCTTACTACTACTAGTTAATTTTTTTACTGTTGAAAGTGGTATATCACTAACAATAATTTTAGAAAAATGTTTTACACCTAAAACAATTTTATCACTACTTAATTCTAAAGTAGGAATAGCTTCTAATTCAGAAGTTTCCTCATCATAATAAAATCCCATCGCAAAATCATCACTACTAATATCAATCGGAATTTCAACCTTCATAACCTCATTTGAAAATTCATGACCATTGTCTATTTCAATTAAAGGTGTAATTGGATTAAAATAATCTCCATAGTCATGACTGACTATAGGATAAGTCCTAACAACAAAATCCAAAGGCATAGAATAAGATGCTTCTTCAATAGTTAATTTAAAACCATTAATTTCTGAATTAGTATCATTTATTACTATTTCACCACCAGGAGTTGAAACCTCTTCAACTGTTTCAACAAAAGCATCTCCAAACGCTAAAGTATTAGTTGTTAAAATACTACTTTTATTACTAGCCAAAGAAACAATAACTAAAACAATCAAAACAAGTAAGACAGATGAAACACAAGCAAAAACTATTTCTTTTTTTCTAGTTGTTAAACTTAAATATTTTTCTCTTAATTTTAAATATATTTTTTTAATTATTTGGCCTAGTTTTATAAAAAATTTTTTCAAAACAATTCCTAATTTAACAAAAAATCTCTTAACCTTTTCTAAAAATTTCATATTGCCTCCAATTTATTAATCCAATTATATCAAAAAGAAATTCATTTTAAAATAAAAAAATACAAGAAGTAAATTAATTTACTTCTTTTTAAGATTATGCTATTTCTGTATAGCCCCAATTAACAACTCTTGCATCAGGATTCCACAAATCACTCCAGCCAATTGGCTTTTCTTGTGCTACTGCATTTATTACTAAACTATCACATTTTAAAAATGCATTATCTCCAATTGTTGTAATATTTTCATGTAATAAAATAGTTTCTAACCCATAACAATTGGCAAATGCATTATATTCAATAGTTGTTAGATTACTAGGCAGTGTAATATTCTCTAAAATGAGAGCTCCTGCAAAAGCATGATATTTAATTATAGTAACACTATCAGGAATTACAACATTTTGTAACCTCCAACATGCCATAAAAGTTGTAGCTTCTATTGAAGTAATACTATTAGGAAGTGTAATACTCTCCAAAACAAAACAATTCGCAAATGCTTGGCCTGCTATTTCAGTAATTGAATTAGGTAAGTTAATATTTTTCAATCCAGTACAAGCATTAAAAACTCCATATGATAATTTGGTAACTCCCTCAGGCAAGACTATAGTTTCAAGTGAAGCACATTGTCCAAATGCTTCAACATGAATTTCTTCTACAGTACTCGGTAAACTAATACTAGTTAAACTACTACAAAAATAAAATAAATAACTTGATATCGTAGTTAAAGGCGCTAAGATTGTGGCTGATTCTAAATTAATACAATGTGAAAAAATAGAAGTACTAACCGACTTTACGGTTTCAGGAATAACAACTTCTACTAAGGCTTCACATCCATAATAAGCCATATTTTCTATTATTTCTAATGATGTTGGAAAACTAACAGCCTCAAGTGAAACACAACCTGAAAAAGCCAATTGTTTTATTTCTTTTAAGGTTTCAGGTAACCTAACACTTGTAATATCTTCATTTTGATAAAACGCCGAATAATCAATTAAAGCAACTGGCTTTTTATTATAATAATCAGGAATTATAACCTCAGTACTACTTCCTGTATAATCTGTTACTTTATAATATTCTCCGTATGAATATTCTTCAAATACTAATCCTTCAGTTGGTACTTGAGTCCACTTAGCATAAAGCGTAAAATCACTAATTACTTCATCATAAAAACTATACTTAACTAAACACACCTCATCTACATACCAATCCATAAAGATATAACCTTCTTTTACAGGATCAACAGGTGCATCAATTTCGGTTTTGTAAGGAACTGTTATACTATCAAGCACTTCTCCTCCATTAGTTTCAAAACTAACTATATAAGTATTTATTTCCCATTTAGCAAACAAAGTATAATCTTGTTCTAGCGTTATGCTTAATAAAGCATCACCTGTATAACTTTCATTATCATACCAACCAACAAATTCATAACCTGGCTTAACTGGTATTTGAATTTCAAAAGGAAGTTCTGTTTTTAAAAAAGTATCTTTAGATACTTCACTGAAATCACCTTTAAATAATTTATAAGTAATATTATAAGTCTTAAGTTCATCTTTTTTACAACCTACTAAAAATAAACTACATAATACAAATGCCAATAAAATAATTTTTTTCATTTTCTTTCCTTCTTTATTAATATATTATTTATACTCATCAATTATAACACAAAGATTTAACTAATAATAATATATTTCTTAATTTTAATTAACTACTCTTTTAAAAATTATTTATCCAATTGAATCCATTTCTAATTTAATAAGTTGATTTAATTCAACCGCATATTCCATTGGTAATTCTTTTGCAAAAGGTTCAATGAATCCCATAACTATCATTTCCAAAGCTTCTTTTTCTCTTAAGCCTCTACTCATCAAATAAAACAATTGTTCATCACTTACTTTAGATACAGTTGCTTCATGTTCAATTCTTGCTTGTTTATTTTGAACAAGATTAAATGGTATTGTATCACTACTTGATAAATTATCTAAAATAATTGTATCGCATTCAATTCTGCTTCTTGCATCAGTTGCTTTTTTAGAATGTCTTACAGTTCCTCTGTAATTGACCTTACCTCCACCCCTACAAATACTTTTTGAAATAATCGTAGATTTAGTATGTGGTCCAAGATGAATCATTTTAGAACCAGTATCTTGAATTTGACCAGCTCCAGCAAAAGCAATAGAAATTGTAGTACCTTTTGAATATTCACCTTTTAAAATACAAGCAGGATATTTCATATTAAGAAGCGATCCGATATTCCCATCAATCCACTCCATATGAGCATAAGCTTCACACAAAGCTCTTTTAGTTACTAAATTAACAATATTATTTGACCAATTTTGAATTGTAGAGTATCTACAATATCCTCTATCTTTAATATAAATTTCAACCACAGCTGCATGCAAAGAATCAGCTGAATAAATTGGAGCTGTACAACCCTCAACATAATTTAGACTAGCATCTTCTTCAACAATAATCAGTGTTCTTTCAAACTGACCCATTCTAGCTGAATTTATTCTAAAATACGATTGAAGAGGTTTATCAATTTTTACTCCTTTTGGAATATAAATAAAAGAACCTCCACTCCAAACAGCAGTATTTAACGCTGAAAATTTATTATCAGCATAAGGAACTACTTTACCAAAATACTCTTTAACAATTTCAGGATATAATCTAACAGCTGTATCTGTATCACAAAATATTACACCTTGGTTTTCAAGTTCACTTAAATTATGATGATATACTACCTCAGATTCAAACTGAGTTGAAACTCCAGCTAAGTATTTCTTTTCAGCCTCAGGTATTCCTAACTTTTCAAAAGTATCTTTTATTTCTTCTGGTACATCTTCCCATTTCTTTTCAACTTTATCACTTGATTTAATATAATATATATAATCATTAAAATCAATAAAATCTAATTTTGGACCAAAATTAGGTAAAGGCATTTTTTCAAACTCTTGATAAGCTTTTAATCTAATTTCTCTCATCCAGATCGGTTCACCTTTAATCTCAGAAATCTTTTCTACAACTTCCTTAGATAAACCTTTGCCTATATCAACTACATTTTTTACATCGGTTTTAAAACCAAATTGATAATCTTTAATTACTTTTGAAACATCATTTATTTTTTCACTCATCTTTAATCACCTTTTCTAATGCTTTCCAAGGTAGCGTCGCACATTTAATCCTAGCAGGAAACTTAGAAACACCCTGATAAATACTAGCTTCTTCTAACTTTTCACTAAATTCTTTTCCCATAAGCATCTTAGAAAACTCATCAATTAATTCTTGAGCTTCTAATACAGTTTTTCCTTGTAGTACTTCACTCATTATAGAAGCTGAAGAGCAACAAATAGAACAACCCACTCCATCGTGATGAATCTCTACTATCACACCATCAACAATTTTAGCCTCAACCGTAATATCGTCCCCACATGAAGGATTATTCAAATGGAAACTTTTAAAACCTTTTAATCCTTTATTTCTTGGATTCTTTGAATGATCCATAATCATGGATCTATACATTGATTCTAAATTATTCACTAATTCCACCTCTTAAAGAATTTAACAATCTCTTTAATAGCTATAATAAATCTATCAATATCTTCTTTTGAATTATAAATATAAAATGATGCTCTCAAAGTCCCACCATTTGCATTAAAAAACTGACTTACTAATTGTGCACAATGATGACCTGCTCTTAAAGCAATTTTATATTCATCAAAAAAAGTCGCAGCATCATGTGGATGAACTCCATCAATATTAAATGCTAGTACAGCAAAATCACTGGCCTTATTATAGATAGTAATTCCTTCAACTAACTTTATCTTTTCAAACAAATATTCTTTTAATATTTTTTCATGTTCTTCAATTTTAGAAAAACCTATTTTTTCATAATAACTAACTGCTTCTTTTAACCCAATAACCTCAGCAATCATAGGAGTACCTGCTTCAAAGCAATATGGTACTTCTTTTATTTCTAAAGTATCTTTTGTTACAGCCTCATTCATATCTCCACCATACTCAAGTGGAGAAAACTTTTTTAAAATATCAAATCTACCATAAAGAACTCCAACTCCAGTTGGTCCTAACATCTTATGACCTGAAAATCCTAAAAAATCACAACCCAATCTTTTAACATCTATTTTAATATGTGGTATTGCTTGAGCTGCATCTATTATTGAAATAATATTCTTACCTTTAATTTCTTTAATAATTTCTTCGATAGGAGTAATATAACCTAAAACATTAGAAACATAAGTTAAAGCAACTATTTTTGTTTTACTAGATAAAACTTTTTTAAAGTTGTCAAGCGTAATTTTCCCATCATCTGTCAAAGGAACAAAAACAATTTTAGCACTTTTTCTTTTTGCAAGTTGTTGCCACGGCAAAAAACTTGAATGGTGTTCTAATTCAGAAGTGATGATTTCATCACCTTCACTAATTTCTTTTTCTAAAGATAAAGCTACAAAATTTAGGGCACTTGTTACGTTTTTAAAAAACACGGTTTCATTAACTGAAGCATTAATAAACTCAGCTATTTTTTCTCTTGCTTCATCATATTCTTTTGTTGCTTTATAACTAGCCTCATAAACACCTCTGTGAATATTAACTCCATAATTCGTATAATATTCATTCATTTTATCTAATACAGCCTTAGGCTTAATCGATGTAGCATTAGTATCTAGATATAATAAATCTTTATTATTTACTAAGAACGGGAAATCTTTTTTAATATCTAGCATATACTAATACCTCCTTTTACAAATATTCTTTAATCCTTTGTTTAAAATAATCTCTAACACTGTCATTACATACAACCTTTAAGAAAGGTTCGATATAAGAATTAATTAATAACTCTTCACTTTCTTTTTTAGTTAAGCCTCTACTCATTAAATAAAAAATATCATCATCATTCAAAGCTCCAATACTAGCTCCGTGAGATGCTACTACATCATTCTCATCAATCTCTAGTTTTGGATTAGCACTAATCTCAGATTTTTTACCTAATAAAAGCCCTCTTGATTTTTGGTTTAAATTAGACTTTTTAGCATCTTTTAAAATTTTACCATTATGATTTAAATTAATAATAGAATCACCTTTAGCAATCGCATAATTCCTTAATTTAGATGTGTTATTAGCATTCTTATGAATAACATCATAATCATAATTTTGAACTAAATTACTATTGTTAATAATAACATTAAACATATCAACTTTTGAATTTTCCTCTAATAATACAACCGTATTAAAATGTCTAAAAACATTTTTAGGCATATAAAGAGATTTTACATTAATACTAGAATCACCATAACTATAAGTATTCAAAATTGTAGTTAAATCATCATCATTTTTTTGAGTAAAAGTTAGATAATCAATTTCACTTCTATCTTCAACAATTAAATCATTTTTGATATTTGTTTTAGCTTGAAAGCTTAAATAAATATCACATATCTGAGATTTAACTTTTGTTTTAGTACTAATAATTTTATGAACATATTTTTCTTTATCCCCTAAATTTATGATTTTAATCATCATTGATTTTAAAACATAAATACTAATAGAAAAAGGCGAATTATCATCATTAAGTTTTTCATATTCTGAAATCTTTTTTTCATATAACAAATCCATTTCAGCACTTAAACTAACCCTAACTTCTGAATCGTTATAATCATTACTTATAACTTTGCCATTATAAATAATGACATATTTATCTTCCCCAAGCTCAGAGTTTACTAAAGCCCTTACTTCATCTATGCTTTTCATTATTTTATCCTCTTTGCCTGGCAAGTACCCAAAATAACTTTTTCTTTTTCAGCGATACCTAAATCAACTCTTAACCAATCATAACCTTCTTGATCAATTTTTTTAATCAATTCTTTTCCACCTGATAAAACAATTCTTCCATCCATAAAAATATGAACATGATCAACATCTAGATAATCTAATAGTCTCTCATAATGGGTAATTACTAAAGCTCCAAAATCTGGACTTTTCATTTTATTAACATTCTCTCCAACAATTTTTAAAGCATCTACATCAAGGCCTGAATCAATTTCATCCAAAATCGCAAAAGATGGTTTTAATAATTTCATTTGAAGAATTTCATTTCTCTTCTTTTCTCCACCACTAAACCCTTCGTTTAAATATCTATTAGGCAAATCACTATTCATTTTTAAATCGCTAACCGCACCTTCTAATTCTCTAAAGAATTTAAACCACGATAAATGTTCACCTTCTTCTAGTCTTGAAGTCATCGCTTGCCTAATAAAATCAGAATTAGTTACTCCACTAATTTCACTAGGGTATTGCATCGCAAGAAAAATACCTTTTCTACTTCTTTCATCAACACTCATCTTTAAAACATCCTCACCATTTAAAGTAATCTCGCCTTGAGTTACTTTATAACGGTAATGACCCATAATAGACGCGGCTAGGGTTGATTTCCCCGTTCCATTAGGTCCCATTATTGCATGGATTTCACCGGCCTTAATTACTAAATTAACACCTTTTAAAATCTCACAATTATCAACCACACAATGTAAATCTTTTACTACTAATTCTTTATTCATAATTCATCAATCCTTTATATATATAATTTATACTGCTAACTTCTTCATTAAAAATAAATTTATCAATCAATCCACTACTAACATATATTTCTTTTTCCGTACCGTTATCATAAACAAAAATAGCTTCTAATAACTCATCCTCTTCAACATAATTAATTCCATCAATTAAGCCTAAACCAAAAACAAAAGTAGACATTATATCAGCGTAAGTTGAATCACTCGAAATAATACTTACTGCTAGCAAACCATTATCAAACGGATAGCCTGTTTTTGGATTAAGTAAATGATGATAAATTTTATTATCTAAACTCATCATATATTTCTCATAAACTCCCGATGTAACAAGCGCTAAATCGCTTGTTTTAATACTTCCAAAATAATATCCAGTTTGGCCAATATCAACAAACGGAGTTTGAATTTTCACATTCCATTCTTCGCCCTTATTTAAACCAATTAATAATATATTTCTACCCACATTAACTACAGCTGAAGTTATACCTTCACTTACTAAATAATCTTTGATTTTTTCAGCCGCATACCCTTTTACAACCGCTCCTAAATCAAGACGCATATCACTATCTTCTAAAAAAATAGATTTATCTATATCATTAAATATAACTTTAGACTCATCAGTCTTTAATAAAGCATTACTAATATCTATTTCACTTGGTATTTCATATAAATTATTCTCAGATTCAATATATAATTTACTATTAAGATCCCACAAAGAAATCAAAGCACCAATACTTATATCAAAAATATTTTCATAGCCCTCTAAAAGACTTATGCTATGTGCATATTTAACCAAATCATAAACTTCACTATCAACTATAACCGGACTTACACCAGCATTATTATTAACTTTCTTTAAATCAGTTAGATAACTAAAATTATCACGTTCTTGAACATTAAATAATTTATCTAAACTAACCAATATTTCTTTTGAATCTTCCTGAAGTTTTAAGATTTTAGATACAGGAATTACTTTTAATTCATCAACAATTTGAATCTCAGAAATTGTATTAAACGAATTACCTAAATCAAGACGATAAAAGTTTTTTCTATTACTAGTACAACCAGTAATAACAATTAGTAAAACTAAACTAAAAACAATTATTATTTTTTTCATTTAGCCCTCCTAACTGACCTTATTTATTATACCAAAACTAATAACATATTTCATTTAATATAATAAATTTTTTTACTCCTTAAATAATTAAATAAATGGTTTAACGCATAAACCATTTATCTTGAAAAATATTTATTTACTTTTTCCTTAAACATATTAAATATTTCTCTAGCCATGTATGCATCTTCTAATGCATCATGTGCTTGTTTTTTGGCTTCTGTACCAGTGTATTCTTCGTATGTATTAAATAAACCTAAATCAAGTTTAGTATTTGAAAAAGTTTTAATAACGTTCATTAAATTAATATATCTATCTCTAATATCTAATTTTGAAAGATGATTAATTGAAAATGATTTTTCCATTGTGAATAAATCATTTCTACCCCAAGCAAATATTTTAGCATCATATTCTTCAATAAGTCTTTCTAATAATTGATAAAACTCAATATAAGAACAAGCATCATTAAAGTCTTCAAATTTTCTAGATAAAAACTTCAAAGTTCTATTATTTAGAGAAGTTGGTTTCAAAGGTTTTACCAGCGAAGAATCTTCAAAGATGATTTCACCTTCTTTGTTTTCAACAATGATTCCGTATTGAACTATCTCTGCATAATATCTAACACTAGAAAAATTAGGAGGTAGCGAAAACTCTAAATCAATAAATATTTTGTTTTCTTGTTTATTAACAAAATCTCTAACTTCTTTTCTAACTATTCCAATATCAAATAAAATTTGATCTTTTCTAAACATATAATTTTTTATTTTAACAAACTTTCGAATATCATAACATAAAGTATTTTTAATCAGCCTAGGAGTTTTTTCTACTCTTACGACCACATATGGTCCATCATAAAAATATGGCCCATAATCTCTAAACGCCTTAGTTGCAAGATAAAGAGTATAAATACGATTTTTATACATAATTTTAAAAGTTCTATTTTTGGGTGATACACTAAAAACTTTTCCATATACTAACATAAAAACTCCTAATTATTTCTTTTTACTAGTTTTATTAATGCTTCTTTTTGGATAGTTGTTAATTTGAGATTCTCAATTGTTTTTACAAAATCATCAGCTTGAGCTAATGCTTTTAAAATTTCATTTAACTTTGTTTTACCTATACCTTTGATTTTAGAAATCTCAGATTCTAAATTGCTTTTTGCATGTACACTTCTATAATAACTTATCGCATAGCGATGAGTTTCATTTTGAATGTTTTCTAGAAACAAAAACACAGAATCAGACTTTTCTAAATATATTTCTTTGTTTTCAAAATAGATATGACTCGTTTTATGTTGATCGTTTTTTACAAGACCTGCTACTTTTAAATTTAATCCTAATTCCTTTAATGCATTTTTAGCAGCATCAACCTGAAGAGGTCCTCCATCAATTAAGACTAAAGACGGTAAAACTAAGGATTCTTCTATTACTCTTTTATAACGCCTTTTGATAACTTCATACATTAATTCAGTATCACCTAAATTACTAGTTTTACTTTTGAATTTTCTATACAAATTAGGTGCTTTTTTCAAGTCCTTAAAAACAACCATCGCACTAACTCTAAATTCACCTTGAATCGAAGAATTATCAAAAGATTCAATTATATCTAAAGATTCTAAAGAAAACATTTCTTTTAATTTATCTTTGATATTTTCAAACTTTTTTATAGTTTTTTCTAAAACTTCTAAATTAGCTTTTAATTTATCTCTTGCATTATCTTTAACTAATTCAAGCAATTCTTTTTTTCTACCTTTTTTAGGTATTGTTATCCTTGATTTTATTTCATCTGGTAAAAACAAATAATCTAACTCAGGTAAAATAATTTCTTTAGGTATTGGATTATTATTATTCAAATAAAACTGACCTAAAAATGAAACAAAAGCTTCTTCTATATCAGTTTCATTTTCAAATAAAAATGCATTTCTTTCAACCATCTTAGCATCTCTAATATGAAAGACTTGAATGCTTAGAGTTTCTTCTAAACTTACATAATCAATTACATCAGCCTCATATAGATCATTCATCATTTTTTGTTTTTCTTTTATAACATTTAAATCACTAATTATATCTCTATATTCTTTAGCTTTTTCATAATCAAGACAAATAGAAGATGCTTTCATCTTTTTTTCAAAATCTTTAATTTCACCAACTACATTTCCTTTTAAAAACAAATTGATTTTATCTATAATTTCTTTATATGTTTCATTTGAAATATCATTAATACAAGGAGCTAAGCATTGACCTATATGATAATACAAACAAGGCTTCTTAGGAAGCTTATTACACTTCCTCAAAGGATACATTTTATTAAGTAAATCAACAGTTGCTCTGGCTGCCTTTGCATTAGGATAAGGTCCGTAGTATTTCGCTCTTTTAGGCCTCAAATCTCGCGTATAATAGATTTTCGGATTCTTTTCGTAAGAGATTCCTATAAAGGGGTAACTCTTGTCATCGGTCAAAAGTATATTATACTTTGGAAGATGTTCTTTGATTAAATTCATTTCTAAAATAAAAGCTTCAGTTTCGCTTGATGTAATAATATATTCAAAGTCTTTAACTAAACTAACCATCATTTGAGTCTTTTTATCATGCGAACCAACAAAATATGATTTTACTCTTTTACTTAAATCTTTAGCCTTACCAACATAAATGATTTTATTATTCACATCTTTCATCAAATAACAACCAGGTTTATTAGGTAAGCTCTTTAGTTTTTCTTTAATCATAAAACACCTCTAAAATATTAGTGCTTATTTACTTTTTATTTCTTTAATAATGGCTTCGATTTTATTACCATAGTCAATTGATTCATCATACTTAAAAATTAGTTCAGGAACTTTTCTAATTGTTAGAGCTTTACTTAGTTTCATTTTAATGAAGCCTTTAGCATCAAGCAAATTCTGGCTTGTTGCTTTGATTTGATCTTCTGTACCTATTACTCTGTAATAAACTGTAGCATAAGATAAATCCTTTGTTAGTTTAACAGTTGTGATATTTACAAATCTTAATCTATCATCCTTTACATCTTCAAAAATTATTTTGCCTAATTCTTTTTCAATAATTTTAGAAACTCTATCACTACGATGCATCAAGCACCTCTTTCATAGCAAAAGCTTCGATGATATCTCCGACTTTTACATCATTAAAGTTTTCAATTGTAATACCACATTCATAACCTAACTTAACTTCTTTAACATCATCTTTAAATCTCTTAAGTGAAGATATCTTACCTTCGTATACTACAATTCCATCTCTAATTAATCTAACCATATTGTTTTTATTAATTAAACCACTAGTAATATAACATCCTGCAATCGTTCCAACTTTTGAAGCTTTAAATGTATCTCTAACTTCTGCTTGACCCATTACTTTTTCTTCAAAGACTGGATCTAACATTCCCTTCATCGCTGATTCAATTTCTTCAATTACTTTATAAATAATTTTATGTAATCTAATTTCTACTCCTCGCTCTCTTGCACATTCGCTAACTTGAGCAGTAGGTCTTACATTAAATCCAATTATGATAGAACTAGATGCTACAGCTAAAGTAATATCTGTTTCAGTAATCTGACCCACTCCAGCTCTAACAACATTAATCTTAGCACCTTCAACTTGAATTTGTTCTAAAGAAGATTTCAACGCTTCAATCGAACCTCTTACATCACCTTTAATAATTAAATTAAGTTCTTTAGTTTCAGTATCCCCAAACATTGTACTAAGTGAAACAGATTTACTTTTTTGAATTGTTTCTGCTAAACGAGTTACTCTAGCCTCAGCTACTAATCTAGCTGTTTTTTCATCTTCAAAAACCATAAAGCGGTCTCCTGCTTGTGGTACATCAGTTAAACCTGTAATCTCAACTGGTTTAGATGGCAAAGCAACTTTAACATTCTTACCTGTTTCATCTTGCATTGCTCTAATTTTACCATATGTATTACCAACAACAATCGGATCTCCAACTTTTAAAGAACCATTCTTAACAAGCAAAGTAGTTACAGCTCCACGCCCTTTATCAAGACGAGCTTCAATTACACTACCCACACCCAATCTATTTGGA
>Ga0334884_1003675_pt1 | contig 16943 bp, 11 predicted proteins | sample GraSluR1_MG_7_FD_207215 | JGI IMG/M metagenome (GOLD analysis project Ga0334884, IMG submission 207215) | Sludge microbial communities from methane-producing bioreactor in Wageningen University, Netherlands - Granular Sludge_12_05 R1 | ecosystem: Engineered > Bioreactor > Anaerobic >...
CCGAATGTTTTCCGTCATCATTCAAGAGGTAACCGTTGTATTCTGTGGTTATCATCACCACGGATGGCCTTCCCAGATAGCTCACCCGATTTTCGACGGTGATCTCATCGCTTGCAAAGGCGGCGGAGATTATAGACCCGACAAATAATAGCGAATATACGACCTTCAACGAGACTTCGATTCTTTTGGACGCCATGATCTACCTCAGATGGAATCATGCCTCCAAGGGCTTTAATTTTTCCGGCCGAGGGTCTCGGGGATGAGAACGGCGGGATGATCGTCCTCAGCCGGAATGGATTGAAATAATGGCCGAGGCCGGATCATACCCTTACCTGCCCTTTCGTCCGAGGGCCATCATTTTCTGCAGCTTCAGATCGGCCGAGGGCAAGACCAATACGGGACCGAGGGTGCTTCCGGGAGAGAGATGCTTCACTCCACCACTCCAACCTGCGGCATGATCAAACTTGACGCTGCGTTCCTGCTTGTCAGTTAAGTCTATGAGACAGCCGGGACCGACCGACTGGGCGATTATTGTATTGTTCGTCATCGGCTTCTGTGGAAACATCACAAAGACCTTTCTGATGGGCTTGATCATCATTATCGAATCGCCCAGTAGGATGGGGAATGCGCAGATCGCTGAAAATTTCCCACCCCGGTTCTGGGCGATCCCACCGATGGCTAGCGGTATCTTCCTGTCGTTCCAAATCGTGAAACAGCCTGGCTGTCCATCAATTACCTCGCGAGGATTCCTATTTACCATTACCCATTATTTAATTATCTCCGATCAATTTATTATTTTAGCTCGTTCTCCGCTCTTTCTCGATTTTCGTTCCTTTTCCTCGTTTTTCGTCGATAGCTACCGCTATTTAGAGACGATTTGTGCATTATTTAAGTGTATATAGCTGGTATAAGTCGAAAGCAAAGGCAGTGAATACCATTTTAACGTGAACTCTCGGGATCGTCGTTACCATGACATGCGCGCTTCGAAACACTCTTTTAATCACAGCAAACTGACGTTCTCCCGGAAATCTCAGTTTGCTAATCAAGCGGTTTCGCAGCTGATCGAGATCGTTTAGAGGACGACCCGCTGCTGCACGCTTCATTGTGAAGTCGTTTCCCTTAGCCTTCACACCGAAATATCCTTTGTCCCTGAGGACCACCTCTCCTTCAACCGATAGATCAACCCGACTATCATGAACCGAAGAAGTTATCGATTCGATGCTCCTTATCAGGCCGTAATCGATATCGACTTTGGAATGAAGTTTATAACCAAAAGGGAGTTCCTCACCCTTCCTAGCCCAAGTTCCATCCCTGCTACGACGAGTCCTAGCGTTCTCTCTTCTTGGTTTCTTTGAATTTTCTGGATCGGCCTCTATAAACGTTGCATCCTGAATGGTTCCTCTTTTTACCTGAAGCCCTATAAAATCGAGCTGTATCTGGAGCTCTTCCCAAACGGACTCATCCTTTCCCGTCTGGGACATACGCTCGCGAAAAAGCCATATCGTCCTGGAATCAGGTATAGAATCAGGAGATACTAAAAATTTCAAAAAGATATCCGATCCGAAATTTGCTTTTTTCAGTCTCGAGGTCGCTCAACCCGTACCACTGCTGGAGCAAAAGCACCTTGAGCATCAGGATAACATCAAAGTTCGGCCTTCCGCCTCGTTCGGTTTTGTTATGATACATCTCTTCAAGAATTGGTCGAAATGGCTCCCACTCGATCAAATTCGTTATCTGTGAAAGCCTATCGCCCAGCTTCTCTACGTTCTTGTAAGCTTCTCGAAGGCCCCAGGCGGTAAGAGAAGTCATAAACTATTAATTTATCTATTACTATATAATATTTTCCATAGACATGCTAGGTTTTTAGGAATCCTCTTTGGATATAAGCTCCATTCCAAAGTCGACAGAGAATTCGGCCTCATAAGAGATCTGGAAACAACAACAGCGTCACTACATGATAGTCAGGTAGATCTATCCGAAGAAGGAGAAGTTGTATATCGTGATAAAGGGTATTTTGGAGTCAACGCAAAAGGTTACTCAGCTACTATGAACCGGGGTACACGAGGCCATCCATTGAGCATTCAGGATGAGATGAGAAATCAACGGATCGCTAAAAAGAGGGCTCCCGGAGAACGACATTACGCCGTTATTAAACGAGTGTTCAGAGCTGCGCATGTCATGGTCACAACCATTGCTAGGGTCCATGTCGAAATGATATTAACTGCTATCGCATTTAATCTGCTCCAATTGCGAACTCTGAAAAGACGAAATGCCTTCTAGCGGAGGCTATCTATCTGAATCAAGAAATGGAGATGTTAGAAACGAATAATGGCCTCAAGTAGAACATAAAGATTAAAAATATTTGCGTGGGGCCTTCTTGGGATCGCAGATCGCTGGTTAATAGAAATCCTCCAAAAGACGTTTTGCTTCCCTTCTTTGTCCACGTGCCATCACTACTTCTTCTTGTTTTTGCTTCATCTCCGCGAGGCTTGTCTGCTCTGGCGTGTCCTGGATCTGCTGTGATGAACGTTGCGTCCTGGATGCTGCCATTCTTGACGACCAAACCTAGGGAATCGAGCTGGCTATTGATTTCTTCCCACACAAGATCATATTTTCCGGTTTTAATTAGCCGCTCTCTGAATAGCCAGATGGTGGATGAGTAGGGCGCCTTCTCAGGAAATACTAGAAAATTCATGAAAGATATCTTATCCGAAATTTCTCGTTCAAGCGCCTTATCCGTCACCCGTACCATTGACCTAAAATAAGGACCTTGATCATCAGGACCTCGTCGTAATTGGGTCGACCTCCCTTTTCGCCCTTATTATCATGCATATCGGATAAAAACGGGCGAAATCTCTCCCAGTCCAATAGACAACCAATATCAGCTAATGGATCTCCAACCTTCTCCATCGTTTCGTACTTCTTTCGTAAGGCAAATGTGATTAAAGAATGCATAAGTTAATTATAGTATTAAGAGTATATAAAGATTGCTATGTTTGGGTTATTCGAAATCCTCTAAGATAAGAGATGAATCGCAGATAATTAAAGAATCGGTAATGGTAAATAGGAATCCTCAGATAGATATACGAAGAATATGGGGCTGAAAGATGTCAGATCGATGGAACTTGAAAACGAAGATATTTGCTGGCCTGATAAGCGGCATTCTAGTTGGCCTTTTCTTCGGCGATTTGTGCTCTGCATTGGAACCTGTTTCATCCGGCTTCATCAAGATCTGGCAGATAACGATAATACCTTTTATAGTAGTCTCACTTCTACTAGGTGTAGGTGGGTTAAAGCAGGCCGACGCACGAGATACGGTCGCCAAGGTTGGATCTGTATTACTATTCTTCTGGGTCGTAGGTCTTGCCGCCTTCTTTTCTTTGCAGATGGCTTTTCCCTCCTTGGAGCGGGCCTCTTTCTTCAGTACTACAGAACTTCAAAAAGCGGATGATATTACTGGTGTCATAGATCTATTCATCCCCTATAACCCCTTCCATTCTCTTTCTGAGGGGCTGCTTCCTGCCATAGTCGTCTTCTGCTTGTGCCTGGGTTTTGCTCTGATAGAAGACGAGAATAGCATGTATTTAATGAACGTGTTAAACACCCTAAATTCGGCATTTATACGCATCAACCGGCTAATTATGAAGACATTTCCCGTTGGGGTTCTTATAATAACAGCAGAAGCTGCAGGATCCCTTACCTTGGAGAGCTTTCAAATATTGCTTGTCTTCATAATATCTCTTGCATTAATCTCGATACTTCTGAGCTTCATAGTATTGCCCTTGCTAATAACGTCTTTCACCACCTTTAGCTATAGAGACATACTCTCGAAGTCATCCGACGCGGTGATCCTTGGATTTTCTACAGGAAGTGATTTCATAACACTGCCTACCATCGTTGAGGGATTGAAAGATCTTTATCGCAATTCTCAGAATAGAGAGAAAGCCGAGTCCTACAGCGATGTGTTGGTCCCTCTGGGTTACACCTTTCCTCTGCTTGGTGCCATGGTTCCCCTTCTATATATCCTCTATACATCTTGGTCTTACGACAGCCCTTTTAACATATCGGATCAGATAAAGTTGATAATTATTGGCATTCCAAGCATATTTGGCTCTTCCAAGCTTTCGGTTGGTTTTCTTCTTGATGCCATGCAACTGCCAATGGATGCTTTTAACCTTTATTTGAGCATGGGCATACTCCGAGCATCCTTCGTAGCAGGGTTGACCAGCATGTCTATCTTCTCTTTTGCAACCATCGGAATAGCGATTTTAACCGGATCTTTCAAAATTAAATTTAGGCGGATGATAATATCGATTATTATTATCATCGCGATTTTTGCCATTGCCATTATAGGAATGAAAGCTGGCTTCACATATCTATTAAGCGATACCTATCATGGCGATGATATCATCTCAAGCATGGATCTGCCAAAGCAGGCCGATGGAAAACGCCTCAATGAGATAATAGAAACTAAGGTTTATCTGAGCCAGGAAGAGGTAACCGAAACCGTTAATGCAGCTTTGATAAAAAGCGAGGTACAAGATGGCGCTCTAAGAAATGGATTAATAGAAGAAAGCACTTTAAATAAAATTTACATGCGAAACGCCCTCAAAGTAGGTTACAACGCTAACTGCATCCCCTTTGTATTCTTAAATAAAAATGGAAATTTAGTCGGATACGATGTGGAGATGGCGTACGATCTAGCTCAATTCCTGGGCGTTACCAAGATCGAGTTCATTCCCATCGATAGCGATAACTTAATAGATTCTCTGAACAGCGGCAGGATTGACATCGCTATGTCATCGATATTATTTACTGCAGAACGGCTGAGAAAGCTTGAGCTATCCGACCCCTATATAACAGCCCACATGGCCTTCGTAGTTAGGGACCAGAGAAAGATTGAGTTTGTGAAGCTCCAAAATATTCAAAAGATGGAAAACTTGAAAATAGCCGTTCTAAATCGAACTGCACTTCTTGAAGTGGCTCCCCGCATCTTTCCCAGCGCCACTATCGTTGAAATAGAGTCTTTCCACGATTTTTTCCGAGATAATGATGCCGATGCTTTAATGACCACTGCAGAGGAAGGATTTGCCATGACCCTCCTTTATCCCTTCTACGATGTCGCTATCTTCGAGCCTAATAATGAATTCCAGGTCCTATATACTTATTCCGTAGTCAAAGGTGATGATACCTTCCTTAAAATGGTGAACTACTGGCTTAAGGTAGAAAAACAAACCGGAGGTCTTAATAAAAAATATGATTATTGGATACTTGGAAAGAACATCTCGGAGGTCAAGCCCAGATGGTCCGTGCTAAAAGACACTCTTCATTGGCAGTTAAATTGACCGATCTAATAAAACGTCTCTTCGCTATTTTCTGTGGGTAATGGATAAACATTTATCATATGAGGATTTCGAATAACCCAAACATCGCAATGTCCTTTCGCTATACTGAGAAATGAATTAAAGTCGAGAAGAGGTTCGATGACCTCAAGAACAAGCTTGAGGTTATGCCACTGAGAGTAAAGAAGATTTAAACGCTTCAAGGATTGTTGTTCATCTTCTTCATATCCTTGATCTTGAGGGCGATATTGCTTCAAAGGGCAAAGGAGGCAGAACTCCTTGATAAAAAGTCCATTGAAGAGATTCTCATGGAACTCGCGAAGCTCAGGGCGGTAAAAGTTGGCGGAAAGTGGAGGCTGACAGCAATCTCAAAAAAACAGAGAACTATTCTGGAGAAGATGAAGATCAGAGTTCCGATTGAAGCAGACCTGGTTATAAAAAGAGCGGAGTTTAGGTTATAAAGGCTGGTGGCCAAACATATTCATAAGTGTGAGCTAGTCGGATCTCGAAATCGTAAGATCTTGATCGCGATCACTTAAACTTGGATATCACAACTCCTATCTGGACTGATTGACATGACCTGACCTTTGTGGCATAAGGGGTTAAACTTCTTGAACTTTAGGGATCTCATAGTGGCCGCAAATTTTCTAATGAAAGGAGAAGATGGCCTTTATCCCTAGGCACGAATTACACAAAAATTTTTCATTGAATAGGATGTAAATATCTAGGAGGAGGTTGACCCGACGAGGCGATCAGGCGTTCGATGAAGCCATCAGGCTAGATCCTGGAAACTCCATAAATAGCGTTCAGGCTCAATACTCCCCCCAGAAGCCTAATGCTATTAGGCAAAGTTGTTAGGTTTGTGAAAATACATGCATAATGTATTCTAGAGGGGGGCGAAATGGTTTCAGGACTCCACGGCTTGTCGAAGGTTATCGAAATCCTCAGTAGGTGAGAATATGAAGAAAATATTAGCTTCAGCGTTGTTTGTAGCGATGATAGCCATGCCAGCGGTGTTTGCTGATGCGAGCGGAGTATCGAACGGACTAAGCCTCGCTCAGAATGCATCATCAGGAATTGATGGTACTACTCAACTCAAGCCAGACGAAGCACATGCTATCGCCAAGGAAGCCTACATCTACGGCTATCCACTAGTCGATAACTACCGTATCCAATACGCCTACTTCGTTGATCAGAATGGCACTGAGTACAAAGCCCCATGGAACGTGATCAAGAATATTCCTCGGGTTTACACACCCGAGGACAAGGCAGTCCAGTCGCCCAATTCAGACACGCCCTATTCCATCCTCGGTCTAGACCTGCGGACGGAACCCATAGTTATAACTGTGCCGACGATAGAGGAGAACCGATATTGGTCGTGTCAATTGATTGACGCTTATACCTTCAACTTCGGCTACCTAGGAACCCGCGCCACTGGCAACGACGGCGGAAGCTTCATGATCGCCGGACCCGACTGGGATGGCAATACACCCCCTGGAATCAAGAATGTGATCAGATCGGAGACCAAATTTGCCTTGGCACCTTTCCGTACGCAGCTCTTCAATCCTAGCGACCTCGATAATGTCACGAAGATCCAGGAAGGTTATAAGGTCCAGACCCTGTCGAAGTTCCTAAGCACAACGCCTCCCACGCCTGCACCAAAAGTTGATTTCATCGAGCCGCTAACGATCGCGGATCAGCAAACCTCGCTTGAGTTCTTCAACATCCTGAACTTCGTCCTGCAATTCTGCCCGACGCATCCTTCAGAGGTGGACCTCATGGCACGGTTCGCCAAACTGGGTATCGGTGGGAACCAGACCTTCGATGCTTATAAACTATCACCTGAACTCAAACAGGCGATTGAGGCCGGTATGGCTGACGGGCAGAACGAATATGCTGACTTCAAGAAGACGAGCTTTGATCCGGGCAAAGTAACCTCGGCTGAATTAGCTGGCTCGCGGGAGTACCTAAAGAACAACTATCTATACCGCATGGCTGCCGATCAGATTGGCATCTATGGCCTCTCGAAGGAAGAGGCAGTATATCCCTCCTATACCGTCGATTCAAACGGCCAGCTTCTGGATGGTTCGAAGAACAACTATATCCTGCGATTCGAGCCGGGCAAGTTCCCACCAGCCAACGCTTTCTGGTCACTGACGATGTATGAGCTGCCTTCCAGCCTACTCTACGCAAACCCGCTCAATCGCTACTTGATCAATTCGCCGATGTTGCCTGATCTCAAGCTAGACAACGATGGCGGTTTGACGCTGTTCATCCAGCACAACTCCCCGGGTGTGGAAAAGGAATCCAACTGGTTGCCCTCGCCAAATGGTCCATTCTGGATGCCGTTGCGTATTTACTGGCCGAAAGAAGCGGCATTGGATGGATCATGGCAACAGCCGCCGCTTAATTCGGTGCCAATTCAGGATGTAACAGCAGTAATTGATATTCAAGAGGCTTTAGATCCTCTGCCATCCTGGAACGAGGGATCAGCAAAGAATGCCATCCTAGGCTTTGTGGCAAACGTTACTAACCAGAGCCATCCTAACTACGTCGAGCCAGAAGGTCGAATCGCCACCTTCGACAACGACGGAACTTTATGGTGCGAATACCCGCTACCCCAGTGGATCTTCATGCTAGACCGAGTCAAAGATATGGCACAAGAGCACCCCCAATGGAGTAATACAGAACCATATAGTTCCATCCTTTCGGGCGAACGGTCGGAAATTGGCGACTTCAGCGGTGAAGAAGTTATTCAAGTCTATGTCACGACCAGTTCGAATACGACACCCGAAGAATACATGGGTCTAGCAAGAGACTGGCTCGACCGATCCATTCACCCACACTTAGGGGTCCCATATATCGAGTGTGCTTATAGGCCCATGTTGGAGTTGTTGAGCTATCTGAGAGCAGAGGGGTTCAAGATTTATATAGTGACGGGAGGCGACGAGGACTTCGTTCGTGCCTTCTCCTATGATGTATATGGGATTCCTCCTGAACAGGTGATCGGTTCGGCCTTTAACTTGCAGTTCATTGAAGATAACGGCAGCACCCATCTGATGAGGCATCCTGAAATCCTGGTATGGAACGACGGCCAGGAGAAGGCCAAGGAAATTCAGCAGAACATCGGTATTCGCCCAATCTTCGCCTACGGCAACGAGGATGGGGATATCCCTATGCTTCAATTGGCCACCGGAGGAGATCAACAAGGGATCGGTTTACTGAATCACCACGATGATCCGATCCGAGAGTTTGAATATGTTGGTAGTGCCCTTGGAGGAGGACTATATAAGGGGCTTGAGATGGCTGTAGAATGGGAATGGCATGTGATAAGCATGAAAAACGATTGGAGATATATTTTTTAGATTTTTAAACAATTATGAATTATGAAAGCGATGAGTAAATTGGGTGAGGGCATCATTGGGATGCCCCTTTCATCTCTTCAAATTTCGCTCGGTGCCTTCTGGAGATCCAAGGGGTGAAGTTTTCAAGGGTACGATCCGGGAATATGGAGCAGATAATTAAGACTAATGCACCATCGACGACGGCTTGATTCTCCAGGGGGTGATGGACCCGGGGGGTTGTGGCGAAATGGGCTTACGGGCGAGGTAGGGGCGGCAAGCCCCTCTAACATGGTCACCGCGCACACGCTTAGGCATTTCCATGCGGTCCGGGCCATCGACCTCTGCATCCCGCTCAACGACATTCAGGCTCAGTTGGGGCATACCGACCTGAAGACGATCTCGATCTATATCAAGGCCGATATCAACCACCGGCGGAAGAGTTACCATGGGTTTGAGATCTGAAGGATACAAAGCCAGATATCAGTGAGCTGTAGTTGTGGGTGCTGGCCATTGAAACAGATCTATACCTGTCTCATGCACTTGATATGGAGGATCTCAACGAATGAGGCGAAAATTCGCGTTTTTCAACGTTTTGCAGTCACGACCCACAGATCCTTCTACCCAAACCTTTTTAGTTTATTAGAGTGTAAATGACACAGAGGAGGTGATAGTATATGAGAAATTATATACTATTTGTAGTTGGATTCGCGTTGTTGATAGGGACCAGTCTTGCAGAGAATGCAGATATAGGTGACGTGGAGGCGTTTAAGCAAGCCTTGGAACAAGATGGGTTCACTGTGCAAGAAGGCAGGATAGGATATTTGGATCTGATTAAATTATGCGACTTGGGTGTGCTACCTGCCGCATATGGGAACAACCCTACTACAAAATATTTGACGTATTTTGTTCCACCGGCGCCTGGCCTTGAGGTACCTGAACTATTCTCTAGAATAACTCTAGCGCTTGGAATGCCTCAGGACACGTCCGCTTTCTGGGATCTTGGTCCAGATGAAGCGCTTATTTTCGTAGGGAGAACACCACCAGAGTGCCGATACTTCAGCTTCGATCATTACTTGCTCGCAAGGACATATGAAAATGAGGCCCGGTGGATCTTTGTACCTTTGGCCGATACAGTAAACAATCTAGTTATCAATACTGAAGGAACTCCCAATGGGGCGGTCGGAGATCCATTCTATCAGACCACTGTGATGGTCGCTACGGCCGACAGAGGTATCGATCAACGAATCCGGGCAGCGGGCCTATCCGCAGGGTATTCGTCCGAGATATTTAACACCCAGGTGTTTCCATCCTCGTTCCTGAATATGGGCTCAGAGCAAAACTCTGATATGTTTCTCATGTTGATTCGCCCAGCCCTATACAAGGATGAGCAGGCTGGGGACGACTACCGCAATAACATACCGGCAGTTCTTCTCAGGATTACTCCCAACGAACCTATGGAACTTGATCCGTACGATTATCCAGAGTTAAGAGTCCGTGGGACGGGGACGACCGAGTTTGACCTTCTGGACGATCTCGAAGAGCTAAGGATTGCGATCCTCAACAAACACAGTGGACTGACTGCTACAGAGCTTCCGACCAGTATATTCGCCCAACCGGGTATCGATGCTCTTCAAAGAGGAATTAATGCCTTGGGCCCTGACAACGATGCGTGCTATCTGTGGTCAGCAAATCAAACCGTCTCTTCGCCGACACCGCCCTTCCCTGATCTATCACAGTACTATGGGTTCTTGCGAGATCCACCAATTACTTTGGGCAACGATACCGATGAGTTCATAATCGTCTATGGGGTCAACCATGTAGCCACAGGGAAGGCTACGTACTCGAACTTCGCCCTCTATGGAGCGGATATATGGAATGGCGTCAAAGCAATCACCGACGCGGATTTAGCAGGATCTGCTGAAGAGTACCTCCCTGACAATCCCAATGCGGAATACCTCTACGTCTACAAGTTTGCCAGGGATTGTAATGGCGATCCACACTGCTATGAGGTCCCCTATGGTATGGGTGCCTACGGCCTGGAGCTGGATCAGCCCCTCTTAATCGCCTGGAGGATCTACCTGGAAGAGTCTACAAAGACAGGGCCGTCCTATTCGGAGATCGTGTACGATAGAGCTATAAAGTTCGACTAAAGGGTCAGGGCAAAATTGGGCGAGATGAAGAGGGCATCATGAGGATGCTCTCGTCTAATTTTATTAATATGGTTTCAAAATGTAGATATTGAGTCCCGTGCATGCTATTCATTGCAGGAGTGCAGGGATGGTATCATTCATGGTCAATGATGGAGCTAACGACATAGGCTGGTACAAGCTTTACAAAGAATGTGAGGGGCACGAAGTATCTATAGATTTATGCAATAACTTCTGGATGTTAATGCCGTATTCCCAACCTGGAGTGAGCGGAAAACAACTTGCCAACCAATCATAATTTGATGCTCTGATAAATATTTTGAAGATTTAAAACAGGTCGCGTGCCGTGAAGGAGATCGCATGCCATGATCAGTAAGAGGAGGATGAATACAACGAACCATAAGTCTTCACCGACGCTGAGGGCGTATAGGGTGATTGCTGTGAATAATATTTATATATCAAAATATTATTTCCCCTAAAAAGATCTCTTCTGGTTTCGTGAAGGCGGGTAGAAACATCGGCGAGATCCCCATGGTGTTTATCAAAACGGCAGGGGGCCCAAGAGAGAACCCCCCGTCGCCCTGATTTTAGGTTTTGGGCACAATACCCCTCAACGTAAAAGCATATAAAAGGTTGTCCCTCCATGTTCCAGAGAGAGAGAAATCAGAAGGGAAAAGGAAGCTACTCCCTCAATTCATGATTGTGTTGCTAACGTCATCCCTTACAAGATAAGAAAGTCAACCTTCATGGGGATGCTCTCCTCTAACCTTATAACTTTTTTACCCTGAATGACATAAATGCACTGCTGTATCAAGGTGAACATGCCTTATGTGTTACTTATCAGGTATCAGAAGATTAGGATTGAATTGAAGTATTCTACCCTCTTCCAAAAAGTGAGCAAGCCTACAATTTCAGTAGCTATCGACGTTACACACTTTTAAAAAGCCTGCAATTACCATGCAAGTGTGCATTAGTTGAGACGGATCATGGTGGGAAGATTCGCACCAAAATCTTAATTAGATTTAAAAGCAAATAACTTTGCAGGAGGAAATAGCATATGAGGCCATATATATATCTCATATTTGCATTCGCCATGTTAATTGGGACTGGCGTTGCAGAGAATGTAAATATAGGAGACGTAGAGGCTTTTAAACAAGCCTTGGAGGAGGATGGATTCACCGTACAGCAAGGTGGGCTAGGTTATTTTGATTGGGCCAAATTATATGAAGCTGGTATTTTCCCTGCTGCATATGGAAGCAACCCTGCCACTAAATATTTGTCATATTTTGTTCCACCGGCACCTGGTCATGAGGTACCTGAACAGTTTTCTAAGATAGCCAGAACGCTTGGAGTGACTTCGGAATTATCTCCCTTTTGGTATCTTGGTCCGGATGAAGCCGTTGTTTTCGTAGGAAGAACACCGCCTGAGTGCAGATACTTTGGTTATGATTATTATATAGTAGATAGGACATATGGAAATGAAACCCGATGGGTCTTTGCCAACATAGCTGATGCGGCAAACAACTTAGTTATCAACACTGCAGGAACACCCAATGGGTCGGCTGGAAATCCGTTCAATCAAACTACTGTGATAGTCGCTACAGCCGACAGAGGAATCGATCACCGAATCCAGGCCGCCGCCCTTTTAGCAGGGTATTCAGGCGATATATTTAACACACAAGTTTTTCCTTCTGCTATGTTGAATATGGGATCACAGAATGGTTCTGATACATTTGCGATATATATCCGCCCCTCTCTATTCATAGATGAGCAAGCTGGCAACGATTACATCAATAACACACCCGCAACTGTCTTCCGCGTTACTCCCAACGAATCTACGAAGCTAGATCCCTATAATTATCCAGAGCTAAGAGTCCGCGGAACGGGAAAAACAGAGTTTGACCATATGGACGATCTTGCAGAGCTACGTGAAGCTATTCTCAATAAATATAAAAGTTTGAACGCCACAGAGCTTCCAGTTAGCCAAGCCGTGCCAGTGGGGATTGACGCCATTCAGAGAGGCATAGATGCTATAGTCCCTACCAGCGATGCATGTTATCTATGGACTATTAACCAAACACCTTCTTCGCCGACACCTCCGTTCTTTGCGCCCTTGCAGTCCTACCCGTTCTTGCAAGATTCAGGAGTTACTTTGGGCAACGATCCCGATGAATTTATAATTGTCTATGGGGTAAACCATGTAGCCACAGGAAAGGCTGCTTACTCGAACTTCGTCGTAAATGGTGTAGATGTGATGAATAGTGTTGGAATGATTACCGATTTAGATTTCACTGGTACTGCTGAGGAGTACCTCCCCGATAATCCCGACGCGAAATACCTTTACGTCTATAAGATCGCCAGGAATTGTGAAGGCGATACACACTGCTATGAGGTTCCATTCGGTGTAGGTGCCTACGGTATAGAACTGGATCAACCGCTTTTAATTTATTTTAGAATATATCTTGAAGAGGCTACAAAAACTGCGCCATCTTACTCGGAGATCGTGTACGATAGAGCCATAAAGTTCGACTAAAGGATCAGGACAAAATTGGAAGGTGAAGAGGGCATTCTGATGATGCCCCCCCCATCCATTTTTATAACTTTTTTACCATACATTGCTGAAATGATCTAGCGTACCAAGGTAAACATGCCTCAGGTGTTACTTATCAGGTGTTAGAATAACTGGATTGAATTGTATGAGTCTACCCTCTCCCGAAAAGTGTGTAAGCCTGCAATTCCGATAGCTATCGACGTTGCACACTTTTAAAAAGCCTGCAATTAGCCTGCAAGTATGCAACCATGCAAGATGCTAACTCTGCAATTGATAAGATAAATTTTTATTAGAGATCATTTAATTGTAGACTGGATGCGCCCTCCACCCATCAGAACCTATGCTCGGTTGCCTTCGCTTTCTCCCCCACTGAGTGTAGCGATATTGCATACTTGCAGGCTTTCGAGGAATGATATAGCCTAACCATTTTTGCCTTATGTCTGGGGAATCGGATTACAATCATCTGATGGCTTGTGGCGTAAACCTTTCCTCTCAGAGTATGCAGCCCTGCAATTCCAGTATCTAGCAGCGTTGCATACCTTTTGCAGGGTATTCTAAGTATGTCAACTCTGCAAATGATACGCTACATTTATATAAAATATATTACTTTCAAGTCAGAATTCCCTAATACTTACCGGATTGCCTTAACGACCAATAAGTTGACCGTATGAATAACGTGCTTGGATAACCGACTATCTATCCGAAATCCATGTCCGATATCTCATCGTACTACGGGTTATCATCAATTACGTACTCACTATTTTGTCCCCCAACAAAAAAGTCGAAGGACAACCGAATGGGGCCAACTGGCTACTTGTTCCTTTGATGAATTATATGCATGGGTAACGTGCCGAGAATCTGGCACCTTCTTCGTTCTTGCTACATGTTCTCCCCGAAAACCGTGGTTACATATTATATATCCGCATGAATGTTAATTTAAATCGTGTACTTGTACCATCGCATGCTGGCTTTGCTAACAGATATCGCACGCTCGTAATTTCATCACCGGGCGAGTTGCGGAGGGGGGGAGCGAGGGCGGCCAACGAGCGGGCTCCTCACCTGGTTGGGAGTCCGCGAGTATGGCAACCGAGTCCAACATCCGGCTGGGATGAGAGCGCCCCCAAAATTTGATCCACCTGAGTTCTAGACTACAAGCATAAAGAGGAGATAGACCGCAACGAGAACATACAATATCCGTATCATGCGATCATCACTCACCCAACGCTTCTAAGATGCAGCAGTTAATGAACCCTAGCTCGAAAATGAAGGTTGCATCGATACCAGCGTAACCAAGAACATCAGAGAAATGCCCATAGTCCTCATTCCATGCCATGAACAAATATGCCAAGTCCTCGTCCGTCATCTCATGGTTTCTTGGCATTTTGTCGATGTTTATCGCAGCTTCCACCGCCAGTTCCTAAAGCTCATCAAGATCGTCGACTTCTACATTCCGTATTACATCCAATAATTCTCGATTAATTTTCGGTTTTTCTATGCGTTTCATTAATTTCACCTTCTTTAATATCCATTGCAGGATACATTCTATAGTCCTCGTCAGAACCTATTATAATTCCTAGTTGGCATAAATTTTCTTATCCAGGCTTCTGCATAGCTTAGAGAATTTGAGAATCTATCCCACGAGTCAGAGATAATCCGTCTCATATCGCATTCATCTCCAATAGAGGAAACAGATAAAATTCTTTTGATAGATTTCCAGATAAATTCGATCGGATTCAAGTCGGGGAGTAAGGCGGTAGAAACACAAGAAAGAGTCCAAGTTCCTTTGCTTTATCCCTAACAAGTTTGCTTCTATGAGATGCGAAGTTGCCTATTACTATTATAACTGATTTATATTCTTGATTTGCCGACTTAATGGATTCCAGGAATTGGGCTATAGAAGTTGCTTTTGAATCTTGAAGAAATTCCTTAACACTATTTCCGTTAATGGCATAGAATCCTATCGTATTGGCGCCAAACTTAGTCGTATTCTTAATTGAGCGAACTTTTTCAAAGCTCCAGACCCTTACTGTATTTGCCGTATTTTGAGGTCTTGTTTCATCCACAAATCCAATAGCTATTTCCCCTATGCCTATTCCTCTCTCTTCAAGCAATGAATAGGTTAGCTCAATTTGATTCTCGAGTATGAGTTCCGCATCAACTGGTCTTCTATAATCCATCGGAAAGGGCTTTGAAAAGAGCATATTCAATTTATTCCGCAATATCCTTCTTATTTGGTCCTCTGATAGGTCAACTCCAAATTTATCGAGAATTTTGCCCTTAACTTCCTGAGTTGTCCAGTAGTCCTTTTGCTTAAGCTCAGCTCTTAGTTCCTCAAGATCCGTTTCATCAAGCTTCGGCGGTCTTCCTCCAGAATTTGGCTTATCCTTCATTCCGTTGTATCCTTCTTCATTCCAGTTCCTTATCCATAGGTATCCAGTAGATACGGCAATCCCACACATTTCACATGCTGATTCAAGGTCCATTGAGAAGTTGGCAATGGCATTGAGAAAGATCAATTTTAGTCGGATTCCGTCGTCCTTTTCGTGTCTAAGCCGAGATCTTATCTCTTTTGGCTTTACCAATTTGATTCTCTCCCCCTTCATAGTAGGATAATGAACGATGTATTATTTTAAAATGAATACCCCGCAGCTTGCTGCGGTTGGGATGGTCGCAAAACCGTCTTAAGGATTGTTGCGCCCACGTAAATTGTTGAGCCGAAAAAAATGATTGTAGACGCAATCAGCAATATATCCGTCGTTCCGCACTAACAATGTAATCTCCAAACATTTTCTCCATAATTTATAGCAAAGATTTATTAAATACTCCGTTATATCCCGTTCTTTAGGGGTAGCAATTATGGAGATAAGGACCCTTCCTCTGGATCATCTAGGTTTAGTTTCAGGCGTATTCGACCAGCTAGACATCGCTGATCTGATCGATGATCGACTTCCTAAAAAGAGAAACCACAACCTAGAACATTCAAGGCTCATAAAAGCTATGATCCTGAACGGACTGGGCTACGTTGGCCAGAGACTGTATTTATTCCCTGAGTTTTATGAGAAGCTTCCCATCGAGAGGTTGCTCGGTGAAGGTGTCACCGCCGCAGACATGAACGATGATGCCCTCAGCAGGACCCTTGATGCGATTTACGCCTACGGTCCGACAGAACTCTTCAACGAAATCGCTCTGAAGGTCATGAGCCAGCTGGATCTCGGAGTTCAACGGCTTCATGCCGATACTACGAGCTTCAGCGTCCAGGGAGATTACGAGGGGCCAAGCGGTCGAAACGCTATCGAGATAACCCTTGGCCATTCCAAAGACGGCCGGATGGACCTGAAGCAGTTCGTCCTGGGATTGGTGACAAACCAGGATTGCATACCTCTTTTTGCTAAGGCCCATTCCGGCAATGCGTCAGATAAAAACACTATCATCGAGTCGTTCCTGAAGATCAAGAGCGGCCTACGTCTTGACGATGACGCGTATTACATAGCAGATAGTGCGGTCTACAGCGAGAAAAATATCCTGCAGCTTGGGACCGATATGCTCTGGATAACTCGCG
>Ga0334884_1003684_pt1 | contig 16901 bp, 18 predicted proteins | sample GraSluR1_MG_7_FD_207215 | JGI IMG/M metagenome (GOLD analysis project Ga0334884, IMG submission 207215) | Sludge microbial communities from methane-producing bioreactor in Wageningen University, Netherlands - Granular Sludge_12_05 R1 | ecosystem: Engineered > Bioreactor > Anaerobic >...
CCTCAAAGGGATAAAAGGCGGAATAGCGCTTTGCCTGGCACCTCTGGCTGTGATCGATCCCGGAACCGTCCCAGACGAGGTCGAGCGGCTCGCCGCATGAACAGCGGAAAACGGGCTTCTCGGCGTCGTACTCCGCCCCGCAGCTTTTGCACCGGAAAAGAGCTTTTTTCATAATAGGATCCTCCCTGCTCTCAATGGTTGAGTGTAACGAGACATCATAATCCTAACACATGAGGGGTCATCAACTTCGACAAACACTCAGATACATTTTTGCCCATTTGCAGGACAAAAAAGGCTGGTTCAGACAGCTTCAGGGTAAAGAAGAAAATACAGACCTATATCCCGGCGAGCCTGTCCAGGGCTTCGCCCGTCATTCTGAAGACGGTCCAGCCGTCAAGGGGAACGGCGCCGAGTGACCGGTAAAACCGGATCGAAGGCTCGTTCCAGTCGAGTACCGACCATTCAAAGCGGGCGCATCCCCGTTCTTTCGCCAGGCGCGCCAGGTATGAGAGGATCACCTTCCCCATGCCTTTTCCCCGGAGCTCAGGCTTCACGTACACGTCTTCAAGGTACAGCCCCAGCCTTCCTGCAAAAGTGGAGTAATTATGGAAATAGACCGCGTATGCAACCGGCTCGCCGTGAAGTTCGCCGAGGAGCGCCTCCGCGCCCGGCCGTATTCCGAAAAGGCTCAGCTTCATGCTCTCCTCGGTGGCGGTCACCTGGTCAGTCAATTTCTCGTACACCGCCAGCTCCCGGATGAGGGAGAGAAGAACAGGTACATCTTCAGCCGCTGCCTCTCGAAGGGTGAAGCCCTCGATGTCAGTCTTAAATATCACGTTCATCAACCTTTCATTTGAAAAAATAAGCCCTGCAACGGGGCCCGCGCTCAGTAAATCCTCAGGTTCAGCACTTCGCTCAGTTTTTTCATCATGGCTAGCCCTGCCACGGAGTTGCCCCTGCTGTCCAGCGCAGGTCCGCATGTGCCGATTCCCATCATCCCGGGGACAGCAGCAGCAATTCCGCCTCCTACGCCGCTTTTAGCGGGGATCCCGGCGGACACGGCGAATTCGCCTGATCCGTCGTACATGCCGCACGTAGCCATGATGGTCCGCACCACCCGGGCGACCCTTGGAGTGAGCACCTGTTCTTCTGTGACCGGGTTCCTTCCATCGGCCGCCAGCGTCGCCCCCATGACGGCGAGGTCTGCGCAGTTCGTCTCCAGGCTGCACTGGCGGAAGTAGGCGTCGAGGATGTCCTCGATATCGCCGTGAAGGTTGCCCACACTCTTCAGGAACCATGCCAGGGCCCTGTTCCTGTCGCTCGTTTCCTTTTCTGAAATATACACGGCGGAGTTCATGGACACCGAGGGTTTTCCTGCCATCCTTGCGGCCAGATCGCTTACCGCCGTGACCCGTTCATTGCTTTCCGTCCATGGCAGAAGGGAGAGCACCACAATGGCACCGGAATTGATGAGGGGGTTGTGGGGCCTGTGCGGGGCGTCCATTTCAAGCCGCATGATGGAGTTGAATGGGTCTGCCAGGGGGTCCATCCCCACGCTGGAGAACACGGCATCCTCGCCGCAGACGGTGAGGGCAAGTGCCAGAGAGACGATCTTCGACACCGACTGCATGGTGAACGGATAGTTCCAATCTCCAGCTGTGTACAGTCCGGAACCAAGGTCGCACACCGCAAGCCCCACGGCGTCCGGGCAAGCTCTTGCGAGTTCCGGAATGTAGGTCGCGACCCGTCCGTTCCGCCAGATATCCCTGAACTCCTCCACAACGGAATCAAGAAGTTCTTTCATACCCATGCCCCTCCCGAGGTGAAATCAAAATTTCCCTGCATCCATTGTAAATCAAAAGAGCAACATTGACGCGGGGATTTGTTTTATGTAAAATTTAGAACATTGATAGTGTTGTTACCTAGAACAGAGTGAAAATAAGCCCTCCGGAACACTTCCCCTGGGCAGATCCCAGGGAATAAAAAATATTTTTTCTTTTCATTTTTATCAGAAAGAGGGCGGCGCCTGGACTAGCACCCATGAAGGATTTTTTGGACCCAATAGAAGGAGGGCGGGTAATGAACGGAAATGAGAAGGAAGTGAAGAAGGAGAAACTGACCAGCGTTACCGGGGCGCCGGTGCCTGACAACCAGAACGCCGTGACGGCGGGGCCAAGGGGCCCCATGCTTCTTCAGGATGTGTGGTTCCTTGAGAAGCTTGCCCACTTCGACCGGGAAGTGATCCCTGAGAGACGGATGCACGCCAAGGGATCGGGGGCCTTTGGTGAATTCACTGTGACCCATGACATCACGAAATACACGAAGGCGAAGATCTTCTCCGAGATCGGCAAGAAGACCGAGATGTTCGTCCGCTTCTCAACGGTGGCGGGGGAGCGGGGAGCCGCCGATGCTGAACGGGACATACGCGGCTTCGCCATGAAGTACTACACCGAGGAGGGCAACTGGGACCTGGTGGGCAACAACACCCCCGTCTTCTTCCTCAGGGACCCCCTAAAGTTCCCCGACCTGAACCACGCGGTGAAGCGTGATCCCCGCACCAACCTGCGAAGCGCGAAGAACAACTGGGATTTCTGGTCATCCCTTCCCGAGGCGCTCCACCAGGTGACCATCACCATGAGCGACCGGGGCATCCCCTACTCGTACCGCCACATGCACGGGTTCGGCAGCCATACTTTCAGCATGATCAACGCCGCAGACGAGAGAGTCTGGGTGAAGTTCCACTTCCATACGCATCAGGGGATAAAGAACCTCACCGACCAGGAAGCGGAGGCAATCGTGGGCAAGTGCCGGGAGAGCCACCAGAGGGACCTGTACGAGGCCATCGAGCGGGGCGACTTCCCGAAGTGGACCATGTTCATCCAGGTCATGACGGAGGAGCAGGCCAACAATATGCCCTATAACCCATTCGACCTGACGAAAGTGTGGTATAAAAAGGACTACCCGCTGATCGAGGTGGGGTACTTCGAGCTGAACAGGAACCCGGAGAACTATTTCCGGGACGTGGAGCAGTCGGCCTTCAACCCTGCCAGCGTTGTGCCCGGGATAAGCTTCTCTCCTGATAAGATGCTCCAGGGAAGGCTGTTCTCCTACGGAGACGCCCAGCGGTACCGCCTCGGCGTGAACCACCACCAGATCCCGGTAAACGCGCCTCGGTGCCCGGTGAACAGCTACCACAGGGACGGGCAGATGCGGGTCGACGCCAACGCGGGAAGCACCATAGGCTACGAGCCCAACAGCTACGGCAAGTGGCAGGAGCAGCCCGAGTACAAGGATCCTCCCCTTCCGCTTTCCGGAGCGGCATGGCAGTGGAATTTCAGGGAGGACGACGATGATTACTATACACAGCCGGGACTGCTTTTCCGACTTATGAGCCCGGCGCAGCAGAGGGTCCTCTTCGAAAACACCGCCTGCAACATGGGCGACGCCCCGAAGGAGATCAAGGTGCGCCATATCGGAAACTGCCTTAAGGCGGACCCTGCATACGGAAAAGGGGTCGCTGACGCTCTCGGGATTTCACTGGACGAAGTGAAATAGCGCCTCTTTTTTTCGTGTTTTCCAGGGGCCGCGCCCGGAGTGCCGGGTACGGCCCCGTCCATTATTTTTACCGGGAGGATTCGATGATCAGCCTTACAAAACTGCTTCTTGACACCGAACATTTCGGAGACCGCCTCCGGTATTCCGGAGGCGGAGGCAACAACGCCGCAGGTGCGGCTCCGGGTATGGGGCCCGTGGTGGTATGGAACTGCACCAGGGCGTGCAACCTGGCATGCCGCCACTGCTACGCTTCCGCCACGCCGGGGCCCGCCGCCCGCGAGCTCACCACCCAGGAGGGAAAGGCGTTTCTCCGGTCGCTTGTCCGGCTGAATGTTCCTGCGGTCCTCTTCTCAGGGGGAGAACCCCTAATGAGGCACGATATCTTCGAGCTCCTGGAGTACAGCGCTTCCCTCGGTCTTCGCACCGTGCTCTCCACCAACGGGACCCTTCTGGATCTCCCGGCTGCCCAAAAAATCAGGTCTCTTGGAGTAAGCTATGCGGGCATCAGCCTCGACGGCCTGCAGGATGTGAACGACTCCTTCCGTGGTGCTGCGGGCGCCTTCGAAAGGACCCTGGAGGGATTCCGGAACTGCAACGCGGCGGGACAGAAGGCCGGACTCCGCCTTTCCCTCACCAAGAGCACGTTCAGGGAGCTTCCGGCCATCTTTCGGCTTGTGGAGGAGGAAAAAATATCCCGGGTGTGCGTCTATCACCTCGTCTCCTCCGGCAGGGGGACGGAGATCGGGGACGAGGATCTCTCCTCCGGAGAGACGAGAGAAGCGCTGGATTTTCTCATCGAAAAAACCCTGGATTTCGGCGCCAGGGGTGTGGGAACGGAGATCCTCACCGTGGACAACCATTGTGACGGGATCTACCTGTACCTCACGATGGCCCGGAGGGACGAAAAATTGGCTGAGAGGATACTCCGCCTTGCCGCGCGAAGCGGCGGCAACCGCTCAGGCATGGCCATCGGTGCTGTGGACTGGGAGGGGAACGTGACCATAGACCAGTTCACCCGGTCAGTTATTCTCGGGAACGTGAGGGAGAAAGATTTCGGGGAGATCTGGCACGGGGAGGGCGACGAACTTCTTGCAGCGGTGCGGGACAGGAAAAAGCACCTCACGGGGCGGTGCGCCTGCTGCAGGTGGCTTGACCTGTGCAACGGGAACCTGAGGGCCAGGGCGCTGGCCTCAGGGGATTTCTGGGCCCCCGACCCGGGGTGCTATCTTACCGACAAGGAAATAGGATTGTAGGGGAGAGGACGGACATGCTCATTTCATGGAACACCACAAGCAGGTGCAACCTTTTCTGCAGGCACTGCTACCGGGAATCGGGGCCGGGAAACGACCGTTCGGGTGAACTCTCCACCGCCGAAGGGATCGCACTCATCGGCTCCATCAAAAGGGCGGGATTCCGCCTCCTGATCCTGAGCGGCGGTGAACCCCTTCTCCGGGAGGACATCTTCGAGCTCGTCTCGGCGGCACGGGACGCCGGGCTTGTTCCTGCCATGGGGACCAACGGTACCCTCCTCACCGAAGAGACAGCTGCGCGCCTCGCGGAGTGCGGGCTCAAAGGAGCGGCGGTAAGCGTGGACAGCCTGGATAGAGAATACCATGACACCTTCCGCGGAGCCGCCGGGGCCTTCGACAGTGCCCAGCAGGGCATCCGGAACGCACTCGCGGCGGGGCTCCGGGTGCAGATCAACCTTACGCTCACCGACAGGAACCTGGACCAGTTCGACCGCATGGTGGACTACTACGGGGAGATGGGCGTCCACGCGGTGCACCCCTTTTTCCTCGTTCCCACGGGGAGGGCTCTTTCCATGGCCGAGGAGGAACTGAAGTCGGAAGGGTATTTTTCAATGATACGGAAGATACTGGAGAAGCAGGGAAAGACCTCCATGGAACTCAAACCGACATGTGCCCCCCAGTTTATGCCAATGGCGAAAGAACTGGGGATCCCCCAGCGTTTTTCACGGGGGTGCCTGGCCGGTGTCTCCTACTGCTGCATCCTCCCGAAGGGGGACGTGCACGTGTGCCCGTACCTGCCCGTGAAAGCGGGGAACGTGAGAGAAGAACCTTTTGAGGAAATCTGGAAGAACAGCGAAGTGTTTTTGAAGCTGCGGGACTTCTCAGCTTACGAGGGGAGCTGCGGAAAGTGTGAATATATTGATATCTGCGGAGGGTGCAGGGCCCGGGCATACTATTACACCGGAAACCTGATGGCGGAGGAGCCATGGTGTTTCCGGAGATGACCCTTGATGCCGCCGGAAGGCAGCTCGTGAACCTGCTTCAGGAGGGACTCCCCCTTGAAAAGGACCCCTACGGGATACTCGCCGGGAAGCTGGGTATTTCCAGGTCCGAGATCGCGGAGAGAGTGCGGGAGCTCACCGCATCGGGGTACATCCGGCGGGTAGGGGGCATATTCGATCCAGCAGCCATGGGGTACTCAAGCACACTTGTCGGGATGAGGGTCCCCGAAGACATATTCGGTGACGTGACCCGGTTGGTGAACGATGTGCCCGGAGTGACCCACAACTACAGGCGCAAGGGATTCCTGAACATGTGGTTTACTCTCTCCACGGCCGGTGAAGGAGAGAAGGACGCTCTTCTGCAGCGTCTCAGTGAAGGATTCGGGCTCATTCACGTTTACGAGTTTCCCCGGGCAAGGCATTTCAAGCTCCGGGTGTTCTTCGACATGGAGCGGGAGTGAATGTGTATGGATGAACTGGATAAAAGACTCGTCAGAGAACTGCAGGGCAACATTCCACATGCGGAAAACCCGTACCTGGAGCTCGGCCTGCGCCTCGGCATTTCCGAGGATGAAGTGGTGGAGCAGCTGAAAGCCCTGAAGGAGTCAGGCAGGCTGAAACGGATCGCCGCGGTCCTCCGTCACCAGAGATCCGGATACGCTGCCAACGCCATGGCTGTCTTCCTTGTGCCGGAGGCTGCCATGGACATGCTGGGGGGAAAGCTTGCGGAGAGTCCCCTGGTAAGTCACTGTTACGAAAGGGTCGGGAATGAATGCTGGCCCTATAACCTCTACGCCATGATCCATGGAAAGACCGACGAAGAGATTTTCTCCTTCATCCGCAGCTTTGCGGAAGAAAACCGGATAGACCGCTTCGAGATCCTCCCAAGCGTCAGGGAGCTTAAAAAAACGAGCATGGTCTACTTCGGTGAAATCAGCGAAGATACGGCCTCATGGTCTTCGCGATCCTCCCGGCCATGATCCTGTAGCCCTCCCCGTTGGGGTGGATCCCGTCGGACATGAGGGACCCATTCCCGAGAATGTCCTTGAGGATGTCGGGAACCAGCACCGCACCAGTTGTCTTTGCCGCTTCGAAATACCGTTTCCCCACCGGCGCGAGAAGGGGAAGTCCCTCGATGCCTACCAGGAACACGAGCGCACCGCCTGACTGTATCCGCTTCACCATTTCCCGAAGAGCTGCAAAGCTCTCATCCAGGTTCGCCCTGCGAAGAAAGTCGTTTCCTCCAAGGAAGAGGATCACCATGGAGGGGGAGAGGGCCTCAAGTTCCCCGATCCTGCTGAAGGCCTTCGTCACGGTGTCCCCGTTGACCCCGAGGTTGATCACTTCCCTGCCGATAAGGGTTGAGAGGACTGAGGGGTAGTCTTTGCCCGGGCCTCCTGACCCGTAGCCTGCTGTGAGGCTGTCTCCGAAGGCTACCACCGGCCCTGCCGCCCGTGAAGGATGGTTCATTATCTTCCACGAATTGACCGAAGTGCGGAAGAACAGGAAATAGCTGCTTACAGCCGAGAGAAGAAACAAAAATAAAATGATCCATTTATTCCGGAACATGCCATCACCCTTTTAGGACAAGAGAATATTCTTTTATCCAGTATAGACGAACCCCGGTGTCCGTGACTCGGGTAGAATACTGGTATTTGACTGCCATGTTGCAGAAATTGAGGCAATCCCCTCGAATGAGTGGATAAATCCTGTGCCGAAACCTGAAAGATGAGTCCCGGCATCAGAAATTTACGAAATAGCACCAAGAAAGATTCTCTGTTTCTTTTTGGGTATTTCCACTGCAGAAGTATTGTTTCAAAGAGAGGGCAGGGGCTTTCCAAATTTTCATGTAAAAGAACTAAGCGAACGTTTTTTGTTTTTGGCATCAAACCAAGGTCGATGTTGAATACCATTGGGTTGATAGTACCCTATATAAAAACTGAATCTGCAAGTCATTTGAAATAAATTTTGCAGCAAGTAACCATATGTGATAATATTCTTTCCGTAAAATGGGAGGTGTCGATTTGGAACTTTTCAAAGAAAAAATCCGCACCTATTTTAGGGAAAACAAAGTATCAAAAGCTAAAAGAAAAGTTGCATCTTTTTTTATAAGTTCTCCTCAAGAAGCTGCTTTTTTGAACTTGAGCGAGCTTGCGGAAAAAATAGGTGTGAGCCCTGCTACAATAAGCAGGACTTCTGTTGAAATGGGCTTTAACGGCTATCCTGACCTTCAGGAGCAGATACGATCAAAGCTTAAAATTGGTATATCTCCAGTTGAACGTTTAAAAGATACACACTTCGACAAAAAGATTCCTGTCTGGGACAGATCAGTTTTTAAGGACCAGGAATCCTTGAACGGGGTCTTAACTCTGAATTCAGAGGAAAAATTCCAAAAAGCAATTGAGTTGTTTTCTTCTGCGCGCAGGGTCTATTCATTAGCCCTCCGCAGTTCATATCCACTCACTTTTTTCTTTAACCTGCTTCTTTTCCAGATTCGTCCCGAGGTGCACCATATTTCTATTGATGACGGGCAATTGACAGAAAGTATTTTTGATATCGGGGAACGGGATGTTCTATTTGTGGTCTCGCTCCCGAGATATACGAAATTTGTTCTTGAAGCGGCTGAAAAGGTCCGCCGTACAGGCTGCAGTGTAATTTCCATAACAGACAGCGAACTCTCACCGTCACTGATAACATTGACATCGTAGACCTTATCCATGTGTTTGATTGCTCGTTGGATTAGGGTGAACGGTGTTTCTACGATGTCATCGTTAAAATTTACAGCATCCTCCGGAAGCGTTCCGCACTTGATAATGCTGTCAATATCAGCCTTTAGCTTCACATTGATATGATCTTCGTATACGACAATCTGTTCAATGATAAGCTCCAGATCGTTTTTATCAAGTGCTGGCTTTTGCAAAATGTCGTTGAAGACATCAATGGCTGTTTTTTCGGTACGGTTGACACGGATGATCGTGTTGCGCTTGTCCAATGTCATTTCCAATTGATGTTCTAGACCTTGTATCTTTTTTGTCAGTTCAAGCTCCATTTCATCGTAGGTCTCTTCAAGAAGCAGTTCCTGCTCAGGATGCTTCATGATATCGCGGATTCTTTGTCTCTTGGTTGCTTTCAGCTCCTCTTTCAACTGCTCGATAAGATCTGCGAGATTAGCTCCCGCATTTTCCATGACATCGATATCATGGTGTTCTTTTGCGAGATCGGCATTGAGCTGATCCAACATGGCAGCAGAGTTTTCCGATACTGTACGGATATATGCTTTGATCACCTCGTCCAGCGTTTCGATGCGGATGTGGTGACTGGTACAACCCTTTAGTCCGTGACGGTGATAGGTGCCACAAGTATAGGCGGGGCGTAGGTCGGCGCGACTCATGGAAAACATCGGTGCGCCGCAATCCCCGCAGATCAGAAAACCCGTATATGTGTTGGCATATTTTTTTACGCCGCGATAATTGGAAGTTGATCGCTTTTTTCGGTTTTCTCTTGTAATGGCAAAGGTTCGATAGTCAATGATCGCCTGATGGTGGTTTTCAATGACGATCTGTTCTTCTACATCTCGTTTGACATCTTTACCGTTGATCTTTGCTCTTGTATACTTCCCTTGCCGCAAAGTTCCGATGTAAAAATCATTGTCAAGGATGTTTTGTATGGTTATGATGCTCCATTCCGGACGCACATTACGCTTGTATTCAGCGCCGTCGGCTTCCTTGCGGTCCCGTTCGGACATGCGAGGCGTTGGAATACCCATGCCAGTCAACTTGTTTGCGATTTTTTTATACCCATCACCATCGTTGTATAGATCAAAGATCATTCGGACAACATCGGCTTCCGTTGGGCAAATCTCAAATTGCTGTTGCTTGTTAATAATGTATCCATAGGGCGCGGCACAGATCCACTTGCCATCCGCCTGTCTGCGCTTGATCACAGATTTTACCTTTTTTGAAGTATCCGTGACAGGCATTTCATTAATGAGAAACTGAAACTGAATTTTCAGCCAATCGTCCTCACTGGGGAAATCAATACCGTCGCCGATGGAGATAATGCGTGCACCCGCATCACGGAGATCTTCCAATTCCACAAGCCCGCGGCTGTTGCGGCGGGAGAAACGGGAGAAATCCTTAACGATAAGAATGTCTTTCTTATGCGTGACCAGTTCCTGACGCATACGTTGATAGCTTTCTCTCTGTGCAAAGGTGTAACCCGAACGATCTCGATCTTCATAAAAGGTCAAAGTGCTGTCTGGAAAATGCTTATTTACATAGTCTTCGATAATAGCTTTTTGGTTTTCAATGGATGTATTATCCCTTGAAAGCTCATCATCAACAGAGATACGGCAGTATCCGGCAATGTCAAATCTTTCTATCAATATTATTACTCCGATTCTGGATAACTTTAATATTATTGTAATATATAGAACCGAATGTTGCAAGCTTGTGTGGTAATCTAAAATTTAGATCCGATCATCAGAATCAGAAGTATGTTTCTGCTCCAGCTCGGCAATTCGAATCTTGTTGTATGACAGCAGATCGCGTACCGAATCGTACAAATTTTGACCGCCGGATTCGAGGACTGCGGTCAGATAGCCTTTTGCCTTGTTTTTGATGAACAACGGATGCAGCGATTCACGCAGTGCGGAATCGTGCTTTTCGGTGTTGGTCAGCCATACGGTGCACAGTTTTTTATCATGTTGGTACTTTACGTCCAAATAGACACATCTCCGTTGATTTTGAATGTTTGCATGTTGGAGGCATTGGCCTTACCTGCTTTCCAAGTATTTCCGTTATTTTTTACATTACGCATAAAGCAAACAATATCATTGCATCGAAAACTCCTTTTTCAGTTTTTTCAGCAGAGCAACCTGTCCCTTTCCTGTAATGCGTGTTTGATATCGAATGCGATTGTTTTTATCAAGTTGCGCTTTCAACACAAAATAACCGCAGCTTATATACTTTTGATAGGGATGGTTGTCTGATTGAATGTATTTGTGAGTTCTCAACCAACGAAACATTTTGTTCCGACCGAAGGGTATTTCTTTGCAATATACTGTTTTTGCAAAATCAGAGATTGGGATGCTATCATGCGACGTATGTACATGTTTGGCAAATTCAATAAGATCTCGGAGCTCGGTAATATCTGTGATCTCTGCGGGGTTACTTGCATGTTTCAGCTTCAGAGCTTCCATAGAAGACAACCTTTCAAATATGATATGTGTGATATTAAGAGGGACGGGTGTTGTGCAACGTTAAACTACAAGATGGACACAGCATGTTATGTTACGAAATACGACAAATAAATCAGCCTCCTATATGCGAAAAACACCATTAGAAAAAGAAAGTGCCTCTACGAGGACACTTTGCCGGTTTGAAAGTGAAGATTGAAGACATTGTAGTGAACGAGCGTATTAGAAAAGAGTTTGGTGATGTTTCAGATCTGGCGAGAGACATTGATGAAAATGGTTTAATCAACCCGATCACAATCACAAAGGACAACGTATTGATCGCAGGAGAACGCAGACTGGAAGCATGCAAACTGCTCGGCTTTGATGAGGTGGAAGTCCACATACTTGAGATCGGTGATGAGACACATTTCTTAATGGCCGAGATTTCCGAGAACGAACAGCGGAAAGAGTTCACCTTCTCGGAAAAGATGCGGTGGGCAGAGCGGCTGAAGCGGTTGCGGAAGAGCGATCAAAATAGAAAAAGTATTTTCCAGGAAACAAATGGGTTTTTCCAAAAACCAATACTCATTATTGGAAATTCGATCCTATTTAAAGACTTGGTGCAATGGGTAATATCTGCTATACTTATCAAGTAAGGAGATGAAACTATGCTGTATCCATACATTACACTTGCAGATGAAACAGAAATTCTGCATACGGATATCAAACCCAACAATGTGGTCGAGGTTCATTTCGAACGACCGCATGAGGATGGATTTGATACCGCCCGTTGTGCGCTTCCTTCTTATACATGGATCAAGCGGGAAGGTTTTGCGGACAGCGAGATCGACTTCTTCAATGACTTCCTGCATAGCAATGCACATCTGATCTACCGCTATGCGCAAACTGGAGGTGCCGATATTGCCAAGTCTGTTTAAGTATGGCGGATATCTTATCTACTTCTGGTCGAACGAAAATGATGAGCCGATTCATGTCCATGTAGGCAAGGGAAAGCCGTCAGCAAATGCGACGAAGATCTGGCTGACGAATGCCGGCGGATGTGTCGTTGCCCACAATAAGAGCGAGATTCCTGTACAAGACCTAAGGGATATCATGGAAATGATCGCTGCACAGCACTTCTGGATCTGCGTGAGTGGAAAGAACACTTTGCAATGGATCGGATCAAGTTTTACTGCTAATACAACAAGCACGGTATATCCTGTGCTTTTTTCTTTTTACAGGAAAGTATTATCTATACGAACGTTCGAGCATCCCGCATACGTTCCGCCCGCACCCTCCTTTCTTCATCCGTTAAAGAGAGGGAACGAGGGGGAGCAACACGCAGCCAATCCTTCGGCAAACGCGCATAAAGATAGCCACCGTTTTCACTGGGATCCCGCAGGATTTCAACCAGTTCCGGATGGCTTTCTTTTAGTTTCATAATTTTTGTGATCCATTTCTTTTCGTTTGAAGTGAACCACAATGTGGCATCGGTGGACAGGTATTCCACCGCTGTCTCGCCCAGCATAATACAACCCCTTTCCGCAATTTGTCCGCAAGCAAACAAAGGCGAGCCAAAAGCTCGCGCCAGTAGAACGATATAGATTTGTTTCTTGGGACACTTCTATTATACCACGTGGTTGCGTTGTTGTGGGGGTATAGCGGGGAAATAGTTTTGTCACCCGGGTGACACTTTTGCCTCGCAAGCCACTAAGAAGAAAAGGGGGCGGAGACCGCCCCGTAATCTGTGTCACGTGACACACTTTTTGCTGCCTCGCAAGGAACTTCGTTCTTCGGCCAGTAAGAAGAAAGGAAGTGCCCCCGGGGGCACTTTTGCCACCGCACTACCTCGAAGTGCTTCAGGTGAAGCACTTTACCAGTAGGAGAGAAGGTGGGCCGTTAGGCCCCCTTCGACACAGCATACCGCTCGCACCATGCCCGCAGCAACTCCCGCATACGACGGCTCGGCACATACACCCACACATCATTGCGGTTGCGTACTGCTGAACGGAATAACCACTGCAGCATCTCCGACAAAGCGTAGGCGTCCTCATTCGGGTTGATGCCCTGCCTCTGCAGGAAGATCTTGATTCCTACCGGCAGGAACATGTTGACGGCATAGGCAAGATGATCTTTTGCCGCATAGCGGTTTGTGGCTTTCTCGCGGCACTGCACGAATCCCTTGGTGTAACCCTTGCCTTTAATAAGAGGTTTCATATTCTTAAAGGTTGTCCACAGATTATCGGCGGACGGACTTTCCCACACATTCTTAAAAACATTACCAAGATTCTTCCGCAACTGTTCAACTCCATCTGCATGTTTCTCGTACCATGTCTTCGACAAGGCAGTGCGCTCATCTCCCACAGCATTCAGCTTCACATGCTCCAGTATGTGGAACTTACCCGCATACTCGTGCTCCAACCGCAGACTATGCTTGCACTCGCAAAACTCATACTTCTGTGTGTCCGCATTGAACCTTGTCCCGATGTATTCATACTCAGCCCCGTACATATCGAAGTAGTATTTCTGAATCTGAGCATCGAACATGTAGGTCAACACAATCATTTCTTTAAAGGCAGCAAACATATCTTCCGCCATAAACCACATCATCAGTTCCCCGTTCAGCCACATAGCATTGCCATTCTCAATGTACCGTCTGTACTTATTAAAAGCACCACGTTTCGAGTAGTGCTCCGTCAGCCAGTGCAGTTTGTCATCGTCACCAATAGAGATGTGACCTGCCGCAAACATGTCGTCAACGTCACTCTTGCAGTGTTCGATGATCTGCACAACATCGGCCACTTCATCCAAGATGAGCGTATATCCTCCCGCTCGGATCAGCTCCGCTGTTTCACCAGTAGAAGAGAGAAAGAGTTGATGGGTGCTGACAATGCTCTTGCCTGCTTGCAACATAGTATGTAGATGTGACAGCTTGCCCGCACCATTCAAATTGTACGGCTTCGAGAAATGGCATGCCTCGCTGACACGCTCTACTTCCGTTAAGAAGGGAGTGATGTACAGGAACTTCTTGTCGGGATGCTCCCGCATGTAGTTAATGGCTGCTGAAGTCTTGCCGCTGCCGCAGATAGAGTCGCAGATTGTTACTTTAATAATGATTCCTCCTAAAGTTTTTGGTATCTATGTGAAGCCAAATATGGCGTTTTGTTCTTCAAAACTTAATAAAATAAAAAAAGAAGCCCTAAGTTAGGGGCTTTCAAGCTTTGTTCCCTATAGAAGAATATTTAGAAAGTAATATTTTTTCTGAGTGGAATTTTTCTCAACCGAGTGCAGGGATAATATACCACATATTTTAGCGGCCATGGGGCCGCTTTTTTATTTATTTGTTTTTGTTAGTGGAGAAAGTTCAGACGTGGTGGGAAGTTTCTCGGTTGAAGGTGTCGATTGGAGGTGGGGAAAATGGGGGAAGAGAGGGGGGAAGAGAGATGGTTTCTTAGTGGTGAAAAAAGTGGGAGGGGTGATTGGTTATATATACAGGCGCCGGTAATCGTACAAACGTACGCATAAACGGTGAAAACATAGCCCCGTATGTTCGATTTGTCTACTTTGCACAAAAACAGATAAATTCAAAGTCGACAAATCGGGAACGGGCTGCAGGATCGGGGCAAGAATTGCCGTCGAAACGCTGCATGACTGTTTATGTTGATATGGAGAAGATACATGATAAATACATTCTAATCGATTGTATGCCGTTGCTCGGGATGATTATGATTGATGCAATCGTTGCAGTGACAACATTCCGATTCCTGTTCAAGCGCATTATCTGCCCGCGAAAAGGATGACGCAGTTGCTCCAAACCATTCTTCTCGCAGGATTCAGCATATCAATCTAAATCTGAGTATCTTAGGGGCTCTTATGACCATGACGGTTAAGCGTACGAACTTCACGAAAGACATTAGCAATCAGCTTCGTGAGATGTACGGATCACATCTGAATGTGTTTGAAGCGGAGATCTCAAGAGCAATCCTGATTGCAGAGGCCAGCGCTTATGGGCAGAGCATCTATGAGTATGATCAGAAAGGGAAGGCGGTGGAGGCATTCGAGCGGTTGGTGGGGGAGAGGTAGTGAATAGAAAGTAAAAGAAGGAGCCGAGAGAATCCTTTTCGTAGTCGTGCTTGAAGTGAAGCGCATTTTGAAAATTAGAATGAGGCGGTTATCAAAATAGCCATAGAAAAGCACTTATGGAAAAATAAGAATAACGAATTTTACTAGTGTTCAGAAAACGTATTATTATAAAAACATACTAATAATTATTGTAGGGGGAAGAAACAATGGTATTTGTAATGATAATTCAGTATTTGATACTCCTTTTGTTTCTATACTCGCAGCATGAAATGTTTGGATATTTTCTTGAGAATATAGCATTTTTAAATGATGAAGAGAGAGAATTATTTTTGGGAAAGAAAAACCAACTAAATATAGTGGATATCTTGTTTTTTACTTCGCTAAGTTTTTCAATAGGTAATCAGAATCCTACGGTTCAGCTGCAAAACGCGCCCAAATTGAGCCACCCGCGCGGAGCTTAAGATCCACCGGCGCGCTCTGAGAGAGCCACATGGCGCGCACCTGAAGAGCCACCCGCCGCGCCGGAACAGAGCCGGCTGCTTCGAACTCCTGTAAGATCGAATTACTGCCACAGGGCAGAATTCATCTCAGGAGGGATTACGTTGTCAGAGTTTCTCACCATCGTTCGGGCCGTCTACAGCGGCCTAAGCCGGCGCAAAGTTGCGGCAATGCACAAGGTTTCAAGGAACACGGTATCGCTGTACCTCCGGCAAGCCCGGGACCAGGGGTGGCTTACCCTGGAGGACCTTGAAAAACTGGACGACCTCACCGTTTCGCAGGGGGTGTCGCAGATAGCCTCTCCGTCGCGGGACACTTCTTTCAGGATGCCGGACTTCGACTACGTTCATTCAGAGCTTGCCAAGCCCCACGTCACCCTGAAGCTGCTCTGGGAGGAGTACGTCGAAGAATGCAGGCGAAATGGCGAGCGCTTCTACATGGAGACGCAGTTCCGGCAGTACTATCACAAGCATGCCAAGGTGCACAAGGCTACCATCCGTCTGGAGCACAAGCCCGCGCTGACGCTCGAGGTCGACTGGGCCGGGACCAGGATTGCCTTCTTCGACGAGGAGAGCGGAAAACCGGAAGAGGCATCTCTGTTCGTTGCCGTCCTGCCGTGTACCCGGATCATCTACGCCGAGCCGTTCCGCGACGAGAAGCTGCCCTCCTGGATCTCCGGCCACGTCCACGCCTTTCAGTACCTGGGCGGCGTCCCTAAAACCATTGTGCCGGACAACCTGAAGTGCGGCGTGAAGCGAGCCAACTTCTATGAGCCGGATCTGAACAGGACGTACCAGGAGATGGCGGCCCACTACGGAACCGTAATACTGCCGGCCCGTGTCCGCAAGCCGAAGGACAAGCCGTCTGCCGAGAATGCCGTGCTTATTGCGTCCCGCAAGATAATTGCAGGGCTGCGCAACGTGCAGATACTGTCCTTCGCAGACCTGCAGCGGCACGTCCGTTCGGGTCTCGAGCAGGTCAACTCCGCTCCCCTGGCCGGGAAGAGCGAGAGCCGATGGACTTCCTTCCTCGCCGAAGAAAAGGACTTCCTGCTCCCGCTCCCCCAGTCCCCCTACGAACCGGCCGAGTGGGGGAAGGCCAAGGTCCAGCCCAACTGCCACGTCGCCTACCAGCGAAAGTTCTACTCCGTCCCGTTCGAGTACCTGGGAGAGGAGGTGGACGTCCGGGCGACCCGGCAGACGGTGGAGCTATTCTATCACCATCAGCGGATAGCGTCGCACAGGAGACTCTGGGGCAAGGAGGGCTACTCCACGGTGAACGAGCACATGCCGCCCGACAAGCTCTTCTTCGCCGACTGGAACCGCGACCGCTTCCTGG
>Ga0334884_1003692_pt1 | contig 16868 bp, 16 predicted proteins | sample GraSluR1_MG_7_FD_207215 | JGI IMG/M metagenome (GOLD analysis project Ga0334884, IMG submission 207215) | Sludge microbial communities from methane-producing bioreactor in Wageningen University, Netherlands - Granular Sludge_12_05 R1 | ecosystem: Engineered > Bioreactor > Anaerobic >...
TAATATCCCGGCGCGACGTGGGGAAAGCTCGAATCCACGAACTGGCTCATGCGCCGGTCAAAGGTTTCATGGCCAGCGGAGTATTAACTGCAACCCCGGACACACCGGTTAATGAAATTCAAAAAATCATGGTCGAGTATGACATAGGCCGTCTGCCCATCGTTGAAGACGGCCGGCTGTATGGAATTGTTTCCCGGACCGATATATTAAGAACTCTGCATGGCGACCAATATCCGGAAGACCACGAAGTTTTGTATTCTTCTGATCCGGCTGAAGAGCAAAATTGCCTGAATCTCATGCAGGATCGGCTTCCATCCCGGATACTGTCTGCTCTGCGACTGGCCGGACAGGTAGCCGAAGAACTGGACTGTGGAGTATACTGTGTAGGAGGATTTGTCCGTGATCTGTTCCTGAGACTGCCCAATTATGATGTAGACCTGGTGGCCGAAGGGGATGGGATACAGCTGGCCAGCAGGCTGGCAGACAGATTGGGAGGAAAAGCCAGAATACATGAACGATTCAAAACCGCGGTAATTACTCTGCCGGATGGTTTAAAAATAGATGTAGCTACAGCTCGTACCGAGTATTATGAATTTCCCGCCGCTCTACCCCGGGTAGAGCGGGCATCTATCCGGGAGGATCTATATCGTCGGGACTTCACCATTAACACCCTGGCGGTAGCATTGAATCCTGATAAATTCGGTGAGCTGATCGACTACTTTGGCGGGCGCAAAGATTTGGAACGTGGGCTGATAAAGATACTGTATAATCTGAGCTTCGTGGAAGATCCTACCCGGATACTCAGAGCGATTCGTTTTGAGCAAAGGTATAAATTCAATATTGAACCCGATACGCTAAAATTCGCTCGTGATGCCATAGCTCGCCGGCTGCTGGATAAATTATCCTATGCCCGTATTATACATGAATTAAAACTCATCCTGGATGAGAAAGACCCGGTTCCTTCCCTGGAAAGAATGAGAGATATCGGGGTTTGGACTTATATATTCCCGGAGATAGATCTGAACCAGGTGGATTGGACTGAACTGCGCCGGATACCGGTGATTAACGTCTGGTGGAATGAAAGATACCAAATGACCGGGATACAGCAATGGCTGATTTACCTTATGCTCATGGTATCCCGGCTGGAGAAAGAAAAGGCTTTGGCTGCGGTACAGAGATTTTTCACCTCCCGGCAGGTGATGAAATCAGTCGAAGAAGCCTTCCAGTCACATCAATTGGCAGAAAAATTTGCCCGGCAGGAGGAACTAAGCCCGAGCTTTATCGATGAGCATATCGGCAACTGGACTCAGGAAGGAATTATCAATCTCTTGCGTTGCATTAAAAAGGAAGAGACCTGGCAACAGCTGGTGAAATATCTGGATATAAAGGATGAGATAAAGTTGGAGAGCAGTGGCCGGGATCTGAAGGATTTGGGTTTAGAGCCCGGGCCCCATTACAGTTTAATATTAAGCGATCTGTATAAAATGAAACTGGATGGGGAAATCAAGACCCGAGAGGAAGAACTGGACTCCCTTAAGAATATGATCAAGGAGGAAAAGTATTTTAATGCAGATAACTGAAATGCTGGTAGCCTTGCCAGCCATACTCATTGCCCTCACTTTTCATGAGTTTGCTCACGGCAAGGTAGCAGATTGGCTGGGGGATGACACCCCCTATTACCAGGGGCGCCTTACCCTAAATCCCCTGCCCCATATTGACTGGATAGGTTTTGCTATGCTGCTCCTATTCCATTTTGGCTGGGCTAAACCGGTTCAAGTTAATCCGGCAAAATTTAGAGATATTGGTTATAAACAGGGTATGATGCTGGTATCCTTGGCTGGTCCAATGATGAATCTGCTCCTGGCTTTCATCGGTATGCTACTGTTAAGAGTATTGCTGCCCTTTCAATACAGTGAATGGGGGAGTATTACCATAGCCATTCTGGGACCGTTGATCAGCATCAATATAATCCTGGCCGCTTTTAACCTGATACCCTTGCCGCCCCTGGATGGATCTAAAATACTAGCCGGCCTGTTGCCTGATGCGGGGGCCAGATTGATGTATTCTTTGGAGCAGTACGGCCCGTTACTCTTGTTGCTTTTAATTATAACCGGAACCGCTTCCAAGATATTTTTCCCTCTAGCCAATTTATTGTATAGTTTACTTTATGGAATGGTTTTCTGAGTGAGATGGTGATCAAATGACTTACGTAGTAGATCTGGAAGCCTTTCATGGACCGCTGGATCTTTTACTTTACCTGATTGACCGGAACGAAATAGATATATACGATATACCCATTGCCGTTATTACCGATCAGTATCTGCACTATCTGCAGCTCACCGGTGATTTTGACTTGGATAAACTGGGAGATTTCCTGGGCATGGCTTCGTACCTGCTCAATCTAAAATCTAGGATGCTTCTGCCGGCCAATGGAGATCAGCCCGGAGGAGATGAAGTTGATCCCCGGGAAGAACTGGTCCAAAGACTGGTGGAATACCGGCGATACAAGAAGGCGGCTGAATATCTGATGGCCAGACAGAATGAGGACTTCGCCCGGGTATTCTACCGGGACGCCGAGGTTTTATTGCCGGTCAAAGAGGAGATAAGCGCTGATCTGGACAGCTTAATCCGAGCCTATCGGAGAGTCTTGAGCGATATACAGGAGGATGAACCAGCAGTATTTGCCATTCCGGACGGGGACATCAATGTAGAAAGTAAAATGGATGAAATCATGGAAAGCCTGAAGCTTAGCCCGGAGGGGATAGTTTTTCAGGATTTATTTACCGGAAACCGGAGGAAACGTGAAGTTTTGGTTCTATTCCTGGCTTTACTGGAATTGATCCGTCTTCAACAGGTGGCGGCCATACAGGAAAATTCCTTAACAGAGATTAAAGTCTTTTTACGGGTGGCGATATAAGATGTTAATGAGAGATGACATAAAAGCTGCGGTGGAGGCAATATTATTTGTCAGGGGAGAACGGGTGGAACTGGATGAGTTGGTGGAAATACTCGAGGTACCGTTGCTGGATCTAAAAGAAATAGTTGAAGAACTGGTAGAGGAGTATAATAAGAATAAAAGTGGTCTGCAAATCGCAGTAATAGATCGGGGATATCTGATCTGCACCCGGCCGGAATACGGTGATATACTGGCCAGAATGGGGAAGTCGTCTCCCCGCCGCTTATCCTCGGCGGCAATTGAGACCTTGGCTATAATAGCTTATCGGCAGCCGGTTACCAGGTCGGAAATAGAAAGTATACGGGGAGTAAAATCGGAACGAGTTATCAGCAGTTTGTTGGAAAAGGGCTTAATCGAAGAGCAGGGTTATAAACCGGTACCGGGCAAACCCATACTTTATGCTACCGCTGCCGAGTTTCTCAGGTTGTTTGGATTGAGTAGCCTGAAAGATCTTCCCGCGGTTCAGGAGGTTTAAAAGTGGCTGAAAAATCCCTTGAAGAGGAAATCAAGATACAAGCGCAGAAATCAAAGAAACTGGCTCGGTATATGAGCAGTACTCAGGACCTGGTGGAAAATCAGATTCGCCAAGCTATGGAAAAAGGAGAATTCGATAACTTGGAAGGAGCCGGCAAGCCGCTCCATTTTGAAGAAAATCCTTACGAACCACCGGAGATCAGAATGATTCATAAAATATTGAAAGATAATGATTTCGCTCCCTACTGGATAGAACTGGGCAAGGAAATCGACCGGGACTGGGATAAAATCCTCAAGGAGATAGACTACTTTAAGCGTTACACCTCCATGATGATGAGCAGCAAAAGGGATAAAGCGGCACTTAAACGGTATGAAGGCAAAAAAGCCTATTTCTTTTCCGAAAGACGCAGAGATCTGGAGAAGATCAGTAAAAAGATAATCGATTATAACCTTCATTGTCCTACTTTCAGGATGGGGCGGGCCAACCTGCTGGTGGAGGATGAAATGTTTAAGATAATAATAGCCGTTGAAACCTTGATCGAAAGCCTGCTGAATGAAGGATAAGTGAATCAAGGATTAATCCGGGGGGCATAATAGGAAAAAACAGGAGAAAATTCCATGCTCTTATGGTATGCCGGATTAATGCTGGTCATTTTAATAGTTGTCTTATGTGCTTTGGTGGAGATAAAACTGCAGGTTGTTTACCGCCAGCATGAGGACCACATAAAAATAAAGCTGAACTCTGGTGGAGTTATCAGCCTTGAATACCGTTATCCCGCCCAGGGCAGAGATTTCAACCTTACCCGTCTTCTGACCCGCGAAATATTGAGCCGTGATTACAGTTTTTCTCCTTCCACCCTGCAGTCGGTAAAGGACTGCCGCAGCTTGCTGAAACTAATCCGCATTTCCGAACTGCAATGGCATACCATAATTGGTACCGGAGATGCCATGTATACCGGCCTGAGCATTGGCTGTATTTGGACATTAAAAGGCACTCTGATTACCCTCCTGGGCCGAGCCGGCCAGACTGCCAGAATTAGAGTAGAAGTACAACCTGATTTTGAAGGACAGCACATATCCAGTGAACTGACTTGTATATTTAAACTGCGAATAGCACATATTATCCTTATAGTCATCCGCATGACAGCTTATAAAATCGGGAGGTATTTAGATGGATACACAGCGACAGGAAAACCCCGGTCATCCCATTGAAGGCTTAATGAATACCGCCATGCAGAGCATAAAAGAAATGGTTGATGTCAATACGGTTGTCGGTGATGCGGTGGAAACCAATGACGGAACCGTGATAATTCCGGTATCCCAAGTGGCCTGCGGCTTTGCAGCGGGAGGCGGAGAATATGATAACAGCACCGGTTTGGGAGGAAAGGGCCAGGGACTGCCTTTTGCCGGCGGCAGCGGAGCCGGGGTGTCGGTAAAGCCGGTAGGATTCCTGGTAGTGAGAATGAATGACGTGAGATTGATATCCACTACCGGCAATATTCTGGCCGAGAGGCTGATTGATATCGTACCCCAGGTAGTTGATAAACTGGAGAGCATTCTTCCCCATTGTTCTTCCCGAAAAAGCGATTGAAGGACCTAGCGGCTAATTTCCAAGCTATGCCTGCGGAGCCGCAGCATGGTTAGAGCCGTTTGCCTGAGCGAACGGTTCTAATTTTTAGTGCTCAGTCATACCCTTCAAAAAGGAAGGCTTGGGAGGGATGGCTGTGTTAAACTTTATCTGGTTGCTGTTACTGGCCTCGGGAATAATAGTAGCCGCTTTTAACGGCAACATTGAAGTAGTTACTGAAGCAGCTTTGGGAGCAGCCAAAGGAGCGGTTGAGGTCTGTTTTGATCTGGTTGGGGTTATGGCCCTGTGGCTGGGAATCATGAAAATTGCGGAACAGGGAGGTCTGGTGCAGAGCCTGGCCCGATGGCTTAGACCCTTTACCATAAGGCTCTTTCCCAGTGTGCCGCCTGATCATCCGGCAATGGGGGCGATAATTCTTAACCTTAGCGCTAATATGCTGGGATTGGGCAATGCAGCTACTCCATTTGGCATGAAAGCCATGCAGGAGCTGCAGGAATTGAATCGCGATTCGAATGAAGCATCTGAAGCCATGTGCACCTTCCTGGCCCTGAACACTTCCTGCATCACCCTGATACCGGCCACCATTATAGCGGTGCGGCTGTCCTTCAACTCTGCCAATCCTACCGAAATAGTAGGGGCTTGCATTTTTGCTACTGCAGTCAGCATGGTTCTGGCCGTATCCCTGGATTACTGGTTCAGGAAAAAGAGCCGTTGGAGGAAGTGAAAATATGCTTCACGCGCTTCTGAGTCTGGTATCCAAATGGGCCATACCTCTGCTGTTGTTGCTGGTTCCCATTTACGGGTACGTCAAAAAAGTGCCGGTTTATGAAGCCTTCGTTGAAGGGGCTGAAGAGGGTTTTACTACTGCGGTTAAGATTATACCTTTTTTGGTAGGGATGATGGTAGCCATATCAGTCTTCCGGGCCTCCGGGGCCATGGATTATGTGAGCATGGTCATGGAACCCTTAACCGCCAGAATCGGAGCCCCCTCCGAGGTGCTTCCGCTGGCCATCATGCGTCCCATGTCCGGCAGCGCAGTACTGGGGATGGCTACCGAATTGATGAGGGTATACGGGCCGGATTCTTTCATTGGCCGCCTTTCTTCAGTCATGCAGGGAACTACCGATACCACCTTTTTCATTCTTACCGTATACTTCGGTTCAGTGGGGATAAAGAAATACCGATATTCCATTGTTACCGGGCTTACCGCCGACATAACCGGTTTTCTGGCCGCTATATACATCTGCAATCTTCTGTTCAGGTAGGAAACCGGCAACGTACGTCTATGCTTATTTGACACTGCAGACAAGTTAGCCCCTTGTCTTTCCTCCCAACCTTGACGGTAAATTGGACAATATAGTATCCTACAATATAAATGGGGCAATGTCTAGGGTGGAGTGATAGAATGATTGATGCTGACCTCCCGGGTGACATGCTGTCGCCGGGAATATTCCGGGACATGATTGATATATGCAAAGCAAACTTGATTTTGGGTCACAGGAAGCCTGGATGGGTTACTATGACCTTTTTCTGTTCCCGGGACATAGAGAGGTGAAATAATTGTTGAGCGAGTTTCTAATATTACTGATACTTATATTGCTTAACGCATTTTTTGCGGCATCTGAGATTGCATTGATTTCATTGAATGACAACAAAATTAGGCTGATGGCTGAGGAAGGAAACAAGAAGGCTAAGCAGATAAAACAACTGCTGGATGAGCCCAGCAAGTTCCTGGCCACCATACAAATTGGCATTACTCTGGCCGGATTTCTTGCCAGCGCTTTTGCCGCCGAGAATTTTGCCGGCCGGTTGGTTGAGTTTATCAAGCAAACCGGAACCCGGATCCCCGATGTCTGGCTCAAGAGTTTTTCGCTTATTGTCATTACCGTAATACTAGCCTATTTCACCCTGGTCCTGGGTGAACTGGTACCTAAAAGACTGGCTATGAAGAAAGCAGAACCTATCTCTATGCTGGTGGTCAGTCCGCTCAACTATCTTTCCCGGCTGACTTCTCCCTTTGTTAAGCTGCTGACCTGGTCTACCAATTTCTTTGTTAGGTTATTGGGGTTTGATCCCCTGGAGGAGGATGAGAAGATAACCGAAGAAGAGATTAGAATGATGGTTGATGTGGGGGAGAGAAGAGGGGCTATTGATGAAAGTGAGAAACTGATGATTAACAACATATTTGAATTGAATGATAAAACGGTGGAAGAAATCATGACTCACAGAACCGAGATAGTTGCTTTCCCGGTAGAAACCAATTTTAACACCCTTTTAGCCTCGATTAATATCGAGAGGTACTCCAGAATACCGGTATATGAAGGAAGTATAGATAATATAATAGGGGTGCTTTATGTAAAGGATATTATTCCTCATATCAGCAGTATGGGTGATAAAGGAAAATTGGATTTGAGATACATAATTCGACCACCTTATTTTGTTCCGGCTTCCAAGCGAACCAACGAATTACTGAAAGAGATTCAAAAAAGCAAGATCCATATAGCCATTGTAATTGATGAATATGGAGGAACAGCAGGAATTGTCACTCTCGAAGACCTGCTGGAGGAAATCGTGGGGAATATATTTGATGAATATGATGAAGAGGAGGAGGAAATACGCCAACTGGACGAAAACACCTTCTTAATAGAAGGTTATGCCGGTTTGGACAGGGTGCAACATTACCTGGATATGGATCTGCCCATAGAGGATTATGAAACCCTGAGTGGTTTTATTATTGGTCAGTTAGGCAGAATTCCGGGCCAGGATGATAAACCGAGTATTGAATTCGATGGGGTGATATTCAAAGTGGAGGAAGTATGTGAAAAGAGAATAGTCCGGGTTAAGGCCTGCAAGGTGTGAAGCAGGAAGAAACTAGGGAGAGCGGCTGTGAAATTATGATAATTCCATCTTTTGAATTAGGGTGATGTATGTTAGATTAATAAGGATGGAATTAATTAAATCCTGGAATGTTAATCATCAAGGGGTATTAATCAGTCAGGATAGCAGTAGGGGGTTGGAAGTGATGAAAACTGATATCGAGATAGCCCAGGAAGCAAATATGAGTCCAATTGTGGAGATAGCCAGGTCTATTGGTCTGGATGAAGATGATATTGAGATGTACGGGAAATTCAAGGCCAAGATTTCTCTGGATGTTTGGGAGCGGCTAAAAGATCGGCCATCAGGAAAAGTGGTACTGGTTACGGCCATTAATCCGACTCCGGCCGGAGAAGGAAAGACTACCAATACGGTTGGTTTAGGCATGGCTTTAAACCGGCTGGGCAAGAAGGCTATAATCGCTCTGCGTGAACCTTCTCTGGGGCCCAGTTTTGGCATTAAAGGAGGGGCAGCCGGAGGGGGTTATTCCCAGGTACTTCCCATGGAAGATATTAACCTGCATTTTACCGGTGACATACATGCGGTTACTGCTGCCCACAATTTGCTGGCGGCCATGCTGGACAACCACCTGCATCAGGGCAACGATCTTAATATCGACCCCAGGCAGGTGGTATTGCGACGGGTTATGGATCTGAATGAGAGAGCACTGAGGAATGTGGTTCTCGGGCTAGGCGGCAGAATCAATGGAGTTCCCCGGGAGTCAGGTTTTGATATAAGCGTGGCATCGGAAGTAATGGCTGCTTTATGTCTGGCCACTGATTTGATGGATTTAAAGGAACGGTTCAAGAGAATGGTTGTGGCCTACACCTATGATGGAAGGCCGGTTACCGCCGACGATTTGAAAGCCGCCGGCTCCATGGCCCTCTTGATGAAAGATGCTATCAAACCCAACTTGGTACAAACCCTGGAAAATACCCCGGCTTTTGTTCATGGAGGACCATTTGCCAATATAGCTCATGGTTCCAATAGTATTGTGGCCACCCGTATGGGAATGAAACTGGCAGATTACATGGTTACTGAAGCCGGATTTGGCGCCGATCTGGGGGCTGAGAAGTTTTTCGATATTGTATGCCGTTATGGAGGATTTCAGCCTGCTGCGGTAGTACTGGTGGCTACCGTCCGAGCCCTTAAAAATCATGGCGGAGTGCCCAAGGGCCAGTTAGGGGAAAAGAACATGCCGGCCCTGGAAAAGGGTATCGAGAATTTGGAAAAACAACTGGAAAACATAAATAAATATGGCATACCGGTAGTAGTAGCTCTTAATGAATTTCCTGCCGATAGGGCAGAAGAAATTGAGTTTATAACTGCTCGCTGTGCACAGCTGGGAGCCGAAGTAGCTCTTTCCCAGGTGTGGGCTAAGGGCGGAGCGGGGGGAGAAGACCTGGCTCGCAAGGTTATAAAAGCGGCTGAAACCCCCGGTTCATTTAAATTCCTTTACTCTGATGAGCTGCCTTTGCTGGATAAAATTGCCTGCATATGCCAAGAAATTTATGGTGCCGATCGGGTTGATTATGCTCCCGAGGCTATGAGAAGGTTGAAGCAATTTCAGGATCAGGGATACGGTAAACTCCCGGTATGTGTTGCCAAAACCCAGTATTCACTATCCGATGATCCGGATCTTAAAGGCCGGCCGCAGGGCTTTACGGTCTCCATCAAGGAAGCCAGACTATCAGCCGGGGCAGGTTTCATAGTTGCCCTGGCCGGCACCGTTATGACCATGCCAGGTTTGGGCAAAACCCCTGCGGCTGAGAATATTGATATATTGGAAGGCGGCCAGATCGTAGGTTTGTTCTAATTAAGGCAACGGGAAAGAAATAGTATCGATTCGAGCTGTTTGTTTTCTGTACAGGAATCCGCCGGGGATAGATGATGGAGGAAAGCTATGAGCAAAAAAGACATTGATCGGCAGAAGATAGAAACCGCAGTTTCCATGATACTGGAAGCAATTGGAGAAAATCCGGAGCGTGAGGGAGTCAGAGACACACCCCGGCGAGTTGCCGGTATGTATGCCGAGATATTTCGAGGAATGGATATAAACCCCCAGGAACTCCTGCAGGTTTCCTTTACCGAATATCATGATGAATTAGTTCTGGTCAAGGATATCCCCTTGTATTCCATGTGCGAACATCATTTGCTGCCCTTTTACGGCAAAGCTCATATCGCCTATATTCCCAAAGGGGGAAAGGTAGTAGGTATCAGCAAGCTGGCCCGGGTGTCTGAAGCCTATGCCCGCAGGCCCCAGCTCCAGGAAAGGCTGACATCGCAAATTGCCGATTGTATTTATGACACCCTGAAACCTCATGGAGTGGCGGTTATCATCGAGGCGGAACACATGTGCATGACCATGCGGGGGATAAGCAAACCCGGTTCCCTTACTGTGACTTCCGCGGTAAGGGGGATTTTTGAAACCAGGGCTCAAACCCGAAACGAGTTATTATCTTTAATTATGAAAAAATAGTGCATTGGACCCCGGGCGTAACATATTAAGAAATTATAATAAAAATGAGAAAAAGGAATGACAAGATATAGCTGCGAAAGATGGCCTAAATTAACAGAATATTAAATAATTGACAAAAAATAATTCGAGGGACTTTCTGGCTTAAAGCCGGAAAGTCCCTATTTCATTGGGATGGCAAGATTGAGCAGCTTAATTGTGCTTTTTGTAACGTATAAAATCAAGCTAGCCTGCTTAAATTTGCAAATAACTTAGAAATATTCATAAATTCTTGGATAGAAAGTCGATAACGTGATATTTTGCCATTTATTATTTGCGAAGGGTATATTATTGTTAAATTATCTGTAACCTGCTGATGAAAAGGGACATCAGGTTATTATTTTTATGGAAAGGAGGAATGTGAGTGAGTTATAAGGAAACAATTGCCAGGTGTGCCGGGATCCCGGGGGGGGTTATCGAGGCATTTCACGCGTTGGAGAAAGAGCTTGGCTATTTGCCCGAAGAAGCCGTGATTGAGGTTGCCCGGGCATTTAAGGTTTCGGCTGCTGAGGCTTATGGTGTGGCTACTTTTTATTCCATGTTCTCAACCGAGGCCAGGGGCAGGAATGTCATCAGATTATGTGAAAGTGCTCCCTGTCATGTAGCCGGTGCTGCCGAGGTGGTAGCGGTTCTGGAAAAAGAGTTGGGTATACGGATGGGTGAATCTACCCCGGATGGCACCTTTGCCCTTGAATTTACCGAGTGTGTAGGACAATGCCAGGCTACCCCGGTTATTACTGTTAATGGCAAACCATATTTGGATGTTACTCCGGCGATGATTCCCGATATTCTTGCGGACTTTAAATAATTGCTGTACCTATCTGCTTGACAGCAGAGGATTTTTATTTTGTCAGGAAAAGGAGGTCATACAATGGCCGAAGAAATGCGCATTGTATTGCGTAATTACGGCAAAATCGATCCGCTGAAAATAGATGAATATATAGCAGCTGGCGGATACCAGTCCCTGGAAAAAGCCAGGGGAATGACTCCCATGGAAGTAGTGGAAGAGGTGAAAAAGTCCAATTTAAGAGGTCGTGGTGGAGCAGGATTCAACTGCGGTCAAAAATGGTTTTTTGCCAATCAAGCCAGTGCCGATACCAAGTATGTAGTATGCAATGCTGACGAAGGTGAGCCTGGAACCTATAAGGATCGTCTGATTATGCAGGGTGATCCCCAGAGCATTCTGGAGGGTATGGCCATATGTGGATATGCTATCGGAGCCAGGCAGGGATATATATACTGCCGGGGGGAATATCCGTATGTAGTGGATATACTCAATCAGGCTATTGAACAGGCCCGGACCAAAGGAGTTCTAGGAGATTTCAATATAGAAGTGCGAATGGGTGCAGGCGCCTATGTATGCGGAGAAGAAACTGCCCTGATCGAATCAATAGAAGGGCATCGGGGTGAGCCTCGCTTCAAGCCACCTTTCCCTGGGGTTGAAGGTTTGTGGGGCAAGCCGACCATAATCAACAACGTAGAAACCTTTGCCAATATTCCAGTTATTATTGAAAAGGGTGCGGACTGGTATGCTGCTGTCGGAGCCCCATCTTATCCCGGCACCAAGGTTCTGACTTTGACCGGGGACGTCAATAACAAGACTTTCTTTGAGGTTCCAACCGATACCAGCATCAGGGACGTAGTTTTTCAATTTGGTGGGGGAATTGCCAATAGCAAACGGTTTAAAGCCGTGCAAATCGGCGGAACCTCCGGAGGATTCGTCCCAGAATCTTTGCTGGATACAACCATAAGTTTCGATGCCATGTCAGCTATTGGGGCTACCCTGGGTTCCGGTGCAGTTTTTGTTATGGATGAAACCCGGGATATGGTAGATGTAGTAAACAAAATTACCAAATTCTTTGAACATGAATCCTGCGGTAAATGTGCTCCCTGCCGGGAAGGCACAGCCCGTATGCATGAACTGGCAGGAAAGATACAAGCGGGTAAAGGTTCTCTGGCAGATATTGCTTTGTTGAAAAAGCTGGGTGGAGTAATGTCCATTGCCTGCCTGTGCGGTCTTGGTCAAGCAGCTCCAACTCCGGTATTAACCACCCTGGACCACTTTGCTGCTGATTATGAAGACAAGCTGGTTTAGGAGAGGAGGATTAATGTGGTTAATGTAATTATTGATGGAATTAAAACCTCTGTTCCTGAAGGCTCGACAATCCTCAAGGCAGCTGAGAGTATAGGGGTCAAAATACCTACCCTGTGTAATCATCCGGATCAGGCTGTAAAGGGCAACTGCCGGGTATGTGTCTGCGAAGTCGAAGGAAGCCGCTTGCTGGCCGCAGCCTGCGTTTCACCGGTGTGGGAAGGAATGACAGTTAAAACCAGAACTCCGAAGGTTGTAGAAGCCAGGAAAACCATTCTGGAACTCATATTGTCCAATCATCCCCAGGATTGTTTAAATTGTATAAGAAATCAAAACTGTGAACTGCAGACCCTGGCCGAAGAATACTTTATTCGAGACAATCCCTTCAGCCAGAAAACCCGGGGACTGGCCAAAGATTATTCCACTCCAGCCCTATTCAGGGATCCGGATAAGTGTATACTGTGCAAACGCTGTGTGGAGGCCTGCTCAGTGGTTCAAAGCGTCAATGCCCTGGGGGTGGAAAACCGCGGCCATCATGCCATGGTAGTACCCACCATGGGTTGGGATTTAATCGACAGCCCCTGTGTAATGTGCGGCCAGTGCATCCACGCCTGCCCGGTGGGAGCCATCGGAGAAGTAGAAGAAATCGATAAACTGCTGGCAGCCATAGCTGATCCGGATAAAGTAGTAGTAACCCAGATTGCACCGGCAGTTAGGGTTGCTATTGGAGAAGAAGTAGGTCTGGCTACCGGAGACATGCCCATGGATGTCTTTGTCTCGGGACTCCGTCAGATAGGATTTGACCATGTACTGCATACCAACTTCACTGCCGACCTGACCATACTGGAGGAAGGCAACGAGTTGTTAAAGCGCCTGAAAGAAGGCGGTACTCTGCCCATGTTCACTTCCTGCAGCCCGGGATGGATTAATTTCTGCGAGACCTTCTATCCGGACCTGCTGGACAACCTTTCTACCTGCAAATCACCCCAGCAGATGTTTGGCGCTTTGGCCAAAACCTACTGGGCAGACAAGATGGGCATAGACCCGGCCAAGATATATTCCGTATCCATCATGCCCTGTACCGCCAAGAAATATGAATGCAGCCGGCCGGAAATGAATGACAGCGGATTCCGGGATGTGGATCTGGTCCTTACCACCCGGGAAATCGGAAGATTGTTCCGTATGAGCGGCATCGACTTTAATCAACTGGCTGGTTCCAATTTTGATTCCTGGATGGGCAAATATACCGGTGCAGCCGTTATCTTTGGTGCCAGCGGCGGGGTTATGGAAGCAGCCCTGAGAACAGTCTACGAGGTAGTAACCGGGCAAGCCCTGGAAAATGTCAATTTTGAAGTTACCCGGGGTATTCAAGGGGTAAAAGATGCTGAAGTTGATTTAAACGGCACCGTGGTGAAGGTCGCTATCGCCAACGGTCTGTCCAATGCCCGACAGCTGATGGATGAAGTCAGGGCGGGAACATCCCCCTATCACTTCATTGAAATCATGGCCTGTCCTGGAGGATGTATAGGTGGCGGCGGTCAGCCTATCACCAAGAGCAATGCCAAACGCATTGAACGTATTAATCAGATATATGTAGAAGATGAAGCCTGTGAAATCAGAAAATCTCACGAGAATCCTGAGGTTAAGGCTATATACGAGGAGTTCCTGCATGAACCCCTGGGACATCAATCCCATCATCTCCTGCATACTCACTACCATGCCAAGAACAAAAGAGCTCTGTAGCAACCGATAGCAACCGGCAACAGTATAATTGCACAGTCCTGAAAACAAGGTTTAAGACTGAATTTGAGGGGCAGGATTATAGATAAGATTTCTTGCGCCGCTTATTCTTAACGAGTAGGCGGCCTTTTCTTTTACTTAACCATACCGGTACTGAAAGGGAAGCTTCAATTATTAATGAGCCGGCAGGAGCAAATATCAACGCTGTAAGGCTGGGATGCTGATGACGGCACTGACTGGTAAATGATCAGAGGCTTGAGACTTGGTGATATGGAAACTGGAACACCTGGACATTTCATTGGTAAATATATAATCGATACGCACCCGGGGAGCATCGGATGGATAGGTGTTCCCCAGGATTCCGGTATTGTGTTCAAAAGTGTCATGCAAATACTCGCCGAGCATTCGTATTTCCCGCATGGAAGGCGCAGCATTCAGGTCTCCGGTCAGAACCGCCGGGAAAGAATAATCCTGCATAATGGGCAGGATAATGTATTTCAGATGACGATAGCGGGATACTTGATTTAATCCCAGATGCACATTGAAGATACTAAGCGGGGTTCCCGCAGCCATGATATCACACTGCAGACAAGCTCTTTCATCCCTGGAGTCGGGCAGAAGGTGTTTAAAATTGCGTACTATTGGATGCCGGGATAGCACCGCATTGCCTACCGAACCGAACTTCAGGCGGTGGACCGGCCCATAAGCGTAATGCATGTTCAGCCAGCCGGCCAGGGCATGAGCCTGCCTGGCCGTCCCGGCCACTCCCGGCAGCATTTCCACCTCCTGCAAGGCAATTATATCGGCATTAATTTCCAGCAAGACCTGGTGGATCTGCTTCAAATCTTTCCTGCCCTCGATTCCCACGGCCCGGCGTATGTTATAACTTGCCACTTTTATGACCGGCAATCGGGAAACCCCCTTGTGTTTCAAGAGTATATATATTTATATGCATCTATAATAGATTACTTAACAGGAAAAAGTGGAAAAAGGCAAGGAATATAATGGAAAAGGTATAGAAAATACAAAAAGGGTTAAACATTTGTAATTATTTATTACATTCAGGCACTGAGGCGACGGTCTAAAACCCAGCAGCTTCCCATTTGATATTTAGCAGTTTTCTTAACTTCAGCCGCAGCTTCTCCAACTTGGAGATGGTTTTCAAATTTATTTCCCGGCTTATTTACTACTCCGGCCACGGACAGGCTCATAATAGGAAACTGCATTTGCTGCCCCTTACGGTCATGGGCAATAAAAAAACCTTTTTCTATGGATTCATAATCATAATAATCGATGATACGTTCATCGAATATTTCGATGGTTTTCATTGCCAGTTCTTCTCCTTTATCTATCGAAGTTACTATTACAAAATCATCTCCACCAATATGACTGATAAGATCATCCGCATTGCCACATTTTTGTGCGACTTCAACCAGGATATTAGCCAGCATCACTATAGCACGGTCTCCATGTTCAAAACCGAATTTATCATTGAAAGCCTTAAAATTATCCAGATCGAAATATAATACCATAAAGTCCGAAGAGTTTCTAACATCTTCAATAATCCTGCGGGTTAGCAATCGATTGCCCGGCAAACCTGTGAGCGGGTTGGAATCTTTGGCCTGCTCCAGCTGTATAGCAGCCAAGGTATCCAGCAATTGAGATACTGAAACCACCCCTGCATATCTTTCTTCCCTGGTGATAATAAGGTAATCACTTTTTCCCTGGCTTAAACGCTCTGCCACCTGCCGGGCTGCGTCATCTATAGAAGTCAACCACGGCATTATCAGGGGGCTTTTATCCATTACCTGCGTCACTTTTTTCTTGACAAAGAGATCATATCCGTAGCGGCTACCCAACAAAGAAAACAGGCGATCCCTCATGATCAGCCCCACCGGATATTCTTTTTCAACAACTACCAATCCACTTGTTCCTTTGTTTTCGTTAAAGCGGTCGATTAATTCTTCTACAGATATATCTGCATTAATAGGGGCTTGATTCATCACAATGTCTCCAATTTTCAGGGGTATATCATGATAATACTGACCCATTCTGTCGTGTCTCGTTATCAGGTGTTTAATATCTTGATCAAGATCTTCTATGATGCGTCCCGGTCTGCCCAACAGAAAACCCTGCCCGTAATCACAGCCCATGGCAGCTATAGTGTTCAATTCTTGCTGGCTCTCTATGCCTTCACATATTATCCGAGCTCCTATTTTGTATGTGAAATTCACCAGCGTTTCTAATAAGGCCCTTTTGATTGGGTTTTTGTCAATACCGCATATCAATGAAATGTCAATCTTAACAAATTCAGGAACCAATTCAGCGATAGCTTGCAGGCTGCTGTACCCTGCTCCGGCATCATCGATTGCTATCTGGAATCCCAGGTTTCTATAAGCCCTTAGCTTCTCCCGAAATGAAACATAGTCTTCTATTCCATTTCTTTCAGTTAATTCAAGAACGATATTCTTTAATGGTATCTTACTGGATTGAAGTAATTCTAGAAGCTGATGTTGTATGTAATTGGTTGAGTTTAACAATAGGGGATTTACATTTACAAATAACTTTCTTTCCTTTAGATCCAGCTGTGCATTTGATACAGCATTCCTCAGGCAGAGTTTTTCAAGGT
>Ga0334884_1003695_pt1 | contig 16866 bp, 13 predicted proteins | sample GraSluR1_MG_7_FD_207215 | JGI IMG/M metagenome (GOLD analysis project Ga0334884, IMG submission 207215) | Sludge microbial communities from methane-producing bioreactor in Wageningen University, Netherlands - Granular Sludge_12_05 R1 | ecosystem: Engineered > Bioreactor > Anaerobic >...
GGGTATCTTCCCGAAAGATGATCTGCTTCTTCGCGAAGAAGACCGTATCTCTTAGATGGGCGGCTCGAAGTTACCGGAATCAAATCCTTTTTGAGCAGCGCTTTTTTTGAGAGCATTTTCAGCCATATGAAGCCGAATACAGCTCTCACCGCTCTCTCGCTGCCGGTTTTGTCTCTTAGCAGTGAAATCAGGCTCAAGAGGTTCTTCTGAAATTCTTTGATGTCTATCACAATAACACTCCTATGACCAGTTCCATCTGGCGTTTTTGTTCTTATAGGCCGTGATAACTACGTTCCCCACAACAACAAGGCGCAATCCATTCAGAGAATCGTGTTCTCTATCAACGTGCCGCTTCCCTACAAATATAAGGACGGCACTATTCATGAGTTTCCTCGCGCCGTTCATGAGAGCAAAGGTCAGATCTTCTTTTCTGATACCTCTCTGGTTCATTCGCTTCAATACATGCTCAGATAAGAAGTAACCCGTCGAATCCAGTTCTCTCATCATGCACCGCCTCCTGTGGTCTGATGAATATATATTACCACCAATTATTTGAGGTTGTCAATATGGTTAGTATTACAATATAATGAATTATGCTGAATCGATAGGAGCATAGAGAGTCAGACGGCAATTGCTCGGTGAAGTCGATAGTCAAAACACGCGCGATCAGAGGCTTGACAAAGGTTATTGTCACAAACGGAAGTAGAGGTTAAATCCAGAAAAGTACTATGCTTGCTTAAGTCGCAATTGACTGCGTTTTCTGCATTGAGTCTGATCTCTTCTCTCGCCAGTAAAGCAACCATTTATTCCTGGAAAGACTTTGGATGAGAAAGATAAACGGTGTCGTCTAACTTCTGATTGAATACTGGTTGATTATCACTATTTACTGGAAGTGAGGACCGTCTTAACAGTGAAGTAGGTTAATAAGAAGAAAGGAAAAGGTTTGAATGGAAAGATTGAACTCAATATAGGTATCTGTCATTTACGCTGGCACCTGAATCATTTAACATCTGTAATGGCAAGAACGTCCAAGATTGCATCAGCTCGTTTGCAATAATGGTTGAGCCATAAAACTGATTCACAAATGACCTGCAACTCAAGTCTGACAAGGTGCTCTTTGATCTTTCTAGCCATCAACCTACGGTTCTCGAGCGTCTCATCTCCGCGAGTAATATCACCGCACTTGAGTCCGCCTGCAATGAGTAGTCTTCTACGATCTAGTGTGTTTGACTGACATCATAGTCAAACCGTGAATATGGAAAATGGAATCACGATTATTCTTCGGTCAGATAATCTGACGGAGGATTTCCGAATCAATATCTCAACTTTCCGGGTTCTGTTATAGAATTGACTGTTCGGGAATTTCACGACTGAAATATACTGAATTGGAGGTGTCGAATTGGAAAAAAGACAATCCTTCTTTCTTATAACTGTGTCCCTTGTTATAATAATAGTTGTCTCTTCCTGCGGTAATCCATCGACTTCCAATGATTCTACAATGTTTTCATACACTTCCCTGCTACCTGACGATGTCGACATTTATGTGTCAATTCTTACCAGTCTTTCTGAGGCTATTAACCAAAGCTTCGATCATGAATTCGAAACATGGCTTCAGGTGGCCGGTGAACTACTGATAGACGATCCCGTTCTCTGGGGCAGGATAATAACCGACTCCCGATTTATGCTGATAGATAAGGTCTGCTCGCCGGAATCTGATATAAGAACAAGAAGCGCTATGTTACTTGGCAAACTTCTATCTGCCGAAGAAGAATATCTCAGGAAACGGTTCGAGCTTATCACAATAGAATGCAATGCCTTGGCCAGTTTGCGGGAAAGCGAGAGTTCTGAAGGTATCTCCCGCTATTATTCCATACTCGAAATCCTTTCAGACAGTATGTATGAATTCGCCGGGCTTGACGAGTACTATAACTATTCTTTGGATATTATAAGAGGCTTTTTGAATTCACTGTCCTCGGAACACTTTGAGTTGCTGCAGTTTGACATTCAGGATTACCTGAACAGACTGTTTTCGACCGGTTTGCTTGCAGTTGCACATTATCGAAGCATGATATTGAAGGACATAAGGACCTTGATCAATGATCTGGATTCACTTGTGCTGGAAAACCAAATTCTTCTTACGCGTGAGAAACTCGCTTCAATCATGATGGAGATAGATGGCATTATAGCAACCGGTCACGAAGAGTCTCTGGACGAACTGGGTAGAAAAGCGTCTTACGTAATGACAGCGATCGAGAAACTACCGGGAGAACCTTTCCTTAGAGCTTCGGATATAGCTGATATTGAGAGCAGACTCGTCGGACTTCAGACATATCTGAACGACAGGCTGGTCTACGAGCAACGGGCAAACCTGGCAGAAACAAACAGAAAGGCAATAGAAAATATCAAGAAAGCTATGGAGAATAAGGGAAAAACAAACCCTTCACCCGGTTCGTTTCTGGCTATGGTTGACAGAAACAGCATATCACCCGAGGTCGATCAATTCTACTGGTCTGTCTTTTCCGACATAGCGAAAAATCTAGATACGAAGAAAATGGAAGCTTTCGTATCTGAAATCCTGGAAGGAAGAAAGGAACTACCATGAAGAGAATCCTTTGCCTGATTGCGGTACTATTGACGGCCTTTTCTCTGCTATTATCGCAGACTGCATCTTTACCAGGAAGCAGTATCCAATACTTTCTGCGTTATGCCGATAGATGCAGCAATGGCGGAATCAACTTTTCTAATATCGAAGTTGATCGAAGACTGGTGGTCACAGTGAAAACACAGAACACTTACTACTCCTTAACGAGAACTCCAAACAGAGTGATAGTGGGCAATATCACTGTGGCCGCATCAGTAATGCTCGGCTTGAATATGACATTGCAGCTCCTGAGCGGGAAGAATATTCAGGAAGCATTTGACAACTCGGTTCCGGATACTGTCAAATACCTTGGAGCATCCTTCGCGGGACTGGCAATGAAATCGCTTCCAGTTATAAGTCGTCTTGCGAGTTCCGCAAGTCAGGCACTGTGGGGGTCAGTGTTTTCAGTTGTCGCATTTACCGTCTTCGATATCTCGTTCAGACTTTTTTCAGGAGATAGTGTTGGAGAGGTTTTCACGGATCCGTCTTTCTACGTCAAAACACTTTCCTACCTGGGTCTCGCTTTAACCAGTTATTTTCTGTCTGGTCCAGTTGTTGCTATTGTAGCAGTCGGTGTAACCCTACTGCTAGCGTTCTTGCCGAATAGCGAGAACAATAGAATACAGAAAGCTCATGAGGAGTATGCTTTAAAATCAATTGATCTTGATCTTCAGGTTGCAGAAAGTATTCTATCACCTGCTTTTCACTGAAGTACTCTGTCGCGCTTCGATGATATTCTTTTCAAGAGTGCTTTTTGAAGATCGATCTGGCGGCTCATGCGATCGGGCTTCAACCATTTATACGGCTACATATTCGAGAAGACCAGTTTGATACCGGTTATTGACACAAACAGAAGGAGAGGTCTGGATACAGAAAAGCAGAAACAATTCCGTTGGCTTGCAATTGGACTGAAAAAGCTTCACTCAATGAGGTACAAGCTAAGGGAAGAGATAGAGAGAACCAATTCAATACTTGAGGGTACCCTTGATTCGGAATTCATATGGTACACAAGGAACAGAGACTTTGACACGGCTATTGGCCTTAAGATTCTAACTCACAATCTCGTCGTCATTCACAACCATCTACACGGTCGTTCTTTGAGTGAGATTATGGATATCATTCATGCTTTTTGATTTGTGAGACGCCCTATCTTCTACTATATATTGGATACGGTGTCTATGATTACTCTCTACTTGGTTTGGTTGGCTAGAAACATATTTCCTTATACCAGCCGCAATCTTGTGGACATCTTGAGCAATAGATGTTGTATAATAATTCTATACTTGGAGGTGATTGAATGAGTTTCGATGGAGTGAAGGGATTCAGAGTCAGAGTAGAAAGAACGTCCGAGTCCGAGAAGAAATCCGAAAAAGAGGTTCGTGCACAGAGGTCTCAGTGTAGAACAACTCATAAAAGACAGGATTGCTGAATGCTTTGAAGATGGAAGTTCATATTCTCCCTAGACGTTTTTCTATTCTAGAAATAGAAGTCATTTTGTGTTAAGGAAGTCGGACTCTATGGAGAAATTCTTTGCCCTGAATGATCATATTGATACACCCCAGAAAATCTTCACAAAAAGAATGCAAAACTGCTATTTGGTGCTAGCGTATGACAAACCTAATTGGATGGTTCTTGATGAACATGAATTTGCCCTCTTTTCTTTAATTGACAAGGGACTGAATATAAAAGATGCTTTGAACAACTATGCCAAATTCTCTCGAGAAAGTAAAGAGACTATTATTGGGCGAATGCAATCTCTATTGGAGAAGATCGAAAAGCATGAATTCTATGAGGCAACTAGTGTTTCAGAGAATGAACCAATTCATCAGATAAAGAGGAATATCCATATTCTTCTGACCCATAAGTGCAACATGCGTTGTATCCATTGCTATATGGCTGCAGGAAATGCTCTTAGCGACGAACTGTCGACAAAACAGTGGAAAGATGCAATTGAGAGGTTGAGCGAAGCTATATCGAGTACGGAGATTGTGTTTTCGGGCGGCGAACCTCTAACTAGGGAAGACAGTATTGAGATCATGAGCTTTGCCAAGAAACTCGGGCATCGTGTAGTTCTATTCACCAATGGTACTCTAGTGAATTCAAACAATATACAGGCAATTCTGAAGTGTGTAGATGAAATCCAGATGAGCATGGAGGGCACAACAAAGGATTCCTATGAGAGAGTTAGAGGAAAGCATACCTTCGATAAGTTCATCCGGAGCTTAAGAATCATAAAAGATTACGAGATACCCCTAACCATAGCTGTTACACTTATACCCGTGAATGTCTCAGACATTGAGGAAAACTTAGTGTCTTTTCTAAAAGACTTCGACTATGAAAGAGTCAGAGTGAGAATAAATGGGAAGATCGAGAAAGAAGGAAACGCAAAGGATCTACCGGCCTTTTTTTTCGAAGAGGAAAAGAGAACAGGGAGAATCGTGACGAAAATAACCAGTGAACTGGTTAGCATTGGGTATACCAAAAGGATGAAGCACAAAAGAAACGTACGTTTCTACAACTGCGGAATAGGTTGCAGTATAACTATCGACTCAAATGGCGAAATATATCCTTGCAGTAAGCTAACTGTAAGTAGCGGGAACGTTGTCTCTAGAAACGTGTTCGATCTTCTCAATGATTTTGATACACTTAACAGCAATACGGAAATTACGAAAATGAAACTGTGTATGGATTGTGATCTTAAATTCTTGTGTAGTGGCGGTTGTCGAATTGACAATTACTTGGGTAACGGGAGTTATCTTAAACCCATATGTGATAGCAATTACAAGAATTCTATCTACCAAGAACTGGTAGATGAGAGTAAAGAAGACTAGGAGGTTACTGTGAGCGAGAAGATTATAGATACCCACCATGTACGGGAAGTCTATAATAATCCGTTGATGATTGCCTACTATACCGATGCGGTTAATGAAATGGGAATTCTGAAATCCGAAGCGTATCTGTTTCAGAAGAATCTAAATTGCGAAGACAGGATTTTGGATATTGGGTGTGGAGCTGGGAGAGTAACTATAGCACTTCATGATATGGGTTACAGGAATATTGTGGGTATAGACATTGCTGGAGGCATGATCGAAAAAGCAGTCTCATTATGCGAAAATATTGAATTTGCAGTGGGAGATGCCACAGATCTTCAGTTCGATGATGAGACTTTCGATGGCGCAATATTCTCGTTCAATGGCCTCATGCTTATTCCCGGTAGTGATAGGCGACTGACAGCACTGAAAGAGATTAACAGAGTGTTGAAAAAGAAGGGGATTCTGATTCTCTCGACCCCTTATCTGGACAACAAGCTAGAGTCACAGTTTTGGAGACTTGAGAAAGCTAGATGGAAGAACAACAAACAAGACGAAAGACTATATGAGTTTGGGGATCTGCTACTGGAGGATTTTGGTATTGAAGATATCTACATACATATACCAAAAATATCCGAAATCGAAGAATGCTTGAAGATTGTGGGATTCGTAGGAGTTGAGCATTCTAGGAGATTAGACATTTGCTTAGAAGAAGATTCAATCGAAGATCAACTGGATGATGGGCTATTCTGGATTGCAGAGAAATCAAGTTAGCAGATGACTTTGTCGTCACAGAAGCGATCTGATTTCTATCGTAATCTCTTGTTCGAAAGGAAGTGTTTGAAGCGGAATACATTGAATACTTAGGAATTCGTACTAATAACTTGAAAGACTTAAGCATCAGAATCGAAAAGAACGCAATCACTTGTATTACGGGACCCAGTGGGAGTGGTAAATCCTCTTTGGCTTTTGATACTATATACCAAATAAGCCAGAATGAACTAAATCAGCTTCTAGGTTATGAGAGCTTTCAGACTAGTTACTCTTTGCGAGAATATAAGGGTATTACACCTTCAGTAGCTCTTGAACAGAATAATTATAATAACAATCCCAGATCAACAATTGCCACCTATTACGGGATTGACAGATTATTCAACAGTATATTCTCTTTCTATAACAATGTGTCCTTCGATCAATTCAGCTTTAACAAACCGAGTTCGGCCTGCAGTAATTGCAGAGGACTTGGTTATGAATTTACGCCAGACATCACAAGAATAATAGACTATGATTCGAAAATTGAGAGTGTTCCGTTCGAGAACTGGAGAAATTCCGAACAGCATTATTATTACCAAATCCTTAGGGAATACTGTTGCGAGATTAACATTGATCTGTGTCGAAGCTTTAGAGATTTGAATGATGACGATAAGAACGCTTTGCTGTCAGGAATTTCGAGAAAGAAGTACAAGATCAATTTCAAACAGGGTAGAAGAAAGAGAGTAAAAACAGACTACTACAGAGGTCCTATTCTTGAATTGCAGAAGAAGATTGATAGTAACACTCTAGCTGCTAGAGATAGTGCCTTCGTTAAGAAGATTGCTTGCAGCAAATGCAATGGGTTCAGGTTTTCTAAGAGAGTTCTTAAGTATAGTGTTTTCGGAAAAAACCTTGGAGAGATCTATACATCAGACCTCAATACTTTGGTTAAATGGCTTAATAAGCACGAGATGGAATGGCACAAAGATTCTGTTTGCAAGAATTCAATCGAGAAAATCAGATTGTTCATTCGCGAGATGTTGAATCTCAGGCTGGGTTACTTGAATCTTAACAGATCCATAAGTTCACTTTCGGGTGGAGAACTCCAGCGATTGAGGATCTCAAAGATACTGAACTCGCAGTTCAACGATATTCTGTATGTACTTGACGAACCATCTTCGAGCTTGCACCCCTCTGAGTATGACTCAGTGATCGACAGCATCAAAGCTGTTAACAAACGAAAGAACACCGTTATCTTCATTGACCATAGCCAACGCTTCTTGGCCCTTAGCAAAAGAACAATAGTTCTGGGACCGGGGGCTGGAAAAAGAGGCGGTTGTCTAGTAGATACTGGAGAATACCTGGCGGCCATTAGGACGAAAGTGGATTACAAGTTTTTCGAGGCGACATCAAGTGTTGTGATAAGTTGCGAAAGTCATAATAACATAAAGGATCTATCTCTAGAATTGCCTTTGGGAACTTTGATTGGGATCTGTGGGATTTCAGGTTCGGGAAAGACCTCGTTTGTTGAAGGCATATTACCCAAATACATTGAGAACTTGGTATACACTAGTCAACATCCCATAAGAGGAAACGCGTATTCTATCGTTGCAACTTATACAGGTATTCTTGATTCTATAAGATCGCTTTTTGCAAGAGAAAACAAAGCTGATGAAGCACTTTTTTCCTTTCATCCCAGTTCAAAGGGTGCATGTCCAACCTGCAGTGGAAAGGGATATGTGACTTACCAAGCTAGATTCGAGAGTACTTTCTCCTACAAATGCCCAGATTGCGAGGGCAAAAGATACGATAGTCAGGTACTGAGATATACCATTGAGAACTACAGTATTGCTGATATCTTGAACATGAGCATTGATGAACTGGGTGGAGTATTTCGGGATGCTGGTGGCATCTTGAGCACTATCTCCGTAATGAATAGTCTAGGATTGGGGTATGTGAAAGTGGGTCAGAGTGTGCAGTCACTTTCGGGTGGGGAAAGCCAGAGACTGAAACTTGCGAAAGCACTGCGAAAAAGTGGGAACAAGTTCATAGTACTCGATGAGCCATTCAAAGGTTTGAGCTCAAGTGACATATATCCCATAGTCGATTTTCTGTACGAGATTGTTGCAAAGGGTTGCACTGTAATAATCGTTGAGCACAACGCTTTTGCACTTAGTCATTGTTCGTACTTGATAGAATTTGGCCCAGAAAGCGGTGAGCGAGGAGGAAAGGTAATCTACAATGGAATCAAAAGTGGTATCCATTATTGCAAGGAATCAGTAACTAGAGAGTTCTTAACATAGTTTTACTATGAACCTCAACTAATGCACTTTGACTTAACACACAGCCGCCGGAGATAACGTAGAAACGTGGTCCGCCAATTACGGGAGGAGAGTCTCCACTAACATTTCGTACAGACAGTTTCCTTTGAGTAGCGGGTGGTTCAGAAACAATGAGAGTGCTCTGGGAGAGCTAAGGATAAGAGTTGGACTTAATAACTATACAGGCATTCTTGGGGTCTCTTGCCATTCAATCATCAACGAGGAGCAACTGGGAGAGCCTCTTCCATAAGTACTTTTTTCGTAGATCTGTTTATTATTCTTCCTAGTTGCCAAAAACACTAATGCTATCAAAATGAAAATCTACGGCTTTCTTTTTGGTCTAATGGCGTTGCGCTTTCTTAAGGAGAAAACCCTCAATTGTCTTGTATCGTTTGACAAGCTCGTAGTTCAAAGGTTTGAAATGAGCCAGTTTATTGCGGATTTCTCTAAGATCGTTTATGCGATCTTTGAGATCAATATCGATTTCTCTCACATCTTTGGTCTGATACCAAATATGACCGAGTTCTAGATCCTCAAACTCGTTTATAGTGTATTGATCGCTCCCATAACCATACTTGAAAGGAACAACTAAATACTTTCGAAGCAGTGTAATAAGATTCCTTCTCTGCTCCTCAATTAGAGGCAGAAGGACCCTTACTTGAGAACGCCAAAGTCTCATAGAGATATCTGCGGTCTTTATCTCTCTTGAAGCTAGAAGAGCACTATTCTCAAGCATATTTCCCATGTAGTTCATAATCTGGCCATTTTCCCAACTAGGTGTAGCTCCATTCCATTTTCTTTTCTCATTGATATTGCGTAAAAGATCAAAGGGTTCTACAACATCTTTTAGATTTGCTTCGATCATAGTGTCCGCAATCTCAAAGTCCCAAAGTGCTACATCAGAAATCGTTTGGACGGTCAGTGCGCGTTCGAACTCATTCTTAATTCGATTATTCACTAATTCAGAGGCATACAGCATCATATCAAGGTCAGAAACAACACCATCCCACTTGAAGATTCTGAGACATACATCTTCGCGCGGCATTTCTTGCTTTCCGTGGATAATGATGAAGAAAGCCGGTCTTTCGAAAGAACGAAGAGCGCAGTTCTTCAGCGTGGCGGAATGTGACACAATTAAGTCTCTCCAATCGGGCCAAACGGCATCATTCATACCGTTTATGAAGAACTTCTTCATCTTAAGCTTTTGGTTAATGTCTTCTATAGATGACAAATGCTTCACAAAAGACAATTTGCTAAGTACGGTCAAAGGTGTGTTCCCTTTGTAGTCAGAAACGTTAATCTCTTCAGTCAAAGCATTATTGTCCAATAGTTTCAGACTGAAACACTCCGCACTATCTCTTTTGAATATCTTTGGGAAAACAGCGATGACGCTGTTTCCCTCTTTAAGCTCGTCTTCTATGTTTTTCAGGAAATGTGATGGACCTGGTAGAGACCAAAAATCCATGCTATTCACCAGCACAATAAGCAGCGACGATCTTTGAAGCAAAGTCGTCTATTCGCCAAGTTCCTTTTACTTTTGATACAACTCCAACGATCTCGCAAGCAGTCAGATATCTTCTAAACTCTTCGATTGGAAGACCTGTTTCGGAAGCGAATACTGATAAATTGCCTTCGTTAGGTTCACGGTATTTCATCAGAGTCTTTAACACGCGTATTGTCTGTAATCTCTTTATATTGAGCATTGATAGCAGATCTTCCTCCGGAAACACTTCTTCTATCGGTTTACCTTCGAGTTCAAGCAAGTGATTCTCCATCGCCTCCACTCGCTTGGACTTGACGGATGTTGCTTTTTGCATAAGTGTTGGCCAGAACCCCGTACTATCTCTCAGTATATTCAGAAGCTTCTTTGTATCCACAATCCCCAATTCTTGCAGCCATTTCTCTGTTGCATCTTCTGAAACAGGTTTTAAAGTGGAAACCACTACTCCATTATTACTAAGTTGCTCAGCTAGAAATTCCTGAGGTGATGACAGTGCTGATGAATAGTCACCTAGAAAAACCGCGCGAAAACCGCGATTAGGCCATTTACTGCCAATAAGTTGTCTAGCTTCATCAATCCATTCTTTTGTCCATGGAATAGAGCTTGGAACAACTATCAAAGAGCGCGTTTTTTCTGTAGAAGCAAAAGCCATAGTCTCTACAACTCTCTTCTTGAAAAGCATGATTTCGTTTGTCGTAATAACCAGAACCTTTTCTCCTTGAAGTGAGCGAGTTAAGAACTCCGGTATGTCCTCAATGCCTGAAGCTTTGCTACCGAAAAAAACGGAGATCAAGTTGTTTGGATCAAAGATTTGCTGGTTCTGCAAAAAGGTCAAGGGACTAATTCGTCTTTGATCTCCGGGAAAAGAGACACGATGCGATCCCAGATCCAAAGTCTTTTTTATTTCGCGTTCAGAGAAATGCAGCATCTTATCCTCAATTTGCTTGTGACTGCCAAGAAGAGAGAGTATATTCTCGTTCCTCAATGTGAACCGTCTTACTGAATTGTCGACCTCTTTCATAATCCCTAAACCTATCATTTCGTTCAGCAATGGCAAAATATCTTCATTTTGCTGTTCTTTCATCAATTGCGGCCAAAACTCTTCTGCATCCTCTTTGAATTTCTCCAAGCTAATTCCTTTTGATAGATCAGCGCCATTCAATACTATCTCGTATGCGGCAATATAGGCAAGAAACTCGTATCTCTCATCAAGCTGAAGAGTCAACGCAAAAGAACTCAATAGAGAGTCGTTAATATTCTGATCCCTAAGCACACTATCAATATCCTCGCTAGTGATAACTCTAGGGATATTATCAATAACAGAGGAATTCAGCTTCTTCAATAAGTGACTGCAGAAGGTTTGAATTAGAGCAGGGTAGTAGCTGCACCTTGAGAGGATTCTTGATGACAAAGCTGCTGATTGAAATTTAAAGCCGTTTGTAGCCATAGGGATCTCAATTAATGCCTTTGCTTCCTTCCACTCCCCAGCGTTCAACATGGCCGAAACACAAATTGGGTCACCAAAGTTTGCCAAGGGTTGATTGCAGTATTGCATTGTTCTGACTACGTTATGGAGCCCTGCAAATATCACTTTGAACCTGTTGTTCGTTTTCTGCATAAGACCTTTTAGGAACGATGTGATCTCAAATTGTCTGGGGTTTTCTGCATCGTTCTTCAGGAAGTCATCCACCTCATCCAGGAGGAGGATAATCTTGTTGTCGGTGCTTATCTCAATCCATTCAAGCAACTTTATAGTGAATTGCTTTTCAATCTCACGATTATATTTTAGTTTTATTGGCCCACTTCTATTGAATGTGTCGGCTACTACTGACCAAAAATCCTCTTTGTAGTCCCTCCCAATTCCAACTCTGTATGCCTGCAAATCTATATAGAGAGCGTATCTGCCGATTGTTTCGTCGCGGAATCTTCGCTTTACAGCATGCATTAAAGCTGTTTTGCCCAACTGTCTACCACCATATACGAATGAGGGACCGTTAGGTTTGATTAGGGAAGTAATCTCTGCTTCCCTACCGAAAAACATTTCGGGAGGAAGCTCACCTGATCTTGTATAGGGCTGTAGAAAAGTGAAAGGTAAGCTGCACTTGAATAGAGTTGACAATCGCCTAGAACGAGAGAGAAGGAAAATCATCATTATTTCATCAATGACAATGAAAGTTCTCTTCCTTGCTCTTGAGTGTTTTGACAATTGGAGTCGTTGGTTGTTACTCAATTCATCAAAGCAAAAAAGCAATGTAGGGGTGGTTTCTCCGCTAGTATCTCCGACTTTATCTATTAGATCGCCTGGAGTATTGTCTCTCCAGGACCCGACAATCCTGTATTTACCATTGGCAAAGGAACCGAAGCTTGGAATTGGACAAATGTCTCGCTCTGCTATTTCTCGACACTTGAACTCGACTTCAGCCTTGTCACGGGAATTGATTCCTAACTCTACTTCTTGAAACCCCAAACCAGTCAAAAGAATCTCTATTGGTCCATTCTCAAATCTCTTCTTGTATTTTATGTCATACCATGTCCTCATGAGATTAAGATTATCTTTTACCAGCTCTTCTTCCTCTTCAATCATCACTCCAAATACACTTTTTGGAGTTCTTTCGAGAGCATTCAGAAGCTCTTCGGGATTCGGTTTTTTCTGGAGAAATAGACTTATCTGTTCTGCCATGAGAGGAAAAAAAGACTCAAGTTCATCATTAGAGAATAGAGAAATCTCAAGAGGTTCCCCTCTTTGCCATTTGTCTCTATACTCTATGGCAGTTGCAAGATCCTTTTCTGCTAATCTCTCTTCAATCAACAAGTAGTCCATTGATGATAGATCTATTCCGCTTTCTTCAAGACCCGTTCTTATATCATTGGCAAGACTTGCGATAATCTTATCAAGTCTCATTTCCAGTTTATCAATTGCATCCCTGGAATAGTAATATGACTCTTGCTCCAGCGCGTTTCTTGCTTTAGACAAGGTGCCAATAAGAGATTTCCTTTCCTCTGGGTCGGTAATAGAGCTGTTTAGAGCCTGTTCCAGCTTATTGGAGTATTCTGTTAGATACTCAGTGGAGTTTTCTTGAGCTCTTTTAGCAGCCAAAGAGATTTCGCTTTGAAGCGGCGCATCGTCAACATCCTCTTTCGAAAGCAAATTCCGATGCTTGAGAAGAAGCCTTGTTCCCATAATATCCGTAAGGTGGAGTCTCTTTCTCACTGCTTCTCCATAGGTTGGCCAATACTCCTTAAGGAAAGACAGACTTTGCAAAATCCTCAGAGGATCATTCTCTGCAGGAGACAAATCTAAGTCTAGCGGGAGATCAGTATAAAGAAGATCGAGATTCAACAGCTCATTAGTTGAACGCTCATTGTGTTTCTGATAGCCCTTGGCGAGTAGATCTCTCAATATAATCAAGGAATTCCTTAAAACAAGCTTCGCAGTCTTTTCTCCTGGACAATTGCATGTTTCAATTGATTCTCCGAGCTTCTGTATGTTCTCTCGCGAGTGGTTGTCTAGATCCTGAAAGACTTTGAATGCAGAGTGCTGACCTCCTGTTTTCTTTCTGTCATCCTGGATCTTTATCCACTCCTCAGCGTATGACTTTCCCTCTATAAACTTCTGCACTAAATCGGGAGGAATACTAGTATCGCGAACTGGTTTGCCTTTAGCATTCTTCATCTCTTTTTTTATGAACTCATTGATATCAGCTTCATCACCAATGGAATCGAGGTTAGTTCTCACTTCATCAATCTTGGCACCGTCGTTATCAATTACAGGTTTCAGGATTCTGCTGAGCAGACCGTCTTCCTTAAGGCTTGCCTTTAAGACCTTCGTGGCATCTCGGTAAGATTTCGTGGAATTCTTGGTCTTGGTGTGCCATTCTGAGGCTTTGTCAGAGATTGTCTTTAACTCTTCCTCATAACCTTTTCTTCGAATGAAATCGCTTAAGAGATGTTTGCTCAAAGTAGATTGACTCAGTTCATGTATGGATTGCTGGAAAGCACTATCACAACCAGAAAATTCCACCGATATGTCAGTAAAAGATGTGGGCTCCATAAAGAAAGGCTTCAGTAGTGAAGCTGTTGAGATGATCCTTTGGACATTTCTCTCTGACTTGTCTTTTGCTTTTTCTATCTCTTTAGAAGTCTTTTCCAACAGTGTTTTCACGTCATTGATCAGTGGTGAACCTGCTTCGCTGATTTCGTTGCTTATTGCCAGAGCCTTTAGGATATCACTCCAGACATAACCTTCGAAGCTCCTACAGGAAAGCTTCTCAAAGGCAACGGCAGCATTATAAGCGAGTCCGTATTTACCCTGTTCAAGAAAATATGGAATCAAGTCTTCGTATTGAACCAATTCGCCGGGAATCGAACTGTCCTGAATAGCACTTTTCCTTTCTTCTTGTTGCTCTGTTTGATCAATAACCGAAGTGTCAGTGCTCTCAGATTCTTTGTCTTCAATTATAGATTCAATATCTACACCGCCACTATCCTTTTCATCCGCAGAATGTTCGATTTCTTCTCTGCTTAGCTTTTTGCTTTCCTCACTTCTCTTCTCTCTCGGCGGAGTCGGTTCTTTACCTTCACTTTCCAGGAAAAGCTTTCCAAATAACAGTTTTGCGTGTATGCCTTTTCCAAGAGCCCCTTTGAGAGCTTCTGCTCTATCGACAAGTTCTTCATCGTCTATATTATCTCTCTGATCAACAAGCGTTATCAACTCCGCGTAGTGTTGCAGTTCACCTAGTAGAGAAGTTAGGCGGTCTTCCTCAGTAGAAGAATCAAAAATACTATTACAAAGGGATGAAAAGTTCCCCCTCAAGTCTTCAAGTATTTCTGGAGCCGATGGACAACTGAGACGGGGTATTTCTTCTGAGAGCTCATCAATAAGAATTTTTGCAGATTCAAGTTGTTTTGAGAATCGCGCCTTTCTCACATCCTCGCGTATGACAGAACTAACATCCAGCAATGTGCTAATTTCGCTACCGGACGCTTTCTTCTCTAACGCAACCGCTTCCAAAATAGCTTGTCTATCGTTCTCAAGTTTGGCGATTACTCCAGCGAGTTCAAGAAAACCGTCAGTTGGGAAATCATCTTCTCTCTCTTCGATTTGTCGGAGGATGTCTTGAATACTCGAAGCGTCTTTGGAGAATTTCTTCATTTGCTCAATTACGATGCGAAATAAATCCATTCCAATCCTCTCCTCTGTAAGAAGATACCTTCAACCATCCTCTCGAATCTATTGCCAAGGTTTTTCGATGGCCTTGCTTGTCTCGATTGGAAAGAGAAGCCTATCAACGAAATCTTGTATTACTCTAACCTCCAGTTCAAAGCAACTCAATTTGAGGTAAAAGACAGTGTTTAATTTCCAACTAATATAACGAATAAGAAGCCAATAGTTTTCGTTAGTCTATTATAGTTGTTCTTGCAATAAAAGCAAAACAACGGTCGCTCCTTGGCAATTGCATTTGCTTACATTCCCTTGTGACATAATGAAGAAACACCGTATCCAATAAACAAATCAGAAACAATTGAGGTAATCGAGAATGGGAGAATCAAACACGAACTTAGATAAGGCAAGAGTAACGAGCACTAGAAATAGTGCCGTTACTCTTGAATAGAGATCATCTCTGCCACCTTTTCTGGGAGTCTCTACTCTGAACACCTCTTTCATTTTCTGGAACAGCCTCTCTATATTCCATCGCTTTGAATATGTCTGTGAGTGTTTCTGCTTGAAGTCCGAATCCTTCTTTCTTGATCTGGGTCTGACTATGGCTCTTAGTTTGCCTTCCTTTATCGGCTATAATCAGACCACTGAGATCGTCCAGCATTTCCCTCCAAACGTGTTAGCCTTCTGGCTGAGTATTCTTTGGGTCTTTCTTCCATCTACATGCCGCAATAGTGTTTCTCCATTATTCGCTTGTTCACTGGATAGGTCTTGTTTGGTTGCTGTGAAAGACTAGTCACAAATGCATGGATCATCAATCTTCGGGCAGAAATAGACGACACAGTGGTCTTAGACAGCATATTTACAGCCAGATATGCATACAATAGCTGATTAGCCGAACAATTAGAATCCTCTTTCAGGTTCATACGGCTCTTCCACGTCTACAGGCTCAGGAGATGAGGATATGGTATGCGTGATATCTTCTCCTTCTCGCAAGAGAATCGAGTTAGGAACAAATGTGTCTTCATTTCCTTCCGGTAGCATTTCCGAATCTGCATCTGCCATTAGTTCTCTGTACAGAAACTGCTGTTCGTGTTCATCAAAAGTTACTCCATTCTCATCAACAAGAGGGAGAGTAAACATAAGTGGGTGTCCGCTGGGAGAGAGTCTGGAAATCACTCTTGTCTCTTCCGAAAATGAATATACGACTTTTCTAATAGCAAGATCCTTCGAATGGCATGGGTTCCCTGAGAATTCATGACGTCTTTCCCACTTTTCGCAGCACGTTGTTGGATTATCCGTATCTATCGATCTGCAGAAAGCGCAGATGAGCGATCTGTTGAAAAAGATTCTGAGAAGTCCTCCGTCTTTTTGGATGCTGTTGGTTAGGTGTTTGCAGGTCAGACAGTTCTTGGAGTTATTTTTAGTGCTAAGCTCAAAGAAGTTTTGTGGTCTTGCACAATCTTCCATTCTCCACCTCATAAGCTTTCTGGATCAACTCGAGTTAGCGGCCTCGGCCTCTTTAGGCATATAGATCTTTCGTGTATATACTGATTCAGGAGCAGATTTCCCTGAATTGGCAGTATTGGCAGTTGTCGTCGTTCCTTTTTGGGAATTCCGAGATGTCTTTTGGTCTGTTCAAGCGGACGTCTTCGAGATACTCTTCCATCTTCCTGTTCGAG
>Ga0334884_1003699_pt1 | contig 16846 bp, 12 predicted proteins | sample GraSluR1_MG_7_FD_207215 | JGI IMG/M metagenome (GOLD analysis project Ga0334884, IMG submission 207215) | Sludge microbial communities from methane-producing bioreactor in Wageningen University, Netherlands - Granular Sludge_12_05 R1 | ecosystem: Engineered > Bioreactor > Anaerobic >...
CTTTTACGGGGACCGGTTTACTGAGGCAGACATAGCCTAATTAACAGGGGCTCTGCCCCTGACCCCGGAGTTTAACGCTTTTAGTCTGCCTTACCGGATGTTAAATAAAATAAGGACAGCATCGGCAACTGCCCTCATCCGTATAAGCAGAACCTTATGTGGCGCACAGGTCGGTCTCCACCGGAGCCCTATCCTCCACATGAAGAAGAGTATTTTCAGTATTACCAAATAAATGGTGGGTTATTCCATTTACACAGAAGGATTTACACTCCCTTTTACCCCCTGGCCCCGTATTCAGCTTTAATGCTGAATACGGGGCCATAAGTCATAATTATTGATGGCATTTGGTCACCGTCAATTGCTGCCGGATTATTTAAAGATGTCATATGTTCCGGCGGGGTTCTGATATTTAATTTATTTTCCCTTATATTCAGGTTCGCGTTTTTCCACAAATGCTTTCATGCCCTCTTTTTGATCTTCGGATGCAAAGAGCATAGACCAGGTTTTCTGTTCGAAAGCGAGTCCAGATTGCAGGTCTACATTGGCGCCAAAGTTGATGCACCGCTTAGCGGCTTTCAAGGCTACCGGAGCCTTTTTGGCCAATTCCAAAGCCATCTTTTTCGCTTCGTCCATAAGATTTTCTAGAGGAACCACTTTAATAACCAGACCAATCTTGAGCGCATCATCGGCACTGATAGTTCTGCCGGTAAAAATCATGTATTTTGCCCAGCCAGTTCCAACTAGCCTTGTTAAACGCTGCGTACCGCCGGCTCCGGGGATGATTCCAAGATTTATCTCTGGCTGGCCGAATTTGGTTCCTTCAGAGGCAATGCGGATATCACAACACAAAGATAATTCAAATCCGCCTCCTAACGCCATACCTGCTATAGCCGCAACAATCGGAACTGGTAGGTTTGACAACTTGTCTATGCACCGGTTGGCTAGGTTAATAAACTCCTCCATCATCAAAGGCGTCCCGTTTGACATAAAGGTAATGTCCCCACCGGCTGAAAACACCTTGGTTCCACCGGTTATGATGAGGGCTTTTATTTCTTTATCAGCCGCTATTTCATCAACCAACTTGTCCAATGCCGATATCAGTTCATAATTTATTGCATTAAGTTCTTTGGGACTATTTAAAGTAATAATCCCGATTTGGTTTTCCTTCTCGAAGAGCACTACTGATGACGACAATTCATTATAGCCTCCTTTTAAATACTCTCTTAACTAATTCCCCCTAAAAATTTCAGGAGAAATTTTCAGAAACCTTAAACAATGCACATATTACAGTTAAAACAAGAATGAGGAGGAATTCCTTATGTATATCCCTCTAAATGTCACCTCCTAATCCCAGGTGTTGTCTGGGAAAAAGTTATTTAAGCCAATTCATCTTTTTGGCATAGAAAGTCAACTCATCACGGAAATCGGGATGAGCTACAGCAATTAATGACTTTGCCCGGTTTTTGAGTTCATCCCCCTGCAAATGAGCTATTCCATATTCGGTAACAATGTTATCTACATCACTCCGGGGAGTGTTAACAATGGCGCCCGGTGTAAGCATTGGCTTGATACTGGAATGTTTATTCCCATTTTTGTCAGTATAGGTTGAGTGTATGGCAATAAAAGACTGTCCCCCTTTAGAGCGCCAGCAGCCTTGTACGAAATCCAACTGACCACCTGCTCCAGAATATTGAATAGGTCCGATGGACTCTGAAGCGCACTGCCCAGTTAAGTCCACTTCCAGGGTGGCATTTACAGATATTACGTTGTCATTCAAACCGATGTTATACGGATCATTTACATAGGAAGCTGGATACATTTCCACAAAGGGATTGTTATTTATGAAATCATAGAGTTTTTTGGTGCCCATCGCAAAAGAACTGACAATTTTATCTTTGTGGAAAGTCTTCTTAGAACAGGTTATGACTCCATCGTAATAGAGATCAACCATAGCATCGGTAAGCATTTCGGAATGGACACCGAGGTCTTTTTTATCATGCAGTAGCTTGGTTACAGCATTAGGCACGCCGCCAATGCCTACTTGGATACAGGCCCCGTCAGGCACCCTATCAGCAATATATTGTCCGATGATTTCATCTTCCTTGCTGCTCGGGATGTCGGGGATCTCCACCAGGGGATTGTTGACTTCGCAAAGCGCGGTAACCTCGCTAATATGAAAGAAGCTATTTCCAAAGGTTCTCGGCATATTTTCATTGACTTCCAAAATCAAATCTCTATATAACCCACCTGAGCGTCTCCAGAAGCCAGTAGCCACCTCCGCATTAGTACCGGAACTGAAAAAACCATTCTCATCCATGGCTGAAACCTGGGCCATAACAATGGAATTTTTTATGCCGGGGATGCGATTAACAACAATCTCTTCGACTTGTCCCAGCCGGTTGGAAACGATACTGTAGTATCCCTTTTGAACTCCTGTACGGACGGCGGGACCCGTAAACCCGGTTACTATTCTTATCCGATCCTGGAGATCGGGAGCCATGATGCGCGTCGGTTTAAGATCGATCCCGGATATGTATACTATATCACGTAGTTTACCTGCCCGTACTCGGTCGGCAGCGGCATCCATTATAGCCGCTGTCGCTCCATTTCCTAATGCAGATCCTATGCCGTCTCCGTCCTGAATCAACTCGGCACACTCTTCCACGCTGCGAAGTTTCTGTTTGTACATTTCTTTCCATTTTTTATTCACAGTACATCTCCTCCGTTTAATAAAAATCTCATTTTTAATATTTCTTGCTATCGCAATAATTCATAATGTAGGCAAGCCACTAGGCCTTGGCTTTTGCATTTTTGCATTTTTATGGTTGTTTATAGAATCATCCGTTAAGCCATGCTTGTATTCTTTTTCATCAAATGCTGGTATTACTCCTCATTTCAATAACCTTTTCATTATTTTTCCTGAGGCAGTCCTGGGAAAGTCCTCCACAAATTCGATGCTCTTGGGAACCTTGTACGGAGATAGCCTTTCCCTACAGAATTTAATAACTTCATCAGCATCCAGGTCAAATTTGGGTTTCTTCTTGATTACAGCTTTTACAACTTCGCCCTGCCGTTGATCAGGCATTCCTATAATTGCTACCTCCATTATTTTAGGATGTTGATAAAGAATATCTTCCACTTCAGTAGGATAAACATTGAACCCGGCAACAACAATCATTTCCTTGAGTCGGTCAACGAATTGCAAAACTCCTTCTGAAGTCATCCGGACAATATCCCCAGTATGCAGCCAGCCATCTCTAAAGGTTTTGGATGTTTCCTCGGGTTTTTCCCAATAACCGGCACTGACTGTGGGACCTTTAATAAGCAGTTCACCTGATTCTCCGATTGGTACATCCTCGCCCGTATCCGGATCGTTCACTCTTACATCAGACCCTATGAAGGACATTCCCATACCAACCAAAGTTTGGCCATAAAATCTGTTAACAATTGTCCCAGAGGTTGATTCCGTAAGACCATAACCTTCAACAACATTACCGCCCGAAACCGTCTTAAAGACATTTACGACTTCTTCAGGTACCGGGGCTCCCCCTACAAGCCAGTAGCGCACACTTGACAAGTCATATTGTTTTAGATCAGGGTGTTGGGCCAGAACTGTGAGTATGGTCGGAACCGCACGGTAACAGGTACAACGTAGACTATGGATGGTCTTGAGAGTTTCATCAGGATGAAAACGGACCATGATGACTATTTTGCCGCCTAGCGAAATCGGAATAAGCGCCATTTGGAACATCGCATAATTGTGAGACAACGACAGACTAACCGGCCAGACTTCTTCACCTTCCATAGCCTTGTAATCCATTTGGTTTGCACCGGTGACATATGAAGTAATATTATAATGTGTTACCATGATTCCTTTTGGTAAACCAGTTGTTCCACTGGTATACTGAAGAACCGCCAGATCTTCCCTCGGATTAATTGTTGTATAATCGAACCGTGATGATTGGTTGATAATTTTGGCAAATTCTATAATGTTGTTCATATACGTTATTGGTTGCATTTCATCTACACCAAAAGGAGCGCATGGGGATGGATTCAGAGGCAGATAATCATGAAGGGAACCCACGACCATAAACTTCAGTGTGCTTTCTTCAAGGATTTTCTGAACCTTACTAACCAGAAAGTCCAGCGTAATAATTGCTTTTGATCTTGAGTCATTAACGATGGTAAGCAATTCTTTTGCTGAGGACATGGGGCCTATTTGAACCACTACCGCCCCCAGTTTCATAAGCGCAAAGAAGGCTATTACATATTGAGGACAGTTGTCCATATGAATAACCACCCGATCGCCTTTCTCAATCCCAGCATTGCTTAAGCCGTTAGCCAATTTATTGCTTAAGGATTCTAACTCGGCATAGGTTAGCTCTGTACCATAGTAATAAATTGCAATATTATCGGGAAATTTCTTAAAGGAATTAGTAAGATATTTATACACGGGCATTTCTGGCAAGTTTAATTCCCGAGAGACTAAAGGATCAATTGCTTTCAACCAGGGTCTCGTTGAATATATACTCATCTTTACCACTCCCTTGATAAAAGATAAAATCGCCGGTTATTACAGTATTTCAATTTGTTAACCCAGAACATATTTTTTAAATATTGATTATAAGCGAAAGTGGGTATCAATTAATTATAAAACGCATCACGAAAACCACAGCCAATTATTAACCGAAATGATAACTAAAAAGTAAACCGGTTAAGAGGCGTCCGTTCTTGACCTTGAGTTTCTGTGCTGCCCAAGTAATTCACGGGAAGCCAGAAGGAACGTGGGACTAATCAATTCCTGCCCCTTCTGGACTTGAGAGTCTGATTGAACAACTACTCCAGGTCAAGGGTTTTGGATAAACGGGCACCAAGTGGATCTCATTAATGAGCTATAGTGCTTAAGTATTCATGCTACCAGGGTATCAATTTTAGTTTGCAAAATACTTTTTGTTTCGTATATTTTCATATAGGGACGCCGCCTCAATCTTTGAATTTGTGCTTTTCTTTGCCAGATTAGCAAATACAAATGTATTGAGAGCGTTCTCGTTTTTTAAAGACGTACGGGAATGCTCCTAATAAGAAGTATGATTAGCAGCTAGCAAAGCTCAAAAATCATTGCTAGTCCCTGTCCTCCACCTACACACATGCTAACCATCCCATATTTAACATTTCTTCTTTCCATTTCGTACATAAGAGTGGCGGTGAGTTTCCCCCCGGTGGCTCCCAGGGGATGGCCCATCGCAATTGCTCCCCCGTTTACGTTGACGATATTTGGATCAATACCAAGCTCACGTACGCAGAAGACCGCTTGTGATGCAAAAGCCTCGTTCAACTCGATCAGGCCAATATCTTCCAGTTTTAATCCATATCTTTTAAGAGCCTTGGGAATGGCATAGATAGGCGCGATTCCAAATTCGTCTGGCCTGCATCCAGCAACCGCACAGCCGACATATTTAAGGCGGGCTTTTATTCCCAATTCGTCGGCTTTTTCTCTCGATATCACCACTGCCGCAGAAGCGCCGTCGGTAGTCTGCGATGAATTACCCGCGGTAACAGTTCCCCCGGGCACAAAAACTGGCCGTAACTTGGCCAGAACTTCCATGGTGATATCAGCGCGAACGCCTTCTTCATAATCGTAGAGGATTTGTGTGCTTACTACTTTATTATTCTTATCCAACTTTGAAGTGGTTACCGGCACGGGTACATATTCATTCTTAAACTTTCCTTCTTTCAGTGCCTGGGCGCATTTTCTATGACTGTTGAAAGCAAACTCGTCCTGGCTCTCCCTCGAAACCCCATAACGATTTGCCACGTTCTCTGCCGTCTGACCATTAGTAGCATATAATTGTCCAAGGTATGGATCTTCTACAAACGCTACTTCGGGCCTTGGGAGGCCACCCATAGGATTAATAAGGCTCATGCTTTCTATGCCGCCTGCTATAACAACGTCACAACGCCCGGAAATAATTGCCTCAGCAGCAAAACCTATTGCTTGTGAGCCCGAAGAGCAAAACCTGTTAATAGTTACCGCAGGTACACTCTCAGGAAGACCCGCATACATACTAGAAAGTCTAGCAATATTCAATCCGTTTAGCTGTTCGGTTATAGCACATCCCATAATAACATCGTCAATCATGTCGGGCTTTATCGAGGGTACTCTTCTAAGCGCCTCTTCTATTACCAGCTTGCCTAAATATACCGGACTTGTATCGCTTAATGTTCCCCGTGGAGCTTTTCCACCTGGTGTCCTTACTGCTGAGACGATAACAGCTTCTTTCAATTGTCTTACCTCCTATCATCTAATATACCTCTGTTTTTATGTTAATTACGCAGTGGTTTGCCTTTAGTCAACATGTGAGTTATTCTGTCTATTGTTTTTTGCTGGCCTAAAAGACTCATAAAACATTCTCTCTCCAAATCCAACATATATTGCTCGTTGATCATTACACCTTTGGAAATGCTTCCTCCGCCCATTACGTCGACAATCCTACAGGAAAGATACCAGTCATATTCACTAATCAATCCGGCCTCCATCATATGCCTGCTACCAGCTTTGAACATCGACACATTTTTGGCCCCGACTACGGAGAATGGTCTGGAAATTGGTTTTCCATAACCTTTATTATTCAGCTCAATCACTCTTGTTTTAGCGTCAGCTAACAGATGATCATCACTAAGTGTGATTCTGTCTGTTGGCTTCATAAAACCTAGCTTAATGGCCTCTTTGGCACTTGTTGATACATTGGCACTGGCGATGTTCTGAAAGCTTGAAAGCAGAAAATCACTAGGATGGGCAGCAGTTCCTTCAATTCTCTGTAAAGCCCTCATGGTAAGCTCTTTTATTCCGCCCCCGGCTGGGATTAACCCAACTCCAATTTCCGTCAATCCCATGTAGGTCTCCCCAGAAGCTTGAATGGCGGCGGTGGCCATAGCAATCTCACATCCACCACTCAGTGCGCTACCCTGTACCACAGCTACTACCGGCTTTTCAGAATACTTGTTGGCTATATAGGTATCTTGAGATAACTTCACAAATTTTTCGATCGTATCCCACTTTTTCTGTTCTACATAGAACATTAATTGTTTGAGATCCTCGCCCATACAGAAATTTCCACCCGATCCGGTAATAACCATCCCATCCCAATTCTTGTCCAATTCTTTTTGGGATAGCTGCATAATCTCAATCAATTCGCCGGTTATGACCGGGGATTTAGTGTTAAATTGAAGACAAATAACCCCATCACCGATATCATAAAGTGTACCGGCGCTGTTTTCCAAAATGGCCTTATTCTGCTCCTTAAGCTCTTTTAGAACAATTACTTCCGGCTTGTGAGTAATAGCCACATATTTCTTATCAGGAATTGAATAGTAATATTCGATCCCGCCTTCAGATTTGTAGAAAGAGTTGATCCCGGCAGCCAGCATCTCTTTGACCCAGGCAGGAATGACATCCCCCTCGGACTCCATACGGGCTATATATTTGTTAAGATCTAATCCTTCCCACAATTCAAAAGGACCGGCTGCATGGTTGAACCCCCAACGCAGTGCTCTGTCTATATTGAGAATGTCATCTGACACTTCCGGGATTTTTGATGCAGCATATAGGAAAAGGCCTTTCATATGTCTCCATACAAACTGAGCGGCTTTATCATCGCTCTCGAAAAAGACTTCAAGTTTTTTCGTTAAAGTCTTTTCCTTTTTAGCTGCATCAAGACTGTCAAATTTAACCGGCTTTATCGGTGAGTATTCAAGGGTATTGACATTAATTACTAGTTTTTCTTTGCCAACTCTTTTGTAAAAACCACCTTTGGTCTTGTTTCCCAGCATACCTTTGGTATACATCTGCTGGCAGAAGTCAGGAAGCGAAAATATCTCTTTTTCAATTGAATCCTCAACGTTATCCTGAACAACTTTAGATGATGCCACCGTAATATCAATGCCTACAAGGTCAAACAAGCCAAAAATACCTGTGCCACGCCGACCAATTGCACTACTAGTAAGGGCATCTGCTTCTGGTACAGTAAGACCTAATTCCAGCAGCAACCTCCCTACTGAAGGTCCTTCCCAAAGGCCCATACGATTGGCTACAAAAGCCGGAGTTTCTTTGGCGTATACGATTCCTTTTCCGAGAACTCTTTCTCCGAAATCCGCCATGGAAGTGATCACCTCAGGGAGCGTATCCTGACCAGGAATTATTTCCAGGAGCTTCATGTAGCGAACCGGATTAAAGAAATGCGTACCAAGCCAATATTGTCTGAATTCCAGTGGCATTTCAGCCGCAATACTGCTTATGGAAATACTTGAAGTATTTGAAGTCACTATGGTCCCTGGTGTAATATACGGAGCAATTTGTTGCAGTACAGCTTTTTTAATAGCCAGGTTTTCAGGAACAGCTTCAACAACCCAGTCACATTCTGACAACCAGGTCAGATTATCCTTCATATTCCCCACGGTAATTAAATCCGCATCTGCCTTATCCATTAGTGCGCTAGGTTTTGATTTTAAGAGCAGGGCTTTATTCGCCTCAGCAATCCTATTTCTAAATGCAGGGCTATCCATGCTGATGCCTTTCAATTTTTCAGCTTCATTCAGTTCTTTCGGTACAATGTCCAAAAGGAAACTCCTAATGCCGGCATTAGCTAGTTGAGCTGCTATACCGCTTCCCATAGCCCCTGATCCTAGTATTGCAGCCTTTCTGATTTTCTTGTTCACCAATTATTACCTCCAATCTTGCTTACCTTTCAGGTTAGCCTCTTAGCTATTTATATCTGGTTAGATCATCTGATACGCCTTTCAAAAACCAACCGCTAAAACTCAATTCGCTCCCTTTCTAGAGGCTTTCATTAATTGGCCTCCTTGATCGCCCGCTTTTACTATCCTGTTTTGTGATTTTATGGTCAGGAAGAATATCATTCTTTCTATCCATTAGGTATCCAACCAGAACATAACATACCCTGTCACCCAATCACAGGAGAGCTTCTTCGAGTCGATTGTTTTTCGACATCGTCATAATCCTTCCTCCTCGTATAATCTTGACCGGAACAACAACAGCCACATCCATTCAAATTCTTATTTTAATAGGTGAAAATATCGATCGGGGCTTCGATAACGGAATCTTCTCCATACCGAACAATCTCCGCTATGCTCCAGACGTTGGGTAATACGTTTCCGACGTAGTACTTCATGGAGAGAATCTTACCATAATAGAAGTTATAGTCGTAATGGTCTGGTCCCAGTTCTTCCATCCCCTTCTTTGCAATCAGAGCCTGATCCATCAGGCAGTAGGCACCGTACAGCTGACCGGTTGCCGTTTGCAAGCGAGTAGCATAGGTCGGCAACATTCCGGCCTTACCTTCTGCCACATATGCCAATATACTGGTCTGAACCTCTTTGTAGGCTGTAAGTGCCCGTGAAAGATTTACAAATTCTTTATCAAAGCCGGCCTGATTCTGGTTAGTGGTTATGAAGTCCTCAATATCTTTGAGGAAGTTTGCAAATACAGTGCCTTTTTTCATAGTCCATTTGCGTCCGACCAAATCCTGGGCCTGAATAAAGTTGGTTCCTTCGTATAGCGAATAGATCTTACAGTCCCGGGCAGCTTTGGCGGGCACATAGTCTTCCGTATATCCATAACCACCGTGAACTTGAATAGACTCTCCTATCAAGGTCCATGCCTCATCACTGGGATATGCCTTGCAAACCGGCGTAAGGCACTCAATCCGTTCATTGGCTGTTTTTCTCTTATCAGGGTCGGGATCATTATGCGCTACATCAATATAGAAATGACACTTGGCCAGCATTGCCCGGATAGCTTCCAGAGTCGCTTTATTGACCAGAAGCATTCTCTTGATATCTTCGTGATTGATTATTTGAGTACGGCCTGCTTTGGGGTTGGTAATTAATCGGCCCTGTATTCGCTCCCGGGCATAATTGACTGTATTCCAGTACGCATTGGCGGCGGTTGCCAATGAGGCACACCCTACCATCTGGCGGGCTTCGTTCATCAACTGAAACATTTGAGCCATACCTTCGCTAACACCGTTTTCGTCAGGGGGATTGCCCAGCAACCAACCGCGGCATTTGTTCTCATCTCCAAGAGAAAGAGCTACGGTTACATAGCCATGTTGACCCATCTTGTGCTCTACCCCGGTAGCATGAACATCATTGTCCTCAAAGCTGCCATCTTCGTTGACCCAGTACTTGGGAACAACAAAGAGCGATATGCCCTTAGTTCCTTTGGCTGCTCCTTCAATTCTGGCCAAATAGAGATGGATAATATTTTCTGCATGTTGTCCATCTCCAGAAGAAATAAATATCTTGGAGCCCTTGATTTTATAAATCCGGGGGTCATCGGTAGGAAAAGCTTTGGAAAGAATATCACCTACGTCAGAACCTGCCGAAGGCTCGGTTAGACACATAGTTCCTCCCCAATCGCCGTCGAACATTTTGGGCAAAAACATGGCTTTCAAATTTTGATCTCCAAAGGTCTTGATCAGGTTGGCAGCGCCTGTTGCCAATCCGACATATCCAGGGAAGGAAGGGCTGGCAGCAGCCATTAATTCGTTAATAAAACAGTATACAATCTGGGGAATGGTTCCATCTTCGTCTGCAATGTTGCTGCTTCCCCAGCCGTTTTCCTGGATATACTTGAATACTTTGGGATAGGTAGGAGGAATAATTACCTTACCGTCTTCAAATCGAGCTGGATTCTTTTCGCCATCTTCATCGGTGGGAAATATTACTTCGGCCGCTATTTTATAAAACTGATCGATAAACATGTCCAGATCTTCTTTGGCGTAGTAGCCTTTATACTTGGGATACGCGAATACTTCTTCGGTCGGTAGCCATTCTTCGAGAATGAACTTTATGTCTCGCGTATTATATGCAAAATTCGATGCCACGTTATTCAACACCCCTTATTTTTAATATAAATTATAAAAAATTATGAAAAAGCTTAAAAACGATGTTGTCAGAGGGACGGTTTATTATGGCCGCCCACATAATAGTAACCATAGTCCATAAAGTGACCCGGCCAAATTGGGCTATCGTGTCCAATAACTCGTCAATGTTGAATTTGGGCACCGAAATAGCAACTGCACCGCTCAGCCCCCATCCTAGCCCTTTAATCTTGCCCTAAATGTGGTAAATCGGTAAGGAAACCATCAATGAACGGTCCATTTTATCTCTGATCATTGACTGTACTTATGTTTTTAGATCCCCCCTTTGAAGCGCCGTTGCCATTGTATATACCAACCGGTAGGTATATACAATGTAATACAAATATTTGCTTTTTGTCAATATCAAATAACGAAGATGATTGGAAGACATTTATAGTAAAATTAGGGTGCTGCTGGTTGAGTTGGGACAAAAAGTGAAGATGCTAAGATATTAATTAGGAAAACATATAATCCTTAGGTAAAAGTCTTCAACAAGATTCAAGGGTGCGGGTGTTTAACACATTGACCACTAGAACTTCAATTAAGGTTCTAGGCGACAACGATACTGCACACTATCCCATTTGATCATATTATCCACGATATCTCGAAGCCCTATTTCACGGCACATCGAGTCTACCAGGGGAGCCGATCCCACAATTAAAATCTCTCCTCAGCATTTATCGGGTACCATTATCATTTCCTTCTTGGTTATTACTGCCATTAACTGAATCTGTCAACTCTGCCTTTCGGAGTACGGAAGATGGGTATTGACAATAGGCAAATATTTGTATTACATTATATATACCTACCGGTCGGTATCTGTAATGGTGATGGCGCTTCACAGGGGGGCTTTAAAAAGCTATCAGTAATTGCTGGTTTAAAAAGGAATACGGAGTAATTAGGAAAAGCCCCAAAAATATTCGTGGATACAAAAGGAGGAAAATTTAATGACATGGCAACCGGAAGTTGACGAACTACGTCGCCGAGAAGGCTTTGCAAAAAAAATGGGCGGAGAGGCATCGGTAGACCGACATCATTCCAAAGGAAAGCTGACTGTAAGAGAACGTATTGATAAGTTGCTGGACGAAGGAACTTTCCATGAAAATGGAGCGTTAGGCGGAAAGGCAGAATATGATGAAGATGGCCAACTAACTGAGTTTTTACCAGCCAATTATGTATTTGGAACTGGTCGTATTCAGGGACGTAAAACAGTAGTGGGAGGAGATGATTTTACAGTAAGGGGGGGAGCGGCAGACGCTTCCATTACCGAAAAAATAATTTATGCTGAGCGCATGGCTCACGATTTGCGGATTCCCATAGTGCGATTAGTGGATGGTACAGGTGGAGGAGGAAGCGTCAAACATCTCGAAGACTTAGGTCACACTTATATCCCCGTAAATCCTGCTTGGAATTATATAACGGACAATTTATCCTGCGTTCCAGTTGTTGCTGCTTGCATGGGATCGGTGGCAGGATACGGTGCCGCCAAGGTAGTGGCTTCACATTTTTCTATTATGGTTAATGAAGGCTGTCTGTTTACGGCTGGCCCACCCGTAGTTAAGTCCGGCATTGGGGAGGATATTACCAAAGAAGAACTCGGTGGAGTCAAAGTCCATAAATCAAGTGGAGCCATTGATAACATAGCGTCATCTGAGGAAGATGCATTTCTTCAAATTAGAAAATTCCTTTCGTACCTCCCTCAAAATGTATGGCAACTTCCACCAGTTCAATCGTCAAATGATGATCCTAACCGCAGGGATGAGCAGCTCATTTCAGTAATTCCTCGTAATCGGAGAAAAGTCTATAGCAGTCGAAGCATTCTAAAGATGATCTTCGATATTGATTCCGTTTTTGAGATAGGACGGTATTTTGGTGGGGGTTGTATTACGGCCTTTGCCCGGTTGGATGGCTATCCGGTTGGTGTGTTAGCATCTGATCCCTATGTGATGGGGGGAGCAATGACATCTGAAAGTGCTGAGAAGATGTGGCGCTTTGTTGATCTGTGCCAGACATTCCATTTGCCTATTGCTAATTTAATCGACCAACCAGGTATAGCGATAGGACTTGGCGCTGAAAAGAAGGGAACTATTAGAAAAGCTGCCCGGGCAATCTGTGCGATTTATCAGACGACAGTTCCAACCCTTGAAATCATAATGCGAAAAGTATTTGGTGTCGGGGGTGCTGGCTCAGTCCCAGCTCACAGCATAAACCTACGATACGCATGGCCATCGGGGGATTGGGGTTCGCTTCCCACTGAAGGAGGGATTCAAGCCGCTTACCGTAGGGATATTGAATCAAGTGACGATCCTGAAAGACGTCTTAAGGAAATCACCAATAAACTGGAATCAATCCGCAGTCCGTTCCGAACTGCGGAGGTATATGGAGTCGAAGAGATAATTGATCCCCGTGATACACGACCACTGATGTGCGATTGGATTCATGATGCATATGAAATACTACCCTCCCAACTAGGGCGATCTTTTCATGGTATGAGACCGTAGTGCTGGATCAATAGCTATCTGTCTGGTAATAAAAAAGACTATGTGCCACTGTTGCTGTTGTAGGGAATTGACGCGCCTCAAGCTGCGGTGATACGAATCATTAGTGGCGAGGATCCCCCCATATTCCATCCTCGAAACTTCTTAAGTTGATGGGGGTTTGTGCAGTGGCAGCAGAGAATCAAAGAAACTAATTGTTGTTGCAGACTTCAATGTTCATTCTGCTGAGGTGGAAGTTGTAATGCTGTAATCAAGAAGAAACCTGGGTTTAACCTGGAAGCTGTTGAGTTTATTGTATTCTGCAGAGAAAAGCTATCTTCGTACAAGGTTACCAAGAACTAGGATTTTCCCAGGACTGCATCAGGATCAATATCAAAAAGGTTATTTAATTAGGGGGAATGCTAGCATCTGATTAATTAGATAATTCTCAACAAATCGTGTGCAAAACGAACGCAACTGAAGATAAAAATTTTATAAGGGAGGTAATTGGAATGGCAAATATGGAAAGCCCTTTAACCGGAAAAATACTGGCAATAAATTTTAACGTTGGTGATCAGGTCACTGAAGATGATGAAATTATGATTATCGAATCCTTAAAAATGGAAACTCCCCTCTTCAGCCCCGAAGCGGGAAAAATAGAAGAAATCCTGATTAAAGTCGGCGACCGTGTACAGGAAGGTGACGTTCTAGCGGTTGTTGATTGAAAATAAACACTAAAATCTTAGCAACAAGCGAATTCGCCAGTAGTGGTAGCGAATTCTGACTGCTTGGAGACATAGAAGAATGCCTGGAGCACGCACTTGGTTGTGCCGCGGCTCACCACAAGAGGACCGGCACAACCAATTTTGTTGAGTGCATTATCTGGGAGGGGGGACAATATTCCCTTTGTAGCGGCCATTATTCCATTGATCAAAAACGTCGGGTACCTATCTGGAATGCCGCTAGATCCAATATGGTGATGGAGCATGCTTGGGAACGATCGGTGCTTCTGCCAATGTGGTTGTGGCATGTATATGGTGATAGTATTCCATCAATTTTATAATATTAAAACCGCACAGTTTGATACAGCGCCAGTTGTTGCTTCTGGCAGTTATGAGTCTCAATATGAACGCATTGAGCCGAGATATCCATTATAACCAATGATTTCGCCGCAAAAAGTCACATTGATTTTATCTCAGCCCCACAAAGGCTTAAGAAGAGGCGTTTTTAGCCTATCTAAAGAGAAAACAGCTTTCATTTGGGCGCTTCTGAGGGATATAATTAATTTTTGCAGTGGAATTTTAATTTAGTAATCTGGCTTATTCATTAATACTCTTAATGCAACCATTGCAGTTTATGTTTTCTATTCGGATACGGACTGATAATCTCCACAAAGCTTCACCGGGCTGTGATAAGTCTTGCCGGGGCTGTTATTATCATCGTGCTCGGAATCATGAGTCAGGAAGAAGCAGTTAGGGCATTGATTTTAATGCGAAGTATACGATCAGAAGATCGAGTAAGGGGGTAATAGGATGTTAGAGTTTACAACAATACAGTATATAATCGGTGGGGTAGTCTGTTTAGTCATTGCCGGGATATATGTAATTATGATCAGAAAAGAATTACTCTAAATTCATTTTGATTAGGAGGAAATAATATGGAAGCCATGTTGCTAGCACTTCAGATTTATGCTATCACCTTTATAATAGCCTTTTTTTTAGCTGTCATGATCAAAATACTATTGTTCAGTATCCGGTATTTTTCCCGTGATACTTCTAAGAAAACACAGGATGCACGTTAGAAAGAGAGGATAGTTTAATGGATATATCATATTTGTTTCAGGGATTTGGTACTTTACTTGCATCAGAGCCGAAGATAGTAATAGGAAGAATAGTGTTAATGCTGCTTGGTATTGTACTGGTTTTTCTGGGGTCTAAAAAAACATTAGAACCCCTCGTCATGATACCGATGGGATTTGGTATGTTAGCTGTAAATGCTGGTATGCTATTTGTGCAGGCAAACACTGTAGGGAATTTTATGATAGATCCTCTGGTAACTGAAACCAGCGCCTTGATGACTATTCTACAAATTGATGCTTTTCAGCCTATTTATACTTTTGCTTTTAGCAATAATTTAATTGCCTGTTTGGTCTTCATGGGTATAGGAGTAATCAGCGATCTTACTTATCTTATGGCATATCCCTTTACCAGCATGCTGATTGCAACGTTTGCAGAATTGGGCACGATATTAACCTACCCGATCGCAATAGCTATGGGACTTCCCCCTAATCACGCTGCCGCAGCTTCTATAGTTGGTACTGCAGATGGTCCATTGGTTCTTTTTTCATCGTTGATGTTAGCTCCAGAACTTTTTGTTCCTATTACAGTTATTGCATATCTATATTTGAGCTTGATTTATGCAGGATATCCGTATCTAATAAGGCTCATGGTTCCTAAGGAATATCGAGGTCTAAAAGTTAAGACCACGGTCAAGAAAAAAGTTACCTCCCAGGAAAAATTAGTTTTCTCGGTCATTGCCTGTACCGTTCTTTGCTTTTTATTACCAGCAGCTGCCCCATTATTATTGAGTTTTTTCCTCGGAGTGGCAATAAGAGAATCAGGAATAACAGCTTATGTTACTATGATCGAGTCTACCTTCCTATACGCTGCAACTTTCTTTTTGGGCTTAATGTTGGGTTTGTTATGCGATGCCTATACAATTTTAAATCCCACAATTCTCCCACTATTAATCCTAGGAGTGATTGCCCTAGCAATATCTGGAGCAGGTGGCATTATTGGCGGTTATATTGTTTATTTAATCAACAACAAGAACTTTAATCCGACTATCGGTATCGCCGGCGTATCATGTGTGCCTAGCACGGCCAAGATTGCACAACATGAAGTCGCTGCGGTTAAGAAGTCAAGTATTATTATTCAGTTTGCCATGGGGGCGAGTATCTGCGGGGTTCTAACCAGCGCAATCCTTATCGCATTATACATTACAATTATACCGATGCTTTAAACAATAGATTATTATCTCCTAAAATTCCGGATTCAGCGTTTAGATAGCCCGAATCAATGGTTCAAATCATTGAGTAGCTTGTAGTTGTTAAAAAATCCTCCCTCTCTAGTTGACTACAATACACACTGGAATAGTATCATTTATTCTTCAGCTTCGTGCAGAAAACCCAGACTATTGAGCTTATAGGATCTACTTACACTTACAACTCTTTCAGGGTTATACCGGAAATTATTATCTGATCCTAAAGCTTTGTAAAGTCCATCAGCTTATGCTGAAAAAATGCGGTAGACAACTTGAACCTGATTATTGAGAAAGGTGAATTATTTGCCCTTTTGGGTATGAATAGCGCTGGAAAAACTACTACCATTAAAATGCTCTCGTGTCTCATCCAACCCACCGATGGTGATG
>Ga0334884_1003706_pt1 | contig 16825 bp, 10 predicted proteins | sample GraSluR1_MG_7_FD_207215 | JGI IMG/M metagenome (GOLD analysis project Ga0334884, IMG submission 207215) | Sludge microbial communities from methane-producing bioreactor in Wageningen University, Netherlands - Granular Sludge_12_05 R1 | ecosystem: Engineered > Bioreactor > Anaerobic >...
CGCGCTCATCGCCGGCCTCGCGCTGATGCAGGGCTGCGGCCGCAGATCGGTGGATCACGAGGGGATGCCGCTTCCCCAGATGGGCGTGCCCGGCGGCCAGACCGGTGGGGCGAGCCAGGTCAGCGGGCAGATGGAGATCTACGTGCCCTGCGGCGTCGCCGGTCCCTACGGCGAGCTGATCGACCTGTTTGAGCAGCAGAACCCGGGCATCGAGATCACCCAGGATGTGGCCAATATCGACGTGCACACCAAGAAGCTGGTGGACGGCAAGGCCTCGCCGGACCTGTGGATCTCCCTGGGCGACAGGGAGATGGAGCAGGTGAAGGCCGCCGGCCGCGTGGACGGCGAGCCGGTCACCTATGCCTACAACTCCGTGGCGATGATGGTTGCCAACAAGAACCCCTGTGGCATCGAGTCTCTGCAGGACCTTACCAAGCCGCAGGTCAAGACCATCGCGATGCCCACCGAGACCAACAGCTCCGGCTTCTACATGAAGGCCGCTCTGGAGAAGGAGGGCGTGTGGGACAAGGTGGAGAGCAAGCTGTGGCTGACACCGGAGCCTTCGCAGGTGAAGGCGCAGCTCTCCAGCGGCAAGGCGGATGTGGGCGTGGTGTACTATCCGTGCACCATGGAGACGCGCAAGATCGGCGGCAAGCCGGAGCCGATGAAGGGCAAGGTCCAGCTCCTGGGCAAGATCCCCACGGAGATCAGCGGTCCGATCCCGGCGCAGGCGGCGGTGATCAAGGGCTGCAAGAACCCCGAGGCCGGCCATGCTTTCCTGAACTTCATGCTCACCGACGAGGCCCAGACGATCTGGGAGAACTGGGCCTTCGACCGGGCCAAGCAGCCCACGACCGGGGCGCGGACCACTTTGTACCTGTACTGCGGCGCGGGGATCCAGCCCTTCATGGACAAGGCCATCGAGGCCTACACCGGCGCGCATCCCAACATCCGCATCGATGTGGGCTATGCCGGTTCGGGCTGTCTTCTGAGCCAACTCGCCTTCGCCCGCCGCGGCGACCTGTACATGCCGGGGGAGGACTTCTATCTGGACCAGGCGAAAGAGCGCGGGTTCGTCGCGGACGAGAAGCTGATCGGGTACTTCGACCCGGTGCTCCTCGTGCAGAAGGGTAACCCCAAGGGGATCGAGACGGTGCAGGATCTGGCCCGACCGGGCCTGAAGGTCGGCGTGGGTGAGCCCGAGGCGGCGGCCGTGGGACGCGCCGCCGAGGAGTTGCTGAAGAAGGCCGGCCTCACCGAGCAGGTGGCGAAGAACGTCGCGGTCACGGCCGGCAACGTCCCCGAGCTGGGCAACATGGTCAAGCTCAAGTCCCTGGATGCCGCCATCGTCTGGAACGTGACGGCCGCTCAGGTCGCGGACGACTGCGATCAGGTCGCCATCGCGCCCGATCTGTACGAGCCATCCAAGATACCCCTGGGAGTGCTGAAGTACTCCGAGCACGCCGAGGAGGCCAAGGCCTTCATGGACTTCTGTGCCGGCCCCGAGGGACAGAAGATGGTGGTCGAATCCGGAATGACACCCGCCACGGAGGCCGATACGGGCGCATGAGTGACACGCAATACAGGGCACGGGTCTCGCTGTTCCGTTACCTGGTCGTCTCCGGGCTGCTACTGATGGTGGGCGTCATCACGATTACGTTGCTCTCTATGGTAACGTACCTGGATGCGCCCACCTTCGTTTCGGCCGTCATGTCGGCGGAGGTTCTGTTCGCCATCAAGCTCACGGCCGTCACGACCACCATCACCACGGCCATCGCGATGACTCTGGGCATCCCGGCCAGCTATGCCCTGAGTCGCTACCGCTTCCCGCTGCACTCGCTGATCGACACCATCATCGACCTCCCCATCGTCCTGCCGCCGCTGGTGGCGGGGATCGCACTGCTGGTCTTCTTCCAGACCCCCATGGGCGTCTGGATCGAGGAGCATGTGGCGCGCTTCGTCTTCACCCAGAAGGGCATCATCCTCGCCCAGTTCGTGCCCTCCGCCAGCTTCGCCGTCCGGGCGCTCAAGGCCGCTTTCGACAGCGTCGACACCCGCATGGAGCAGGTGGCCCGCACTCTGGGCTGCAACGAGCGCCAGGCCTTCTGGAAGGTCACCTTCCCTCTGGCCCGCAACGGCCTGGTGGCCGGCATGGTCATGACCTGGGCCCGGGCCGCCGGAGAGTTCGGCCCCATCCTCATGTTCTGCGGCGCCACTCGGTTCAAGACCGAGGTCTTGCCCATCGCGATCTTCCTGAACATGTCCGTGGGCAAGGTGGAGATGGCGCTGAGCGTCACGCTGATTCTGGTGATCCTGGCCACCGGGGCGCTGCTGGCGTTCCGCAAGCTGGGCGGGAGGGGCTACCTGTGGTAGGAGGTGCCGGCGGGCGGCAGTGGCGCCGAGCCCCACGGCGGAGCACCGCGGGAGCATGGGTCCTGGTGCTCCTGGCCGCGCTCGGCGGCCTGAACGGATGCCGTCGGCAGGCCGAGGTGGTGCGGCTGTCGGTGCGGGGCGGCCCCTCGCTGGACGCCCTGTTCTCCGAGCTCGCCGCGGCCTACGAGGCCGACAACCCCCGGGTCGATCTGGTACTGAACTTCAACTGCCCGCCGTGCATCCTCTTCCGAGAGGATCACGAGGCCGCCGACATCGACGTGTTCGCCTCCATCGGCAGCTTCGAGATCGAGCGCCTGGCCCAGGCGGGGAAGCTCACCTTGGTCTACGAAAGAGAGGCCGGCCGCAGCCCTCTGTGCCTGGCCACCTCCGAGCGGGTGGAGGCCAAGGTGCGTTCGCTCGCCGACCTGCACTCTCCACAGGTGCGGCGCATCGGCGTCGGCGATCCTGAAACTGTGGCCGTGGGGTTCTACGCCAAGCAGGCGCTGGAGAAGGCCGGTCTGTGGCGGGAGATCGAGGAGCGCCTGGTGTACAGTCAGAGCGGCTGCGAGCTGCTCAAGTGGCTGGGCCTGGGCCGCGACATCGACGCCGCCATCGTCTTCTCCGTCTGCCAGAGGGACGGCGGCGGTGCGGTGCATTCGGTGGCCCAGTTCCCCGCCGACCTGATCCCCCCGGTACCGCTCCTGCTGGGAGTGTCCGCATCTTCCCCCCACGAGGCCGAGGCCCGGCGGTTCGTGGACTACGTCTGCGGGCCCGGCGGCGCCCAGACGCTGCGCGCCTATCATGTGCTAACCACGGGTGCCAATGATTGAGGTCAGAGACGTTCACAAGGAGTTGGGGGAGTTCTCCCTGCGGGGAGCGACCCTGCGTATCGAGAGCGGCGAGTATTTCGTGGTGCTGGGGCCCACGGGCGCCGGCAAGACGGTGCTCTTGGAGTGCATCGCGGGCCTGCACAAGGTGGACCGGGGCCAGGTGTGGCTGGAGGGCCGGGAGGTCACGGGCTTCTTACCCGAGGACCGGAACGTGGGCTACGTCCCCCAGGACTACGTGCTGTTCCCGCATATCTCCCTGCGCGACAACATCGAGTTCTCCCTGGTGCTCAAGGGGGCACCGCGCGCGCACATCGACGGGCGGGTGAAGCTGCTCTCCGAGATGCTGGGCATCCGGCACCTGCTGGACCGCCCGCCCCGCACGCTCTCGGGCGGCGAGCAGCAGCGCGGCGCCCTGGCCCGCGCCCTGGCGCCCGAGCCCACCGTGCTCCTGCTCGACGAGCCGCTCAGCGCCCTGGATGAGGGCACGCGCGGGGAGCTGATCCAGGAGCTGGACCACATCTCCCGGGTCATCGGCACCACCGTGATCCACGTCTGCCACAACTTCGAGGAGGCCCTGGAGCTGGCGGACCGCATCGCCGTCATGGACAAGGGAAACGTCGTCCAGGTGGGCAAGCCAGCGGAGGTCTTCCGCAGGCCGCTCAATGGCTTCGTGGCCCGCTTCGTGGGGGCCCAGAACCTCTTCCCGGTGGCCTCCGTGGACCCCGCCGGAGATGAGATCACCCTCGAGGGCGGTGTGCGCCTGCGGGTCGCGTGCACGGCGGAGGGCGCAAAGCTCATGGCCAGCGTGCGGCCGGAGGAGATCGCCGTCCGGCGCGCCGCGGACGAGGACGGGGCAGGTCCGAGGGCCGGTGAGAACACCATCGCCTGCACCCTCAAGCGCATCGACGATCGCGGGAGGTATGCCCGGCTCAGCCTCGAAGGAGACCTGCCGCTGGTGGTGGCTCTGACCCAGCAGGCATTCGCCGCCACGGGCGCCGCCGAGGGCGACCGGCTACTGGCCGCCTTTCCCCCTCAGGCCGTTCATCTGCTGCCGGCGTAGCACCGCGGCAGCGGCCTCGGCGTCCGCCGTCCCCGGGACCGCGAGTGTCGCGCCCGCAGCCGTTGCCGTCTGCCCTCCCTGGGACCGCGGGCCGCCGCTGAGCGGGACCCCCAGCCGTTGCCGTCTGGCACGGCAAGGCCGAGCGACACGGGGTGGGGCGAGACGAGTGCCGTTCGCACCACACGTCGGGCACGCTTTGGAGATTGGACCCCATGGACCCCATCACTTCCGCCCGCGGAGCCATCATCGCCTGTCTTGCCACCGTCCTTCTCGCCCTCGGCATATCCGGCTGCCCGCGCCCCTCCGCCTCCACTCCCGACGGCCCATTGCCCGAGCAGACCGGGGCCCCGCAGGCGACCGCGACGGACCTCACCCTTCAGTACGCCCGCAACTTCACCGTGGAGAGCCGCGACGGCTTCCGCGTCGTGAAGATCATCGAGCCCTGGAGGGGGGCCGGCACGGGGTTTGAGTACGCACTGGTGCCCGCCGACGCCCCGGCGCCGGAGGGCTTCAAGCCGGAGCAGATCGTGCGCGTCCCGCTCGAGACGGTGGTGGCGATGTCCACCACACAGCTCCCGATGCTCAAGGCCCTGGGCTGCCTGGACCGCCTGGTCGCCGTGGCCGACGGCAAGACGCCATGCACCGAGGAGGTCGTCGCGGCCATCAAGAGCGGCGAGGTCGCCGTGGTTGGAGAGGGGCAGAGCGTGAACCTCGAGAAGCTGGTGGAGCTCTCGCCCTCGGCGATCCTCGACTCGGCTCTGGGCGACCCGCAATACGACACTTACCCCAAGCTTCTGGAAGGCGGCCTCAGGGTCGTGATCGACGGCTCGTACATGGAAGGCACCCCACTGGGCCGGGCGGAGTGGATCAAGCTGCTGGGCCTGCTCCTTGGCAGGGAGGCCGAGGCGGAGGCAGTGTTCTCTTCCATTGCCGATGAGTACAATGCTCTGGCTCAGAGGGTGAAGGCCACCGGCGACAGGCCGACGGTGCTGGCCGGGATGCAGTTCCGTGGCACCTGGTACGTGCCCGGGGGTGCAAGCTACATGGCCGGACTGTTCGCGGACGCCGGGGCGGAGTACCTGTGGGCCGACGACGACACCGCGGCCAGCATCCCGCTGGATTTCGAGGCGGTGCTGGCCAAAGCGCAGGACGCCCAGTTCTGGCTCAATCCCGAGACGTGCACCACGATGCAGCAGATCGCGGCCGCCGACCGGCGGCACAAGCTCTTCCGGGCCTACAGGGAGGGCAATGTCTACAACCACAGCAAGCGCATGAACCAGACCGGCGGCGATGACTACTGGGAGACGGGGATCGCCAACCCCCACAGGATCCTCGCCGACCTGGTGGCGATCTTCCATCCCGAGCTGCTCCCCGATCACGAGCTGATCTGGTATGAGATGCTGCCGTAGAGGCGTGGCCGCAGGTCCCGCGCAGCAGTCCTCTTGTCATCGTCAGCGGCGATCACGCGCAGCGGGATAGCGAAGGATCTCTTCCCGGCCCCGCCTCCACGGGCCCCCTCAAGCTCCCCAACCGCAATGCCGATGAACTATCCACAACACAGGCGCGGGTGGCACCAGGCCTCCGTGCCACAGGTGGTTCCAGGCATGGATGGCCAGACCCCACAGCAAAGCGTCGACATCTCCACCCGGCGGCCACCGCCCCAACTGGGACTCCTGGGCATCGACCTCATCCACATCCCGGCCGGGCAGTTCGTGATGGGCAGTCAGGCCGGTGCCGTTCCCGCCGGCGACTGCGACGGCATGGCCCCCCACCTGCTGTGCCGCGAGACCCCTCAGCGGCTGGTGGAGCTCGCCGCCTACTTCATCGCCCGCTATCCCGTGACTGTCGGGCAGTACGCCACCTTCGTCGAGAGCACCGGCCATCGCCCTCCGCTGAAGCCCGCCACCGTCTGCAGCGCCGCTCAGGACACAGACCGCCTGCCCGTGAGCTTCGTCTCCTGGCACGACGCCCATGCCTTCTGCCGGTGGCTCACCCAGGAGACCGGACTACACTTCGGCCTGCCCACGGAGGCCGAGTGGGAGAAAGCGGCCCGGGGCACCGACGGCCGCACATACCCCTGGGGGGAGGCGTCCCCGGTGGTGGAGATCGCCCCCGACCCGGCCGCCTCTCCCGGCGAGTTCCAGAGCACCTACGTCTGGGGGGAGAGCATCCCCGAGACGCAGATTCGTTTCTGCAACTGCGCGGATCCCGACGGCGGTCCCTGCGAGGTCGGACGGCACCCGGACGGCGCAAGCCCCTGGGGCTGCATGGACATGGCGGGCAATGTGTGGGAGTGGTGCGCGGACTGGTTTGACCCCGACTACTACAAGGTCGCGCCGCCCATCGACCCGCGAGGGCCTGAGAAGGGCATCAGCAAGGTCGTCCGTGGCGGCGCCTACGACAGCCCGCCCGGAGACCTGCGCTGCGCCGCCCGCTACTACGACCGCCCCGACAGGATGCCCTTCTTCCCCTGCGGCTTCCGCGTCGCCACCCGGCTCGAGCGCACGACGTAGGTGGGGAGGGGTCGGCGAGTCGCGAGTCGCGAGTCAACGGCGTCGACGGCCAACGGCACTGATGTCGCCTCACCCCCGTCCCCTCTCCTTGGCGGTACTGCTGCTCAGGAGAGGGGTGAACGGCCAACGGCCGGCGGGCCTGGAGCCCCGCAGGCACGGTGGCTCTCACCACTATGTGCCCACGGCCTGAAGGGTGCTTGGCCAACGGCGCACGACCGGGGCCCGGAACGGCGACGGCCCGTGTCGTCCTGTAGGGCGCGGGCCTGTACCGCGCCGCCGTTCTCCTTGTTCATGTGCTCAGCCTTTCTCCGTGGAACTCGGTGCCCTCCGTGTCTCCGTGGTGAGACGTTGCCTTTCCCCGCCTTTCCCCGCCTTTCCCCGCCTTTCCCCGCCTTTCTCGGTATCTCGGCGTCTCTGTGGCCAGCCTTTCCCGCCGTTCTCCCTCACCGGCGGGCAGGGCGAACGGTGTCCCGCGGCGAACCTCGGAGAGCCCGCCACACGCGGGCATACCCCTCCGGCCGCGCCGCCGGGGGTCTCACCCGGAGGTAGCAGACAAGTGACGCGCTACATCGCCGCCTATGATACCGAGAACATCGAGCTGTGCCTGCCCGCCGTGGAGCGTCTGGTGGCACTCCACCGGCGTCTGGAAGTGCCCGCGACGTTCTTCATCGTCGGCCGCCTGCTGGAAGCGCACGGCCCGGCGTACCGCAAGCTCCTGGACGACCCGCTGTTCGACGTGCAGACCCACACCTACTCCCACCAGATCCTCAAGGACAGCCGCCCCCACGGTCCCGCCGTCAGCCTCGAGGAGATGGAGCACGAGGTGGGGCGGGGCAAGGCGCTGGTGGAGGAGGTGTTCGAGCGCGAGTGCATCGGCCTGCGCCCCGGCTGCGGTTTCGAGAACGGCTTTGCCGGCGTCCCGGAGCGGCTGGAGATCCTGCGCAGGCACGGTATCGTCTTCGTCAGCGCCGACCTCCGCGGCCCGCTGGATTCGATCCCCAACGACATGCAGCAGGCCTATCGCTACGAGGCCGATGGCTACGGCGACATCTGGGAGATTCCCGGTCACGGCTGGCACGACAATGTGCTCAAGTCGCTCACGGGGCATATCACCATGTTCCCGCCGGTGTACGACTTCGCCATGCCGCCCGGGCCGGCCCGCACGGTAGTAGAGATCTTCGCCCAGGAGGGGCGCTGGCTGGAGCACGCGGCGGAGACGAACCTGGACTACGTCTCCCTGGTGCAGCATCCCTGGTCGCTGATGAGGTTTGACGAGGACCTCGCCACCGCGGAATTGCTCCTGATCCGCGCCAAACAGCTCGGACTGCGGTGCACCACCTTCTTGGACTACTACAGGGAACTGGCGGGGTAGAGGGCGGCGCGTGGCGCGAAACGGCGGGGCCGAACGGCCGTCCTGTAGGGCGCGGGCCTGTACCGCGCCCGGGACGTCCCACGGGCTACACGCGAGGGACGTGTGCGTTGACCCCAGGGGGCGGACGGCCATGGCACGCGGCTCGGTGGGATACCGGCCCCCGCCCTACAGCGGCCTGCCGCGAGGTCAGGGCTTCCCCGGCAGGGGCTCCCGGAACACCAGCCGGCCCCCTCTTCCCAGCTCCCATGTCTCGCCCAGCGTCCCCGCCCACTGGATGTACTGGGCATCCTCGCTGCGGTAGACCGTGACATTCAGGGGCAACTGGGCGTCGCTTGCCGGGGTGAACCCCAGCGCCGTAAGCGGGATCGACCACTCGCAGCGCCACACCTGCTTGCCTACCTCTGCCGCATAGCCGACCTGCCCGGCCAGGGCCGCGGCCTCCTGCTCGCCGGCTCCACCTACGGGCGTGGAGACGAATCCGCCGTCGGTGAAGCCCCGCAGCACGTACACCACCTCCGTCCCATCCTCCCGCGACCCCTGGACGGCAACCTCCACCCCCTCGTCCACACCCCACTGCGTCCCGGTCTTGCGGTCCTCGGGGAACATGGTCACCACGGCCACCGCGATGTGAAGATGGGTGGCGTCGGCGCAGAGCTTGGCGCTCACCGGCGCCCCGCGCGCCGCGCGCTGATCGGGCAGTTGGTTCAGACCGATGCCGCCGGCGGGCCACTCGTCGCCCTCGTGCTTCCCGTCCAGCACCGGGGGCCGGGCCAGGAACGCGGCATTGGCGTAGACCGGTTTGTCCCGGGGTGTCCTGGGGACGGCGGGCATCGCGTCGGCGAGTGCCGGCGAAGCCTCGCCCGTCTGCACGATGAGATTGTCCGACCACTCGGCGATGGCGTCCGGGTCGCCCACAGTGAGCTTCCCGTTGAGCTGGAAGGTGTTGCCAACCACCCGGAAGCCCGAGCTCCGGGCGAAGGACAGGTCCATGTCGCCGTCGGCGACGAAGACGTTGTCCCGCACCGTGCAGCCCAGCGTCATGTGGTTGTGTGTGGGCCGCGAGACGCCCAGGGAGACGTTGCGCTCCACCACGCAGTCCCGGCATTTCTCGTCCAGATAGTACGCCGAGACCCCGTAGCCCTCGCCGACCTTCACGATGTCGCGCACCACATTGCGCCGCAGGATATTGCCCCGGGCGCCGCCGACGTAGATCGCCGCCCCGTCGTGGAGCTCCTGCATGCAGCGGTACAGCAGGTTCTCCTCGATCACCGTCTCGGTGCCGCCGATGCTCATCCCCGAGTATGGAGTATCGTGGATCTCATTGCGGCGGATGACATACCTGTCGGGGCCACCTGCCGACAGCGCGATGGCGCTGGGGTACAGCATCCCGATGTGGTGGATGCGATTGTCCTCGATCCTCCCACCGGCTCCGCCGGCCCGCAGGCCGCCCGCGCCCAGATGGTGCAGATGGCAGTCACGCACCAGCAGATTGGGCGTGTTCCACTCCTTGATCCCGTGTCCGGCCGTGTTGGTGATCTCGACCCCCGTCACCTCCACGTCACGGCAGGTGCCGATCTGCAGGGCGCCCCGGTAGCTGTTGGCCCCGAAGCCACCGGCCTTGCAGGGCGTGGTGGTCGTCGACAGCGTCAGGTTCCTCACCGCGACGCCCAGGACCCGGCTCTCCGCGGTGCCCTGGATCTGGATCAGGCTCTCGACGCAGGGAGCCACCACCGGCGCCTGCGCCATGTCCTCACCCTCCAGCGGCCGGTAGACGATACGCCCGGCGTCGCGGTCCAGGTACCACTGCCCCGGCTCAGTGAGACCCTCCTTCACGTTCCACAGCACATAGGTCTTGACCCCGAAGGCCCCCGGTGGGTGACCGGCGGGGCTGGAGAAGGTCAGCGTCCGGGTGGCCGCATCGTGGGCCGCCAGGCCCACCATGGACTCGTCCCACATGTGGTACACGGTGACCTCGGCATTGCGCACGCTGAGCCAGGGGCCCAGATCGCCCTCCTTGTACTTCAGCGTGGTGCGCTCCTGCTCCGTGGGCGGACGCTCCCAGCCGCCGCCAGCGGTGCTCATCCAGCGCACCGGGAACTGGGATTCATGGGTGAGGCGCCCTGTCTGCGGATAGCGGGCCCGCGGGCAGAGCCGGTCGTTGACCACCAGGGCCCGGAAGTCCCAGGTGCCCTCCTTGACCCCCGGCGCCTCCGCCACCCACAGCCCGTCCCCCTCCTGCTTCCAGCCCGTGACCCGGCGTCCGCCGTACACAATACTCTCGCCGGCTCCGGCGCCCTCGATGGTGAGCTGCCCATCCCCGGGACCCAGCGCCACCATCGTCTCCACGTAGTGCCGCCCGGGAGAGAGAAGTATCCTCCGTGGCTCACCGCCCCGGGCGCGGCTCGCCTCCACGGCCGCCGCCAAAGTCGCCAGCGGCCCGTCCGTGCCGTCGGCATTGGGCTCCGCGAGCCCTCCAGACCAGGCGTCATTTCCGTCCGGGGAAACGTGCCACGTCGGCGTCTGTGCGCAGGCACACACGATCGGTACCCCCAGGATCAGCGTCCATCCGGCCGCCTTCAGAAGCGAGATCATGGTCATCGGTCTCCTCTTGGAGAGTCACGAGTCGCGAGGCTCGGGTCGTGAGTCCACGGCGGGAACGGCCCTGGCGCCCGGGGCCGCAAAGGGCACGGCCGAGAGCGTCCCTTCACCCTCCAACCCTATCCCTCCGGTCCGTACACGGCGAAGTCATACAGGGAGTAGCCGTAATCCGTGCCCCGCCGCGTGCCGGTCAGGCGCACGAAGCGGGCGTCGGTGGCCTCAAACGACACCAGCTCGTCCCCGCCCTGGCCCGCTCTCGTGCTGTGCACCTGCCGCCAGGTCTCCCCATCCATGGACACCTCAATGCTGTATGCCACGCCGTACGCCGCCTCCCAGCGCAGCCCCACGCGGCCGACCCTCTGCACCTGCCCCAGATCGACGCTGATCCACTGCGGGTCGGAGAACCCCGAGGACCACCGTGTCCCCATGTCCTCGTCGGTGGCGAACTGCGGGGCGGTATCCTCTCTTTCCACCGAGGACGCCTGCACGGCGCCGCCCAGTGCGAGGTTCTTGCCCAGTCTGGGCGTCTGATCCACCCAGTTCCCGATGCCGGGTACCGACCGCCTCCACGGGGCCGTCAGTTCCAGCTCTCCGCGGAGACGGATATCGCGTGAAGAGGCCCCCACCTGTACCTCGTACCGGCCCGCCTCGGCGCGCCACTGCTTGCCCTCCACATCACAGTACGCCAGGTCCTCCGGGCTGAGCGTCAGCGTGACGGTCCTGCTCTCTCCCGGCTGCAGCGCCACCCTGGAGAAGCCCTTGAGCTCGCGCACCGGCCTGTCGATTCCCGGCTCGGTGTCGTGGATATAGAGCTGGACGACCTCCGCGCCCTCGCGGGCCCCGGTGTTGCGCACCGTCAGGCCCACGGTCACCCGCCCGTCGGGCGCGAGCCTCGCGGGGGAGAGGGTGAGGTCGGAGTAATCGAAGGTGGTGTACGAAAGCCCGTGTCCGAAGGGGAAGAGGGGCTCGATCTGGTGCTTGTCGAAGTGCCGGTAGCCCACGTAGATGCTCTCGGCGTAGTCCACGTTCCCGCCGGCGCCGGGATAGTTGCCCCAGTCCGGATAGTCCTCACGGCGGGCGGCGAGGGTGTCGGGGAGCTTGCCGGAGGGGTTGACGTCACCAAACAGCACGTCGGTGGTGCTCTGGCCGCCCAGCTCCCCCAGGTACCAGGCCGCGAGCACGGCGGGCACCCGGTCCAGCCAGCGCCCGATCATCAGCGGGCTGCCCCCGGTGAGCACGACGATCGTTCTCGGGTTGGCGGCCACAACCGCCTCGACCAGTGCGTTCTGCAGGCCGGGGAGCTCGAGGTCCTCCCGATCCCGGCCCTCGCTCTCCAGTTGGCTGGAGACGCCGACAAACAGGATGGCCACATCCGATTGCCGCGCGGCCTCAACTGCCTCCATGATCAACGGGTCGTCCTCCGCCGTGGCGCCCGGCACTCGCCAGCCCAGCACGATGCCCGCCTCGCCGGTGTTCTCGTACATCTCCACGCGCAGGTCGTATTCGCGCCCGGCCTCCAGCGCGATCCGGGCCGTGGCCGTCTCCATGGCGTGGTCGCGCCACTGGTCGATGACAGGCCGCCCGTCCACGAAAAGCCGGGAGCCGTCGTCGCTGGTGAGGCCCAGGGTGTACTCCCCGCTCACTTCCGGCACGAGCTTGCCGGTCCAGCGGGCGGAGAAGTGGTCCGCGGGCACCCGCTCATCCGGCGCCCCGCCGCCCCAGTGGAAGTCCACCGTGGCGTCGGTGCGGGTCAGGAGCGGCTCACCCTCCAACTCCCGGCCGGAGGTGAAGCGGGCGGTCAGACCGGTGCCCTCCCCGGTTTCGGGGCGGAGGAACCCCGTGGGAATGGCGGCCAGGGCCTCGTCTCCCAGCGCGGCGCCCCTGGCGTAGTTGACCTGCACTGTGTCGCCCAGCCGGGCGCGAATGGCGTCCAGCGCATGGACGTTGTCCACGGGTTGCACATAACCGCTCCCGCCCATGGAGGTCCGGTTCTGGGCGGCGTTGGGGCCGATGACGGCCACGGAACTCACCGTTGCCGGGTCCAGGGGCAGGATACCGCCTGCGTTCTTGAGCAGCACGATGGCCGCGGCGCCGGCCTCGCGCACCAGGTCGCGGTGCTCCCGGCAGCCCACCACGCTGCCATCCGGGGTATGGGGCCTGTCCAGCAGACCGACGCGGATGACCGTCCGCAGGATCCTTGCCACCTTGTCGTCGATCGTCTGCGGGGTGACGATGCCGTCGGCCACCAGAGGCTCGAGTCTGGCCGGGTTCATGAACGCCCCGGTGGGCATCTCCAGGTCGGTGCCGCCGTTGGCCACTCCGATGGTGTGGTGCGCCCCGCCCCAGTCGGTCATGACGCAGCCGTCGAAGCCCCAGTCGCTCTTGAGCACCTGGTTGAGCAGATAGTCATGGGCCGAGCAGTGGGGCCCGTTCACCTTGTTGTAGGCGTTCATCACGCACCAGACCCCGGCCTCCTGCACCGCGGCGCGGAAGGCGGGGAGGTAGATCTCCCGCAGGGCCCGCTCGTCTACGCGCACGTTGATGCTCCCCCGCTGCACCTCCTGGTTGTTGCAGGCATAGTGCTTGACACAGGCCGCCGCCCCGGTGCCCTGTACGCCCCTGATGTAGGCCACCGTCATCCGCGCCGCCAGATAGGGGTCTTCGCTGAAGCTCTCGGCATTGCGTCCCCCCAGCGGGGTGCGGTGGATATTCACGCAGGGCCCCAGGATCACGTGGGAGCCCACGCCCTTGTTCAGCAGCTCCCGGCCGATCCCGGTGCCGATGCGCTCCACTATCTCCGGGTCCCAGGTGGCGGCCATCGCGATGCCGGAAGGGAACACCGTGGCCGGTCCGTGGGTGCCGTCACCGCCGCCGCGGACCCCCACCGGGCCGTCGCACATGCCCATCGCCGGGAGGCCCAGGCGCTCGATGGGCTTGGTCCCGAAGCCGGTGCCGCCCAGCAGCTCCAGCTTCTCGGTGAGCGTGAGCCTGTCCAGCAGGTCGGAGACCCGGGCCTCCAGCGGGGCGGTGGGGTCCGTGTAGACCGCCTCCTGGCCCGCTACCGGGGCGAGGACGCCGGGCAGACAGAGCAAAGCGGTCAGAATGCGGAAGCGGGGGCAACAGAGGGGCATCGTGTCGCTCCTGGTGTGCGTGGTATGGTAACGAGGACAGGGCTTCGCCGCCGAGGTCGGCCTCTCCTGCTGCGGGCAGGGCGAGACGGTTCCGGTGCCACCGTTCGCGGGCCACTCCCGGCCGCGCGCCGTGGCGGGGCGTCGATAGCGGTCTCCGTTGCCGTTGTTCTCGGAACTCCCTGTGGGTTCTGGCGGCGGCGTTCCCGCCGCTCTTGAGGCCGGTGTCATCGGCGGCGGGCGCGCTTGCCGCTCCGGCCTGCGATGATCTATAATGCCGCGGTAACCGACCCAACAGGGAGCGCGCCCCGGGCGGCAGCAGGCCAGCTTGCTCTTGGTGGCCCGTTGCCGCTGCTTTTTTGCCCCAAGGGGAAGGGAGACCCAGGGAGGACGAACCATGAACAACCAGACGCTGGACATCATCAAGATCCTGCAGACGCTGCCCCACCGGTACCCATTCCTGCTGGTGGATCGGGTGCTGGAGATAGAGCCCGGCCGCCGGATCAAGGCCATCAAGAACGTCACGGCCAACGAGCCACAGTTCACCGGTCACTGGCCGGACAACCCGGTGATGCCGGGTGTGCTCATGCTGGAGGCAATGGCTCAGGCAGGCGGGATCATGTTGATGTGGGAGGGTGCGGGCAAAGGTAAGCTCCCCTTCATCGCAGGGGCCGACAACGTGCGTTGGCGCAGACAGGTTCGTCCAGGCGACCAGATGATCATCGAGACCGAGCTGCTCCGGCAGCGCGGGAGTATGGGCAAGGCGAGCGCCGTGGTCACTGTGGACGGCGAGATCGCCTGCGAGGCCGAGATCATGTTCGCGCTGATCGACTCGGAGGACGACTAGCTCCATGCAGCGAGCTCCACAGACTCAGCCTGCGACGGTGGCCTACTACGGCAATCGTGCCTGTGCCCTTGCCCCGCGCTCAGGGAGGTACCTCAGATGAGCATCCATCCGACGGCGATTGTTGACCCCGGTGCCGAGCTGGGCAGAGACGTTATCGTGCACCCCTTCACCGTCATCGAGCCGGGGGTGGTGATCGGCGATGGGTGTGAGATCGGCCCCCACGCGGTGATCCGCGCGGGTACTAGAATGGGTCCCCGCAACCGGGTGACGATTGGCGCGGTGATCGCGGACTTCCCGCAGGATCTCAAGTTCGGCAAGGAGCCGAGTTTCGTGGATATCGGCGCCGACAACCACATCCGCGAGTATGTCACGATCCATCGCGCCACCGGTGAAGGCAACAGCACAATCATCGGCGACAGCAACATGCTCATGGCCTACAGCCACATCGGGCACAACTGTCATCTGGGCAGCAACATCATGCTGGCCAATGTGGTGCAGCTCGCGGGGCACACGGTGGTGGAGGATTACGTGGTGATGGGGGGGCTGGCAGGCACCCACCAGTTCACGAGAATCGGAACCCTGTGCATGGTGGCCGCCAGAGCCGGCGTGCGCGTGGACGCCCCGCCGTACATGCTGGTTGAGGGAGATACGGCCCGTCCGCGCAAGCTCAACACCGTGGGCCTGCGCCGCCGCGGACTGTCCGCCGAGGCGGTGGCCGCCCTCAAAACCTGCTTCCACCTGATCTATCGCTCCGAGCTCAACGTGAGCGAAGCCCTGCAGCGTGTGCGGGCGGAGGTGGAGATGCTGCCCGAGGTGCAAACGCTGGTGGAGTTCCTGGAGAAGGTACCCGAGGGCAGGCACGGACGGCAGATGAACTAGAAGCGCGGCCGAGAAGTCCGGCCGGCCCGGTTCCTGTCATCCTGAGCGTCCATCTCGCGCAGCGAGATAGCGAAGGATCTCACTGGATGCCAGGAGATTCCTCGAGCTGCTCTCTTCGGGAGCGGACGCTCTGGCAATGACATTCCCGGCGAAGCGGGGTTTTCGGCCGCTCCCCCAGACGTCCGGTCGAACAGCCCTTCATAGCGCCCGCCCTGCGGTATCCGTATGTACTTGGCGCCCCGTGCCGTTGGCCGTTTCACCTCTCACAGTCCCGCCCTGCGGGACGACCGGGAGGGTCTGGCGACCCCCGGGGGCGCTTGCGGGTGAGGGGGAAGCCCACCGAACCGACGACCAAATCAGGCCGTCCGCCGTTGGTCGTTGGGTCCGCAGGACCGTCCGGCGCCGCGCAGCGGCGTCACACAGCCAGGGCCGCCGGCCCCTGGAATACTTGAGACAGGTGCTGCGACGCGGTCCTGCCGTTTCCAGACTTCTCGCCCCAAGACGGGGAGACTCGCCAAGCCCACGGGCCACGGCCCCGCGCCCGTTCTTGCTCCGGCTTCGTCGGAGGTGTTCGTCCATCGCGCCCGAGTTCGCGGAGAGCCGAGAAATGAGCGATGCACGCGAGGTGTTCTTCATCGCCGGGGAGGTCTCGGGCGATCGCCATGCTGCCCCGGTGGTGCGGGCGCTGGTGGACGAGGGCCTTCGCGTCTGTGGGGTGGGGGGCAAGAGCATGGCCGACGCCGGGGCCGAGCTGCTTGCCGACGCCACCGACTGGGGCGCCATCGGCATCACGGAGTCCGTGCGCCGGTATCCGGGTCTGTGTCTGCAGGCACGCCGCCTGCGCCGCATCATCGCCGCGCGGCGTCCGGCCGTGGTGGTCCTGGTGGATTTCGGGTACTTCAACTGCTGGATGGCCCGGCAGGTGAAGAAGGCGGGGCTATCCCGGGTGGTGTATTACTTCCCGCCCGGCAGTTGGCGGCAGCAGGCCCGGGATTGGTCCTGGCTGGCGAGTATCACGGACCTGGTGCTCACGCCGTTCTCGGTGAACGCCGGGCATCTGCAGGCCTCAGGGGTCAACGTGCGCTGGGTGGGGCATCCGGTGGTTGACATGCTCAGTCCGGCGCCTGACCGGGCGGCACTGCGCGGCGAGCTGGGCCTGCCGCCCACCTCTCCATGCATCGGTCTACTGCCCGGCAGCCGCGGGATGGAGCGGGGCTGCCTGGGG
>Ga0334884_1003715_pt1 | contig 16795 bp, 8 predicted proteins | sample GraSluR1_MG_7_FD_207215 | JGI IMG/M metagenome (GOLD analysis project Ga0334884, IMG submission 207215) | Sludge microbial communities from methane-producing bioreactor in Wageningen University, Netherlands - Granular Sludge_12_05 R1 | ecosystem: Engineered > Bioreactor > Anaerobic > Unclassified...
CTGGTCTCCCGATTCACGCCATATTATCTTTACCACGACACGGAGTGGCAGTCCCCGATTGCATACCATCACCATTGAAACCGGTGATGACAAACCCATCGAAAGATTGGCCAACATGCGTACTGAAGGCGGTACCTGGGGGCCAAGAAGACGGTAACTGTTATAAACAAGATGATTTGCATCGTGATGGGATATTTCCTGTATGCATAAACACAGTGATAAGTATGGGTGAAAAAATAATTGTACAGAACCGCAAGGCGCGGCACGACTATGAAGTGATGGACAATCACGAAGCGGGTATTGCGTTGCTTGGCACAGAAGTGAAGTCACTTCGCATGAAAGGCAGCATGACCTTGAAGGACAGCTATGCTGATTTTCAAGGTGGGCAACTCATACTGGTGGGTACACATATTCGCCCCTACGATCAGGGCAACATCAACAATCACGATCCCGAACGACCACGAAAATTGCTGATGCATCGCCATGAGATGACACGCATCAAGCAACGAGTGGAAGAAAAAGGGCTGACCCTTATTCCCTTGCGCGTGTACTTCAAGAACGGTATTGTGAAAGTTGAAATTGGGTTATGTCGCGGCAAGCGGCAATTTGACAAACGCGAGACCATCAAAGAGCGCGAGAGCAAACGTGAAATAGACCGGGTAATCAAGTCTGTTCGCCATGAATAGTGCATAGAAATAAGAGAAACGGTACCTTGGTCACGCCATGCGCTCCTGCTGGATACCCCCTTTCCCGTCATTCCCGCGCAGGCGGGAACCCAGTAAAACATATTACTAGCACAATAATACATACATTCCTAACAACTGAACCCACCTGCGGGAACACAAAATGCAAGCTAAAGCTGTGTTCCCGTCTCCTTAATCACCTCTCTGGATACCCACCTTCGTGGGCATGACGGGGTGGGTGTGGCCTGGCGGTTGGGGATGACAAGACGACGTGGGTGTGGCTTGGCGGTGCGAGGCAAACAATTAAAGAAGCGTGGCGTGGTCTACATGTTGCTACCTGTTCTCTATCCCGAAGGGATTAAAGCACCGTAGCGCGGGGTAAGGCCCACGGCCGCCACCCCGGGTAAGTAACGCCACCCCAAACATGCACCCCGGAGGGCGTGCCAGCAGGGGATATGCCCACATTCGTTTACCAAATAACCACCCACGCATAGCCCCCTTTCCGTCATTCCCGCGCAGGCGGGAACCCAGTAAGACATATTACTAGCACAAAAGTACATTCATTCCTAACAACTGAACCCACCTGCGGGAACACCAAAATGCAAGCTAAAGCTGTGTTCCCGTCTCCTTAATCACCTCTCTGGATACCCACCTTCGTGGGCATGACGGGGTGGGTGTGGCCTGGCGGTTGGGGATGACAAGACGGCGTGGGTGTGGCTTGGCGGTGCGAGGCAACCAATCACCGTAGAGTGGCGTGGTCTACATGCCGCCACCTGTTCCCTATCGCGGAGCGATTATAGCGCCGTAGCGCGGGGTAAGGCCCATGGCCGCCACCCCGGGACAACAACGCCACCCCAAACATGCACCCGCTTTTGTTCCTATCCCGAAGGATTACATCGCCGTAGCGCGGGGTAAGGCCCACGGCCGCCACCCCGGGACATTAACACCCCCCAATACCGCACCCCGTAGGGCGTGCCAGCAAAAGGTATCTGTAATTGCTTACCAAATGACCACCCACGCATAGCTCCTTTCCCGTTATTCCCGCGAAGAGGCGTGTCGATTTAGGTTTTCAGACCAGATATCGTCCAAGACAAAAAGTCAATCACCTGTGGCGAGTATCGAAGAAGAAGAAGAAAACAGGAAAAAACTACATAACTATTACAAAAATTGCTCCGTCTCGGGGGAGAACAGGTGAGTTGACAGGAACCGTCAGCTACCACCTTACCAACACAAAACAAGGTGTTCTCAAAGATAGATTTTTACATGAGGCAACGTATGGTACTTCGAATAGATTTTTACTTGACGCAACAGGGAATTTTTTACTTACTACGAATTCGTATTCTGCCCGGACGATTATCCGAATGATCGTTCCAGAATCTTCTAAACCAAACCAGCATTTTGAATGCTACATTACAATTAATAAAAAATAATAGAGATAAGATAATATTAAAAACATATGTTATAGTACAAAAAATCAATATAGATATTATCAGGCTGAAAAAAGCATTGTGAAGGTGAACATCTAAAGCAAATGATGTAAACTTATGGGTAATTCTTCGTATTTTTTAATTGTTAAAGGCACCGTTGGGGATGAACAAATTATGTGTAAAGAATCTGAAATAATAATTCCGGACTCGATCCGTCCCTATTTGAATGAAATTGCAGAGCGCCTATGGAATGGTCGCGCAGCTGTTATGGTAGGTGCTGGATTCAGTAAGAACGCAGACAATAGTTTTCCTGATTGGAATCAAATGGGGGATCTTTTTTATCAGAAAGCATATGGGGGCAAACCAGATTCAACTAGACAAAAATATCTAAATGTATTACGGTTGGCAGAAGAAGTGCATGCTTCCATTGGTCGACCGGCACTAGAAAACTTGATACGAACCAATATCCCGGATATGAACATCGAACCTTCCAGACTCCATGTCAATCTACTTAAGCTGCCGTGGGTGGATGTGTTCACTACCAATTACGACACCTTGCTTGAACGGGCCAGCACCAAGGTCATAAATCGGCGATATGAGCCAGTTGTCAACAAAGAAGATATCCCATATGCCAACAAGCCCAGAATAGTGAAGCTCCACGGCAGCTTCCCGTCTGAGCGCCCCTACATCATCACCGAAGAAGATTACCGACGTTATCCGCATGTCAATGCTCCATTTGTTAATACTGTACAACAGTCCCTACTGGAAAATACTTTTTGTCTAATTGGTTTTTCCGGCGATGATCCTAATTTTCTTCAGTGGATTGGCTGGATTGGGGACAATCTTGGAAGAGATAAGACGCAGAAAATCTACCTGGTTGGAGTGTTTGATTTGTCATCTGCCAAATTGCAATTGCTAGCACAACGCGGGATTATTGTTGTTGACCTATCTTGTTGCCACGGCATTGAGAAACACGATCATAAAAAGGCTTTGGACAAGTTTTTTAAGTACATTGTATCAAAAAAACCAGATGCACTCGATTGGCCATACACCTCCAAAACAAAGCATCCCTCCCACAGTGCGGATCAAATAAAAGATGTTCAGAAGATCACAGAAGAATGGCGGAAGCAACGGCAGGTCTATCCTGGTTGGTTGATCTTGCCGAGCAGTAACCGAGAGAATTTGTGGTGGAATACGAAAGACTGGATTAACTACCTTCCGGACACGGATAATTTACCCCCTGGAATGGATATTCAATTCGCTTTCGAGCTGATCTGGCGGCTCGAAAGATGTTTGCTTCCTATTTTTGGCAATATCGCGGAATCTTGCGAAAAACTCCTCGATAAATACTGGCCTTTTAAAACTGAAAATCCACCTGCAAATTATCCATACATTGCTGGAGAAGAAAGGTTTCAAGACCTGCCTTGGAATGCTATCCGACAGGCATGGCTGGCCATCGCGCTTGCAATGTTGCGTTTCTATCGCGAGGAGTGGTATCTCGATAAATGGAAGGAAGCAGAAAACCGGCTTAAGACTCTTTCCGAGCATCTTTCGGCTGAACAAGGGGAGTTTCTAAATTACGAAGGATTTCTCTTTACTCTCTTTACTATGGATATACCCAATGCAAAGCAATCTCTTGAAAAGTGGCGACCCGACGAATCGCAACCCTATTGGATGACCAAGCGTGCTGCCGCACTTGCTGAGCTAGGTATACTTCATGATATTTATGATCAAATACAGGTGTCCTTAGTCGAGACTCGTAAAAAGTGTAATATCAACACTAGCTCACCAGATTATCAGACAGTATCAAATGAAGCATATCAAATGCTTCTCATGCGATATGTAGGTGATGCCAGTAAGTGGTTTCTGGATAACCCCGCAACGTATGAAGAGGAACAACTGATAAAGGAAAATCTGGCTAACGAGTGGAAACTAGGTAAGCAAAAGCCAGAACCAGAGCCCCAAGTGAATAACACAATCAAGCCGCAAGAAGAGATCGGCAGTTTTGATGAAGACTGGGATGATTTGTTTGACAAACGTCTGAATAGCAGAAGTACAGAGTGGAGTCAGAGACTTAAAGATATTCGTTTAAATCAGCGTCAGACAGAGCTACAGCAACAAAATGCTCGTTGGGATGAAATCAAAGCCTTCCGGTGCGATCCGTGGAATGAATTAGAGTTATTTAAACTTATGTTGAGCATACCTCCTGCTAAGCAGAAAACTGTCTCAGAAATACACACATTTGATATTGGAATGGTCACTCAAAATCTCCATTTCAGTAATACCGACCAAGAAGAACTCAACGCCTATTCTTTCCTTCGTTTCTGTGAAGAGATCGGTCTTCCATATCGTGTCGGTAGCTACACGGTGGCATCAAAAACCGCGTTGGCAAGTCTGCAACATATCTCGCAAATTTCTCCATTTTGGGCAAATGCCACACTTGTCAGGCTGGGAGATTCGAAGGCCGTTGATAGCCTGTTCAGCCGCGAGTCCGTTTACAGATTTACTACCAAAGTGGCTGATCAGCTCATTCAAAGCTATTTGGATGCGCTCAACAAATGCCGGGATGACATCTACGCAGGCGATACATTCCAAAATAACAGTTACGGTGTGCGTCTCGCTCAGTTATTACCTGAAGTTTTATCAAGGCTATGTTGTAAGTGTTCTATTGAGAAAAAGTATCACATCCTTGAGTTTATTACTGAACTTTATGCCTCACCAGGTAAATCAAATTACCGCAATGTAAAAAGTCTCACCAAACGACTCATTAGCTCTATGTCTGATATTGAGCAATACAATTTGGTTCCGGACTTGCTGAAAATTCCTTTCCCCGAAGATTCAAATTTATTAGTCAAAGATGAGTTTCTGAACCCATTATTACTGCTCGAACTCAATCAGAAGCCTGATTGTGCAACAAGCTTGGAAATCCAGCATGGACTAATAAATCATTTGTTCCGGGAAGCAACGTTAGATAACTCAGATCGTCGGCGGTGGGCAATTACTTCACTGATTACACTTTACAAATTCCAGTTACTCGACTCCGACCAAAGCAGTAAACTCACAGAGGCCATCTGGTGTGTAGTTGACCAGTACGGCTTGCCGAATGGTACCGATTTCTATAAATTTGCTTTTCTGCATCTTCCCCATCCCATTGACATTGATCCTTCTCATCTTTTCAAAAAATATGTCAGGGCAACGCAATTCCCGATTCAAAAAAATATGCAAGACGGGGGCGTCAAAATAACGGGTGGAAATATTCCTGTTGTGCAAGAAATTATTGGAGCTAATAGCAATGGTAGAAGCATCTGGACAAGAGAAGATGCCGTTGAGTTTCTACAACGCTTGCTCGAATGGTGGGATGCTGATAAAAACAAACTGCGTGAAAACGATAATGCACCTGCTGGGATTCCATCAAAGCATAAAGAGTTTCGATCGAGATTTACTAAAATTCTCGAAATCATTGCTGAGGTTGTAGCGCCAAAGCTCAGAGTAGATTCATCAGATGATATAAAAACATCGCTAGATCGACTCCTTAATGAAATGAAAGAGTTCAACTTACCTGTCTTAACAGCTGAAGCAGCGTGCCTTCATATATATCCTGCAAAAGAATCTGACATATTTGAACAAATTAATGATGTGTTAATCATTAATCAAGTAAAAGATGTAAGAGTTGGCCTAATTGCAATATATAAGATTCTAATTGGAAGTGTAGCTTCTTCGAATACTTCAATGGCAAGAGACTTAGTATTTGCTCTGAGTCAATACATCATGTACTGTCAAACTAAATCTATATCCCAAGCAATGTACCTTGTCGTACATATATTGATGGATACTCCTAGTCACTTTTATGAAAATCTGGAAAATGCATCTTTGAAACGATTGTCGCATCTGCTTGAAGAAACTGCATATGACAACCGCAATTCTAATTTACTGTTTGAAGAAAAACTGGAAATACGAAAATATGCAGTTAAGCTTGCTGGAAAACTAAATTCACATTTTACAAGTGAAAATAAACTTCTACCAGATGTTCTTCAAAAATGGCATGAGGCAAGCCAGTCTCCGAATGAGTTTGCCGAAATTAGAAATGCTTGGAAATCATAAATTCTATTACTACATATTTATCTATAGCAAGCTTTATATTGGTGTTTGCCCAAGAAGCAATCATCCTATAATCGGCAGTTGAAGTTGCAAAACCAATGAATTACGCTTCTATTATTGGTGAATCTTGTTTTTTGTCTTGCACCCAATAGGTGAAAGACGTAACGGTACGCAGTATACTCCCTGTAAGGTTAAAACAAGAGGAGAATACGATGAGCGACACCGTTACGTCCGTGCAGAATCATGACACAGCCACCCCTTTGGATCAAGCAGCCATGAATTTTGTGGTGCTCAGGTTCATATACTAAGTGCACCATTTTGTTCTTGAGTGCAATCTCAGCATTCTGTGAACTAAGCCCTATCCCGCAGGAGCCGTCCATCGTTCATGAAGGCACGACGACGACGGGCGGCGACAGAGGGTAGGGCAGTCCTATCTTGTTGGTGGGTTTTGCGTGGGCCATGAAACAAAATATCTTGCTGCCCAAAAGTACAGTATCCGGGAGATTGGCCGCATGCTGGGACGTAGTCACAGCACCATCAGCAGGGAACTACGTCGCAATGCATCCAGGAACAGTTCCTATTGTGCCAGCAAAGCCAATGAAAAGTATCGAAGCAGGCGTGTCGCCTGCCGTAGGGAACCACTTTATATGCATCACGAGTTGATGCGGTATCTGATTGATAAACTCGCACAATACTGGAGTCCGCAGCAGATTGCAGGACGGTTGCCCCTGGATTTTCCAAAGACACCGCACATGCGTGTGAGCCACGAGAGTATTTATCGCTGGTTGTACGATTTGGCCTCATTACGCCCATTTCTCGGGTATTTGCGACGCCGTCACAAGAAACGACGTAAACGTAACGGACGCAAAGTACAGCGGGTAAGCATCCCCAACCGGGTGGGCATTGAACAGCGTCCAAAGCTCGTGGAGGCCCAGGAACGTTTTGGAGACTGGGAGGCCGACCTGGTATTGGGCGCACATCAGGATGGTGCTATTGTAACCCTGGTGGAACGCAAGTCCATGTTGCTTCGGGTAGGACTGGTCGCGTACAAAGTATTCGAGGCTATATGTGTATGCAAGATTAAGTGATTGCTGGCGTGCCGTAAGTCCATACATCTAAAAAGAGTTGCAATTAATTCGGTAGCCTGATATACTTAATTCTATTCCAATTTTTAACATAAACCCCGTTCCATATTTCTTAAACGGAGAAACCATACCGAATGGCAAATATTAAGTCACAGAAAAAAAGAGTCATCACCAACGAAATCAGACGTATCAGAAATCAGTCCGTACGTTCACACATGAAAACGATGATGAAGTATGCGTTGGAAGCCATTGAAAGCAAGGATTCCGAGCAAATTGGCACCCGTGTACCACAGGCACTTTCTGCTATAGATAAAGCAGCGAAAAAGCATGTTATCCATATGAATAGTGCTGCACGCAAAAAGTCACTTCTGCAACATCGTGCAGCCATGGTCCAAACATCAGCTACCCAATAACAATCCTGTAACCAATAATTGGCTTCACTACAGTCATTGTTGTAGCGGTAAATTGGCAAAATTAGTCTTGAGCATTGGTCCACCAGGTGCAAGGTCAAGACAGTAGAAATGCACAAGTAATTGTCCAGGTTGCCCTGATGATTTCAATGGGTAATAAAAATCATTTAATTACGCAGGATGCACATAAAACCAACAAGGTGTTGCATCCTGCGTAATTTCTATTATCAAGTTTTTGTATTCGTCGGCAATGAATTATTCGGTTTAAACGTGGCGGTTTCCGCATTAACGCACTACGAAATCAACCAACATACACGCACAAAGTTCTAAGTTCAAAAATCTGTTGGTATGTTGACAGGAACTTCATCCAACACCCACTTACGCGCCAAGTCATAGGCTTCATCATATTGCCGGGCTACAATATCCCAGCTCACGACCTCATCGAGATAGCGCTTCAGGTTGTTGCCCAATTCTACCCGTAGTGCTTCATCACAGGCAAGCCGCACCATTTTCTTGCGTAACATGTCCTTATTTGTAAATAACAACCCGCCCTCACTCTCGAGCGTCTGGCTTGTCAATCCTTCCATGGGAGCTGTCGTAATGTACGGCTTGTTCAACGATATAATCCGTGCCAATGTACCGGACTGTGTTTCGTCTGTCGAGGGCAGTACCACATAATCACAAAGCGCCATGATTTTGTAATAATTGACTCCCCGTGGGATAAATTCATAAAAATGGGCCAGCCCTTTACGTTCCAGCACCTCCAGTTGATTTCGGTACAGTTTATAATCGGGCTCATGGTGGGGGTCCCGCATGGAGCCAGCTGCGAGCAAGTCCCAATCCTGTCCGGTTTTCTCGTATATCTCCTGGTGAATTTCTTCCCAGATCGAAGTCACTATATCCCAGCGTTTGTTTGATTGAATCCAGCCTACCAACCCGACCAGGTGCTGTCCAAAATCAGGTATGCTGCTGAGTCCAAGTTCTTCGCGTAATTTTGGTACTACTTCAGCTGGGTAGCGTATATCGGAGCGGGCACCGTGGGGCACTATCATGATATTTCGGGGCAGCTCCCAACCATGTTGAGAAAAAGTCCACCCCAATCGCCAGCGCTGATAAGAGCATTTAAACAGCACAATGTCTGCCTTGCGACACAAACGGCGTACAAATAGTGCTTCGCTATCCCGCATCCGACCATGTACAGTATGTGGTTCGACAATGACCGGCCAGGGCGCCAGTGCCTCCAGCATGTTCAGGAAACCCATGTTTTCGTCGCCGTGTCCCTCATCATCATAGTGTTCGTACAGTCCATACTCATGTTGAATGTGGACGGCATATGGTTTTAACGCCGCTACCTTATCGACGACTGGTCGCCACCAATCAGGACGGGCGTTGGGTTCCATAATAGGAAAAACACCCTCACCTTCTCCGTCCGTATGGCTGATTACCAGTACTTCACGCTCGGGATGTGCCTTTTGGATAAACTCGCGTGCTTCTTCACAAAAGGTACCGATACCACACAGTCTTGGTGGATAGCTAGATATCATTACGATTGGATCAGGCATAGAAAATTCTCGCTCTCTGTTTGTGTTGGTTATGCTGGATCTTTTTGCCAGCCACCCATCAGTTCATAGGCTGTTATCAGTGACAACAACCACGCCAAGGTAGACTCGGCTCCTTCATTTTGATTGGCTCCCTGTGGGCTCAGGCCATCTCGGCATCCTCCCGTCTTGAAGTTGTATAAAACTTCCCCGACATCATTACTGCCCAAGAACCAGTCCAGACAGCGTCGTATCTCATTGCCCCAGTGCATATCATTCGTAACCCGATACGCTTCGGCGCATGCATCCACCAGTGACATTATTTCTACCGGTTGCTGATCAAACAAAGAACGGGCACCACCCCGCTCAAACCAACCATCACAACCGATGAGACTGATATGCCCTTTTTCGTTACTTTGGATATCCAGCAGCCACTGTAAACTCCGAAGTCCTTGCGCTACCATTTCATGGTTGGGAATCCACTGTCCGCAAAGAATGAGTGCGTGACAAATCCTGGCATTATCATAGGTTACTACTTCTTCACACCAAGGCCAGTCATCGGTGGCATTGTTTTGAAATGTTTCAATCAGGTTACTTGCCAGTATTTCACGCATACGTCGGATATGGGTATCTCCTCCGTACCGCCGCAGATAGGCATGGATACCAATCAAGGCAAATGCGATAGACCGTGGGGAGCGAAAGTCTTCTACGGTTGGTATTGCATAATTGAACAAGCGGGTGCTGTACCCTAAAACGCCATCATTTGTAGCCAGCGACACAGCTTCGCCTAAAGCCCATATGGTACGCGCGTGGCTGTCATCACTACCTTGTTGTTCCAACCAGCGCCTGTCGTAGCTCATAAAGTTACGAAAGCGCCCCAAATCCGTATTAAATGCACCATGCACAAAAGCAAGGTAGGTGTTTACCAGAGGAAGTACTGATTCATCTTGGCGCAATGATGTGTAACGTAATGTTACGATCAGTGCACGGGCATTGTCATCAACACAATATCCATGATTGCGATCAGGAATAGTATAAATAGCGTGCTGATACATACCGGTATCATCAGTCAACGTTCGGAGGTGCTTCAGATTGATTTCCGGAATGGCGCGTCCGGATACCACCTCGACAGGGGAGGGGTCCACCTGTTTGGGTGTCATTCTGCGTTCTGCGATAACTTCTTTTGCCACGTTGATGTATGCTTTGGCTACATTATCCCAAACCATAGGACGGCAATACTGATAGGCATTTTTACGTAGCGTATTCCACTCAACAGGATTTTCCAATAAACTGATTATTTGTTTGGCCAGGGCATCATGATCCTTAAACGGGAAAATACGCCCACGGTTTTCTGCGAGCATTTCCTCGGCATACCAATATGGTGTCGAAACCACTGCTTTTCCCATGCCCATCGCGTATGCCAGGGTTCCAGAGGTTATTTGTGCTGCATTATGATACGGGGTCACATATATATCGGCAGCACCTATGTATCGGCACAGCTCATCAATCGACACATAACGGTTGTGAAATACCACATTGTTCTGGAGGCCATTTTGCTCCACAAAATGTTCCAGAGAATTCCTGTATGCATCGCTTTCATTGTGTAAAATCGATGGATGGGTTGCACCTAAGACCACGTACACCACTTTAGGGTATTTTTTGACAATCTCAGGCATGGCATTAAGCATGCATTCAATTCCTTTGGAAGGAGATAACAAACCAAAGGTTAAAATTACTGTTTTTTTCTCAAACCCAAAACTGTCTTTATAAAATGAGGGGTCGGCAAAGGGGACATCAGGTATGCCATGTGGTATATAAGTAATTTGCTCCTCGGGAATCTGATACCGTTCTTTCAATATATCAAAGCCAAGATAGCTCATCACAACAAAACGATCACAATATTTCACCATGTCTTGCATAATGCGCTCTTGCCCCCGAGTAGGGTCGCGGACAACGGTATGTAAGGTGCATATAATAGGCATCCGGAGTCGTCGCATAATATCGATCACATAGCGGCCATCTTGCCCGCCATAGATGCCAAATTCATGCTGGATCATGGTGACGTCTACCTGATTGATGTTCAACAAATCCGCGGCTACCCGATAATCATTCTGTTGTTGTACACGCACCTGAAAACGTACATCATCGGGATATTGCAGCTTTTCCAGTTCATCATCAATAGCCAATACAATTGAGCTATGTTCTGACATATTTGCTGTAACGGCATCGCGAAGGTCTTTCGTAAACGTAGCAATTCCACATTTTTTGGGAACATACGTACCAAATAACGCAACTTTTCCTATTTCGCAAGCACTGTCTTTAATCATATTGTTCAATTCCTATTCTCCATAAAGTATAACACGAGCTTACGATATCTAAACCTAAATTTTGCTGAGGACTGCATGAACATAAAATAACTGTAAACAACTTTTCTCAATAAATAAATAATATAAATATAGGTACAATATACTTATGCTTCCAATTGCCTTGTAATAAAAATGAAAGAGGACGTATATACATCATCCAACCATCGATTCCAACAATAACATTTAATGTCTCGTTGCGCTGGGTAATCTTCGTATTTGCTTGTTTGCTAACTTTCAGGTCAGCTTGTTTTTTAAGAGTTTTAATTCGCGTACGAGCCATTGCATGATCAAATCAGTCAAAGAATGTTGTATACAATTATGGCATCTCACTGCAGCAATCATAGTATACCTTATAGGGTTGTTTTTATATAAAAATAGTCTGGATATTCTGCTTTCAGGCTGTTCACCTTTTACATTTCCCCATTAGTTTTTAACACTAGAAGTTGCCTGTTATATTCGGCTTGTCTGAATCCAGTGTCAGAAAGAAGTAGTGTCGGAGTTTGTCCTGTATTCTTAAAAACTTTGCACCAATACGAAGTTACGTCAGGCCATGTTTTATTTACATGAATACCATTTTTTTAAGATTTATTTAAGCTTTGGTGTACTTAAAGTTTGAATACAAGAATTCAAAAACCAGCGTATTTAATTTGCATTCAAGGGCATTTTTTTTGTATCTTGGACAATGAATTCCTATGCGTAGTTGCGTATTTTTTCTTGTAATAAATAACTTCCTCACCAAAGGAGTTAAGTGTCAAGTCGGCCATTGCATTACATTACTCAGGACAATCGAGAAATCAGAACCAAGGGTTAATATTGTTTTCAAAAATCTAATGTTCAGGTAAATTTCTCAAACCGTTACTAGAATTTCTGAGTGAGTAAACAGGGGCAATGATGAGGCATTTCAATTGCAAAGATTCCAAAGATTAGACGGTTAAGTTTATGAAAGTTTCGCTAAAAACTATAAAATTTTTTCTAGATGCCCTTCACTATCCCATAATGATTCTAGATCTAAGGTTTCGACCAGTGATCACTAATCCGTCATTTACACGGATGTTCGAGATTACACCGGATGCTGTAAAGGGTGATTTTGTCGCAAGAGCGGATTGTGAACCCAGCTTGCAAACGATTCTTGCTCCCATCGTTGCTTCTGGGTGTGAAGTGGACGGTGCCGAGACTATATGCACCTTGCCTTCGGGGCAACGCATCATCCTCTTAGTGAACGCACAACGAATCAATACACTAGATTTACCCGAGATGATCCTTGTCGAACTGAAGGACATTAGTAAAGAGCGCGAGGCCGAACTTCGAATCCAGGAATTGAATGCGGCACACCAGGTGTATGTAACCAAGATCGAGGCACTGAACAAAGAACTTGAATCCTATAGTCATTCGGTAGCGCATAACTTGCGGACACCTTTACGCTTCGTAAATCGGATAGTCTATTTATTGCTTCACGAGACAGACGCCAACTTATCTGAGAATGCCATCAAACAGTTGAATTTAATTCTGAAGACAACCGTTGAAATGGGTAAGCTGATTGAGAGTTTGATGTTGTTCTCGCAGGCCAATCAAATCCCACTGAAAATGCACAGGATTGACCTGACGGCACTTTTTGAGGAAGTGGCGAAAGAGCTACAGCAAGAACAAGCAGGTCGGAATGTTGAGATTATCTTTCAAAATCTGCCGCCATGCCAGGGAGACCGGGTTCTCTTGAAAGAAGTCGTAAGGAACTTGCTGGAGAATGCAATCAAGTTCACTTATATGCAGAAAGACCCGCGAATTACAGTCGGCTGTACGGAGTCAACATCGGAAAAAGTTTACTTTATTCAAGATAATGGTGTAGGATTTGATCAGAGTAAAAAGGACGACTTGTTTATCCCCTTTCTCCGTCTTCAAAATGCGGCAGACTTCGAGGGGTTGGGAATAGGATTGGCGCTTGTACAGCGCATCATTGAGCGACATGGCGGCCAAGTTTGGGCAGAATCCGAAATTAACAAAGGCGCGATCTTCTACTTTACATTAGTCAAAGTAACGCCGGGGTAGTACAGCATCGGACGAAAGGCTTTCAAACTTGACAAGAAGTGAAAAAATAAAAATTCTGGTCATTGACGACGACCAGCAGCTATTGCGTGAAGTCCGGGTTCATCTCGAAAAGCTGGGTTATGAGGTGTCCACCGGGGAGGATGGGTTTACCGCGCTGAAACTCACGCAAACGTTATCTCCTGATCTCATTGTGCTCGATATAAACTTTCCCGATTCAATGGAGTCCAGAAACCAGTCTCTCGATGGGGTGGAAGTACTGCGAAGGGTACGTGAGTCGAGTAATGTTCCCGTCCTGATGCTAAGCATCACAACGGTCTCTACTATAAAAGTGATGGCACTCAGTATGGGGGCAGACGATTATTTATCCAAACCTTTTGACATGCAAGAACTGAGTGCACGAATTGAGTCGATTTTGCGGCGTTCAAGACCTAAAATGCCGCGGGAACAGGTACTGCGTTTCCGTCGGTTGTGTTTGGACCCCGGCGAGCGACGCGTCTGGAAAGACGATCAGCCCATTGAACTGACAGGTATCGAGTTCGACATACTATATACAATGGCACAAAAACCTGAGCACGTGTTTACCCGCGACTATCTTATTGAACGAGCCTGGAAAGACAATCGTTACTGTGTACCCAAGGCTGTAGACGTCCATATAGGACACATTCGCAAAAAGATAGAGGACCATCCAAGCAACCCCATCTTTATCGTTACCGTACGCAGTGTCGGGTATCGATTCGAGGACGCCGTGGAGTAGGCCAGCATTTCGGCCTTTTCATGGATCAGATACTCTTTCTGGTACTGGCGTGAAATCATTCCCCCAGATTTTTTGCCATTGTCAAGACAATGTCTAAAGCCATCTCAAAATTCTGATCTGCATATAAGGCAATACCCTGCTTACCTAATGTACGTAAGAGCCGTGCATCTCCTAGCACCGCACTTGGGTGGGGAGTATCCTTCCTTGAATTTGGTACGTAATGTCGTCAAAAGTTTTTGCTTGATAATCCTCTTGTTGTATACACAGGCGTTCAGAAGCCATGTATCAACCAACACTTCGCGTGTAAGGCAACGTGCGTCATCCGGGTCGCGGGTGAGTGCAAGAGCCACCAAATAGCACATCTCCACATACGAAAATAATATCTGTTCAAATGTTTCTTTTTGCTCTGCTTGCATGATCAACTTCCCCCTGTTTGTATCGTTAACTCATATTGCAATTTATGTTCGGTAACAAGTTAATAAACCGAAAAATCAGACGGTGCCCAAGCTGGCCAATTGTTTTCATTGGCGCATTGGAGAGTATCCTTTATCCCTCCAGACCACACCCTTCCTATCGCAGCACCTTGATTTGCCAGGTACGTTCTGGAGAATATCTTTCAATGCGTCCGAAGCTGGTGGATGCCCAGATTTGAGCATCATTGATTACATACATCTCGTTTAACTCCTAACGCTCCAGGCAATGAAAAGACGTTTTTTATTGGTCTTGCGTCTACGATTTATCCAGTACTTCCCGAACTTTAATGGCCAAGTCTCTTGAGGAGAAAGGCTTCTGAAGGAAGTTGATTCCTTCAGGGAGTACGCCGCGATGTGCTATGTCATCGGCGGTATAGCCGGACATGAAGAGCATTTTGATCTGTGGGTGGATGGTATATACCAGCTCCGCCAGCTCGCGACCGTTCATTTCTGGCATGACCACATCGCTGATAAGCAGGTCGATTTTCACCGTATGGCTCTCCGCAAGTAGCAGTGCTTTGTTGGGTGAACCAATGGATATGGTCTTGTAGCCCAGCTTTTTTAACATTGTGCTGACCATGTTCATAATTGCAGGTTCGTCTTCCACCAGAAGCACTGTTTCGCCGCGACCGGAAGGTAAATCTACTACTTTTCCCGTGCTGTACTCTGGTTTTTCACCCATGTGTCGATGCAGGTAAACCTTGAAAGTAGACCCTTGCCCAGGTTCACTGTAAACGTTAATAAAGCCATTGTTTTGTTTGACGATACCAAAGACTGTGGCCAAACCCAGGCCTGTGCCTTTATCGGTGCTCTTTGTGGTGAAGAACGGCTCGAAGACATTTTGGATTGTCTCTTTGTCCATGCCGCATCCACTGTCGCTGACGGCCAGCATTACGTATTCGCCGAGCATGTACCCATTGTGTTCAGCGCAATAAGCCGTGTCGAAGACTACATTGTCCGTTTCAATCATCAACTTACCAATCCCTGATATTGCGTCGCGAGCGTTAACACAGAGGTTGGCCAATATCTGATCAATCTGGGTCGCATCCATTTTAACCCGCCACAGATTCGCCTTGGGCTGCCAGGCCAAATCAATCTCTTCTCCGATAAGGCGGCGGAGCATTTTGAGCATGCCTTCCACGGTCTCGTTCAGGTCCAGTATTTTGGGACTTATGGTTTGTTTGCGGGCAAAGGCCAACAATTGCCGTGTGATTCCCGCGGAACGATGGGCGGCCTGGAGGACTTCATCCAAATCGGCACTTTGTTGTGGGTCGGTAGAGCCAATTCTACTAAGAGCCAAGTCCGTATAGCCGATTATGACACTGAGCATATTGTTGAAATCGTGGGCGACTCCACCTGCCAATCGCCCTATGGACTCCATCTTCTGCGCTTGTTGGAGTTGGCTCTCCAGTCGCAGTCTTTCCGTAATGTCGCGCTTAACAGCAACATAGTTGACAATTTGGCCTGAATGATCACGAACCGGAGAAATCGTCGCCTCCACGGTGTAGAATTCCCCATCCTTACGCTTATTGATTATGCGACCACGAAAGGTGTTGCCACTGGATATGGTTTCCCACAGGTACCGGTAAAATGCATCATCCTGTTGACCGCTTTTAAGTATACGTGGGTTCAGGCCTATTATCTCCTGGCACGTATACCCCGTCACCTTTTCAAACGCAGGGTTCGCGTAATTGATCGTTCCATCAGCTTCGGTGATGAGTACCATTTCATCAGCTTGATCAATTGCTGAAAGCAGCCGTATACGCTCGGCGTCGGCCCGTATCCGGTCGCTGATGTCTCGGATATTGCATTGGATGACATTGGATTCATCCACCAGGTAGACATTGCTGACAAACTCCACATCGATGATCCGTCCGTTTCCAGCTTCCAGGGGCAGATGTTCGTAACGAATATACTT
>Ga0334884_1003722_pt1 | contig 16778 bp, 8 predicted proteins | sample GraSluR1_MG_7_FD_207215 | JGI IMG/M metagenome (GOLD analysis project Ga0334884, IMG submission 207215) | Sludge microbial communities from methane-producing bioreactor in Wageningen University, Netherlands - Granular Sludge_12_05 R1 | ecosystem: Engineered > Bioreactor > Anaerobic > Unclassified...
GCTCATATCACCGACCACAGCCAGGGACTGAGATAAATAGGGACCCCCACCGCCGCAGTTCTGTGGCGTGGCCGATCGGTCGACCTGCACACCAAGAATAGGAGGGGTGATGGAGTCACAGACAAAAGGATCCTGCCCAGAGTGGGCCGTGCTTTGGAAACCGGCCCGCGACAAGTCGTGGTGCAGTTGTTGCGCCGCAAAGCGCAGCGAGTTGTTCACCTCGGAGATCAACTCCTGGTGGTGAAAAGCCTCAGAGCTGCTACTGAACATCATGTAGGTCGCCACCACGATGATCGACGCCAGCAGCATCACGATGAGCAGCTCGACCAAGGTGAAGCCGCGTCGCTGCATTCGGGTAGGCTGAGTGCGCATGGACATCTTCCTCTCTTCTCGGGCCATTACTGCTGACGCTTGATGGACAAGGGAAGGGTCACGAAGCGAATCCCGGGCGGCGCCGTCGCTGCCTCATCCAGATCCCCCGGCTCCACTTGGCCACAGTTTTCTCGCAGCGCAGAGCTGCGATCCACCGACCAATAGACCCGAATAAAACCCGTGATCAGGCTCCCTGAAACCGGCTCCATGACCTGATAAGCCGCGCAAAAGCGTTGCCGCGGGATAGCCACCGCACTCTTCGGAACCCCCAAGGGACTGAGCCAACTGCCGCCCTCCCAGGGAATCCAAGGCAAACCACCCGTGGGAGCCGACGTCGGCAAATTCTTTAAATACTCCGTGGCGCCTGTTCCTGAGTCCGTCCACGCCAATGCGTCCTGCTGCAGCGTCGTGTGGATGTGCTCCGCCAAAATGATCGCCTCCGAAGCCTCACGCGCCACGGCGTTGCCTTGAATGGCCACGATCTGCATGGCGATCACCCCGACCAAGCCCACCACCAAGACCAACAACGCCACCATCACCTCGATGATGGTGAATCCTTGCGCACCCCTTCTTCCCAAGCGTCTCTGTTCTTTTGCCATCGCTATCACCTTGTCCGGCCAAGCGCGCGTTCTTTGCCCTGAGGAGCGCACCACTGCTCGCGCCGCCCACTGCAAAGAACATTCCACGAGCGCCGACATCCCCTAACACCGCACTTGGCCCCTTGCGTCTGACCGCGCCCCTGCGGGATGCTGACCCTTGGACGGGCGCGCTGGCTCACGCCTGCTGCGGCTCGCCTCCACACCAGCCGAGGCAACTTTTTGCATAGTGGAAAAAATGGTGGGATTCACCCACGGCGTCGCACTCACCAGGAACGCAACCATGCTCCCCTCCGCCTCTCGCCCAAGCTCACTAGCCCTCATCGGACAAGCCCTGCGCCCAGTCGCCGCCACGCTGCGGGTCGACACCTTCGCCAAGTTCCAAGAACTCTGTGGCGAGCTGGAGAGCGCCGCCCCCGGCACTTATTGGGTAGCCCACGCCGCCTGCCACGCCTTCATGAACGGCATGGAACGGGTCATCCTGGCGCCAGCCGATCCCAGCGCACCGGAACAGGTGCAACGCGCCCTCAGGGCGCTGCTCCCCCAAAGGCCCGAACTCATTGCCATGCCCGGCGACCACCCGACCCATGACCGCCTCGTCACCACCCTCCAAGACTGGCGACGTGAGCAAGGTCTCGACCCACGCGACTTCCCCTGGCTCCTCCTCGATGCCCCGCCGCAGGCCTCCCTGAGCGCGCTCTGCGCCGAACACGACCCTGACACCCACCCGCCGCCACCACCCTGGCTGCACCGCGTCTGGCCCTGGGTCAGCACGCTCTCCCCCGGGCGGCGCGGCGAAGAGCGCCTACCGGGCACTTGCGTCGCCGCAGCCCTCTTGCGTGGCACCACCCACCGCCTGCGCGGCGTCCATGAGATCCCTGTTCGTCCGAGCCACGCCGACCTCGCGCGCGCGCGCGCAGCGGGCATCGACGTGCTCGGCGTCTTCGGCCAGCGGCGCCTGGTCGGCCTGCATCACGGGCCGCCCAAGTCAGCGCCGCCAGCTACCGATGACGCGAGCCAAGCCCACGCAGGCGCCACCGCCCTCGCCCCCCCGGGCATAGCCCCCCTGCCCGCAGTCGAAGCGCCATGGGCCGAGCGTCTCAACCTCGCCCTCAACGACGCCTGCCAGGAAGAGATCCGCCGCCACGCCAACGGGCCACGCCTGTGGAAAACCCTGGAGAGGCGCTGTCGCGCCATCCTCCAGGGTTACCAACAGGCCACTCACATCACCCGTTTTCACGTCCGCTGTGACGAAGAGACCGCAAGCTGGGGCTACGGCCAGCCGGTGGTCGAGATCCTCCTGTGGTTGCCCCAGCGCGTCCAGCACCTCCACTTTCGTGTCATGCCGCGCTAACACCGCCTGTCCCCAACCCCAACCCTGCCGGGCTGCACCAGGCGCGAACTAGCCTTGCCCCCACAAGGAATGATATGACGACCTTAGGTTGGCCATCAGCGGCGAAGGAGAGCGCACATGTCGAGCGGATCCAAATCATCGGACAACGGGCACCAGCCCCAAGCTGCCCAGGACAGCCAGGCCGGACTCGAAGACCAGACCTGCCAGATCTCCGCTGACGCCGTGGCCAGCCTGGCCAACCGCATCGACCTCGCCCCGCCCCCTGACTTCTCTGACAGCTATGAGATCGTCGACGTCATCGACGAAGATTTGGAAGAAGTCGGGGTCGTCTCCATGGATGACCTCGAGCTCAACACCGACCCAACGCCCTCCAATCCGGCCATCGCGGCTGACACCGGGGCGCTTCTCGATGGAGACAGCGACACGACGAGTGAAATCCGTCTCAGCGACATCGAGAACCTGCGGGCCTTCCCTGCCAGTGACGGCAAACGCCTGCCACCAGGGCCCCTCAAGCTGCCGCCCCCGCCGCCTCTGCCCACCGCCGCCAAGGCCCCACCGCCCGTACCAACCCCGGGGGCTGCGCGCGCTGGCAAAGATCGCGCCCTCCTCGACCTCAAGCTCGACACCGCCGAGAGCGATGGCCTGGAGGAAATCCAAGAAGCCCTCAACAAATGCACCACCTCTCTCTTCAACTCCGACGTTTTCGATGCCGTGGACGTCAGCGCCGCCGACGAAGTCGACGCCACTGAGGCACCCGCCACCCAGAGCCAAAAATCCGACGACGGCGAGGAGGGACCCACGGGCGTCATCCGGCTGGATCAGGCCCTCGCTGCGCGCAACAAAGGGGCAGCACCGCCAGCACAGCCGGACTTCGTCGCCGAACACCCGCTGCCTCTCCAGGGCCTCTCCCTGTGGGCCACGGTCCATGAGAAGCGGCGCTACGCCCGCACCCAAGCCGTCTCGCTGCGCGGACGCTCACCTTCCATCCTGAGCTCAGGCATTCTCCAGTTGCGCGCCGGTATCGAAGCCGAGCTCGAGAGCATCGGGCTCTCCCCGGCCTCCCTGCGTTACATCACTGAGCTCATCGCCGAGCTCCGCACCGAATCGAGCGAAGTCCGAGCCCAATGTCTGCACGCCATCGCCATGACCTGTCGCTACGCCGCGACCCCTGACGCCGAGAGCTTGGCCCGCGAGCTCGACCTCGAGGCCCTGGTCCACGACCCCCTCCTCTTCCCGGCCAACATGTGGCTCATCAGTGATTCCTGGCGCAATGAAGACTGGGAAGACTGCGTGGATCACCTCGGACGCTTCGCCACCCAGCTCGACGAGGTCGGACAGAGTCGCCCAGACGTCATCGAACACCTCCCCGTGCTCTATGCCCAACTAGAGCTGCTCATGGAGCGACGCCTGCGGCAGCCACCAGAGAACCTCCGCGCCCTCTGTGAGCACGCCATCAGCCTGCCCGCCAGCGGCCTCGTTGCCCCGCTCAACAACCTGCGGCACGCCATCAACCTCGGCGATGAAGAAGCGGCACGCGCCGCCTTTGACGGCCTGCTGGAGAAAGCGCCGCCGGCCTTCGCCCAGGGCCTCGCCATCGAGGCCTTCGTCAACGCCTGGACCGAGGGACGCTCGGCGACCCAGGCCCTCAAGCTCTTCCTCGAAGGCGATCGCCGCCTCCTGGGTGACACCCTGTGCCTGGCGCTGGCCCAACTCCTCGCCTGGGAAGTCGATGATCGCCAAGCCGAGAGTGAACTCATCCGCACGTGGATCGAAGCCCATCCCCAGACGGGCTTTCGCGAGGCCATCGACAAACGCCGCCGCTCTGCCCTCCTCTACCGCCTGAACCGACTCACGACGGATGAGACCTCGCCGGCCGCCAAGGTCAGCATGCTCACCCAGGCCGCCGCCGACCACGCCGACGGCATCTTCTACAGCCTCGCGCTGCGCCAAGCCTGCGCCGAAGCGGACAATGAGGATGCCTGGGACGGCGCCCTGGCCCTCTTGGTCGCCCACTGCCAGAGCCCGGCGAGCCGTGCCATTTTCCGCTTCAACCGCAGCGCCTTGGCCCTGGCCACCCGCGATTTCGCCACGGCGGAACGCCACGCTCGCGCCACCCTCACGGAAGCCCCGCAGGCCCTCCCCGCAGAGATCATTCGCGCCTATTGCCAGCTCGCCACGGCCAAGGCCGCAGATCCACTGCCGCTGTTGGTCGCCGACACCGACGCCGGACGCGCCCTGGTCAAAGCAGAGCTGGCCGAGTGGTTTCGCAGCGACTATCCCGCAGCCTTCGCCGCCTACAAGGAGGCCTACGCCGACGGCGCCGAGACCGACTATTTGCTAGGCTGTCTCGAACGCTGCGCACCCTTGGCGGGTTGCGAACAGGAGCTCGCCGGGCTCTTGCAGGGAAAAACCGAGGCGGTCTCGTCCAGCCTCGTCGAGCAGCATCGGACCAAAGCCTGGCGCACGGCGCTGGCCACTCTCCACGACGCGGACCAGGATCCGGCCCAAGTACTCGAGCGCTACCTCCAGACCCACGGCGCCAAGCCTGCCGCCCTGCACATGCTCTTCGATCTCCACATTCAACGCGGAGAACAGCGGGAAGCCGAGGCGGTGCTGCACCGGATCATTCAGAGCGCCGGCGCCGCCGATGCCACCTCCATTCAAGAAAAGAAGCTGCAGTGCGCCGTCCTGCGCGGACACCCAGCGCTCATCCAGCGCAGCGCCCAGGGACTCCTCGACAAGGCCCCTGAGCACCCCGCAGGGCGCTTCTGGCTACAAAAAGCCAGAAGCGCCGCGGGTGACGCCACGCAGGTCGCAGAAGACCTCGCACTGCTCGCGGCGAGCTGCGACGACCCGCGGCGCAAGGCGGCCTATGCCGTAGAGGCTGCCTGGCTGCTCAGGACGCTGGCCAACGACATCGACGCAGCCTTGGCCAAGCTCGAAGCCCTGGCACCGGCAGGATGGAACTGGCCTCCCCTCATCGACATGCGCCTCTCCATGCTCACCGAGTGTGGCCATTGGGAAGCTGTCGCTGCCCAGCTCGAAGAGAACGTCGAAGTCTTGCCCCTGGGCGCGCCCAGGGCCGTGGCCCTGGAGCACGTGGCAGCCCTGTTGCAAGACCGCCTCGACGACGGCCCGCGCGCCCGCGCCCTCTTTCAGAAGGCCATCGAAGAAGATCCTGCCGCCGCCGTGGGGGCCTGGCGCGAACAAATCAACGCCCTCTGGAGCAGCCAAGAGTGGAGCGCGACCCTGGCCAGCCTCCAAGGGCGCCTACGACACGCGGACACACTCAGCGCCGCGGCCAAACGCATCCACCTGCGTGAAATGGCCTTCATCGCCGCCAATCTCCTCGGTGATCAAGAGGCGGCACTCAGCGCCTACCAGGCGGCCATCGATAGCCCCGACGAGCTCTTTGCGTGCCGCGGACTCCATCGCCTACACCGGGCTGGAGGGAATCCCGCCGAGAGCATCGCCGCCCTGGAGCGCATCGCCCAAGTGCTCCTCGACCCCCTGGAGCGGCTCAACTGCCTAGCGCAGATCGGCCTCGAAGCGCAGCGCGCTTACGGTTCGGTCTCCATGGAATGGTTGCAGATCTTCGCGGCTTTCGCCCCCAACCACCCCGCTTCGGAGCGGGCCCTCTGGCAGGCCTGGGACGCAGAACACGACCCGAGGCGGATGGCGGAGCTGCTCTTGCTCGCCCCGCCCGTGGCGACCCCTGGCGATCACGGGCTGCGCCTCCTCAGGGTGGGCCAGGCCTACCTCCAAGGCCAAGACTTCCCCTCCGCCACGGCCACCTTTGCCGCGGCGCTCACCCATTGTCCCCTGGCGCTTCCCTGTCACCTCGCCCTGGCGCGGGTCGCGTCCGCCCAGGGCGATCGGGAGCAGGCGGCGCGCACCCTGCACGACGCCGGCGTGGCCACCCCCATCCCCTGGGCCCAGCGCACCCTGCTCCAAGCAGCCCTCGCCTTCCAGGATGACCCTCAGACGCAAGCACAGCTCACGGACGCCCTCGCCCTGCTGCCCAACCTGGCCGACGAAGACGCGGCGCCGCTAGACGTCAACGACGACGAGAGCCTCCTCGCCTTCTTCCTCCACCTGCATCGAGATCTCGCCGACGCCGACGCCATGAGCGCCGCCTGGCTGGCCCGAGAAATCGCAAACCTATACGAGCGCTTGGCTGGCGCCCCATGCGCCGAGGCCTACCCATTCTGGCGCGCGGCGGCACGCCTCTTGGGCCACCTCCGAGAGATCCGCTTCGCCCTCATGCGCTACGCCCACAGTGAAGCCCTGAGCGAAGAAGAGCGCTACGAGCTCTTGCCTTACCTGAGCGGGCTCTGTCACAGCGACGAAGTCGTCGAGGTGTGGCTCGCCGCAGCCGAGCAGTGTGCCCAACGCGAAGACCTGGAAGGGCAGCAACAAGCACTGGAGCAGGTCTTGTTGCTCAACGCCAGCGAGCGCCGAGCTTTGCACCGCATGGCCAGTGCCCTGTGGGAGAACGGCGACCTCGAGACGGCCATGGCCTGGCTCCAGCGCGTGGCCCAGGTCACCAACGATCTCAACCTCAGGTCTACCGTCGAGCTGGAGCTAGCTTTGCTCTCCGAGACGCTCTTCGCCCGTGGTCTCGAGGCTTACGAGCATTATGCGCGCGCCATCGAGGCCAACCCCAACGATATCGCCCTGTACTACTTCGCAGCCCGCAACCTGGAGCAGCTCGGAGAGTGGGCCGCAGCGGGGCTGATGCGCGCCCAAGAAGCCCACCACCATCCGTTGAGCAGCGAGCGCAGCGCAGCCTTCTGGCAAGCCGCCAGGCTCTATGGGCGCCGGCTGGGGCTCTCGGACGAAGCCCGCGGTCTCATCGATCACGCCGCCGAATACGGCGACGGGCGCCTCATCGCCCTCGACGTGGAGATCGCCGCCTCCTTGCGCCTCCCTGACCCCATCCCCTACCTGCGCGCCTTCCACGCCACCCAAGATCCGTCGACCCGGGCGGGTTACGCCTGGATGCTCAGCGAGGTCACCAGCGATCCCGAGCGCCAAGTCAATTGGCTGGGCCACGCCCTGGAGCTCGACGAGACTTATCTCCCGGCAGCCCTCGCCTTGGAACAGGGCGCCCCCGAGGTCGTCGGTGCGCCGCGCGCCATCGCCGCGCTGGTGGCGCGGGCAGCCCTCTTCGAGGACGCCGTCGCCTGGACCGAGGCCGCACGCCGCGCCCTCGGCACGGGACAGAGCCCCCTGGCCCAGGCGCTCCTCGAACGCGCCATCGCCGTGACCCGAGAAGACGAGCTCTTTGGACCCTTCGGTCCGGCAGACCTCTACCGCTCCCTGCTCTCCCGCGGCGTGCCGCCCGAGCAACTCGTCGCCCTCACCCACCAAGTCCTGGCTCGGCCCATCCCCGAGCCCGTCCGCCTGCGCTGGCTCAAGCACCAGGGCGACGTCTTCACCATCCTCGGACGTCACGAGGAAGCTCTCGCCTGTTGGCAGGAGGTGCTGGCCCTGCATCCCAATGACGATGAGAGCCTCGCCAACCTCCAGGGCCAAGCGCAGCAAAGCCACGACGACGCGGCCATCATCGCCATGCGCCGCAGCGAAGCCGCCGCAGCGCGCGCCAACCAGCCCCACCGCGCCGCCCTCGCGTTGCTCGAAGCGGCGCGCATCGCCCAACACCGCTTGGGGCAGAAGGAAGAGGCCAGGGCCCTGCTGGACGAAGCCCAACAATTGGCACCAGATGCCCTGCCCATTGGACGCGCCCGACTCCAGTGGCGCATCGCTGCCGGCGAAGAGAGCCTGCTCATCGACGACCTGCGCCACGCCTTGGGCACCTACCCCAGCGCCCAGCACCCACCCCTGCACGCCACCTTGGCCATCCTCCTGCACTACCTCCAACGGCGCCCAGAGGAGGCCGTCCAGCACTACGAGACCTTCCTCGACGGGACGGGATTCAGGCTCCTCTTTGCCCTCGACGCTTTGGTGCTCGTCGCCAAGAAGCTCGGCGATTTCGCCATTGCCAAGCAGTTCTTGGTGCCCCTCGCCGAAGAACACGAGGATGACCGTGTGCGCGCCGCCCTCCTGGCCGACATCGGTTACCTCATGGAGAGCGCCGAGCCCATGGCGGCCCTGGAGGCCTTTCAACAAGCCCTCTCCCTCAACCCCGATCTCCTCTGTGCGCGCCATAGCTGGGAGCGGGTCTGTGTCTTTCTCGGCAACAAACGCGCCTTTTTGTCCTGGCTCAAAGAAGAGGCCTTCAAGACAGAGAACCCCTTCGCCTTGGAGAGCGCCGCCCGAGCCCTGGTGCTGGCCGACCACGCCGAACAGCAGGAGCTCCTGGAGCGTTTCCAGGAGATCGCCCCCGAACACCCCCTGGCGCTGCTCAAACGGTGGCGAAAAGCCTGCCAAGACAGCAACTTCCGCACCCTCGCCGAACTCTGCCACAGCTTCGCCAACAGCGCCAAGACCCTCGAGACGGCCATCACCTTTGAAGAAGCGGCGTTGCTCTTCGCCTCGGTCACCGAGCGCCTCACCTCGGAAGAGCTCCTATCGGCGCTGCTCAAGCTCAACCCAGGTTCGCGCTTCTTGCAACTCCGCACCATGAACGACATCATCCCAGGGGAAGATCGGCCGAACATGGAGCGCTTCCTCCGCGCCCTCGTCGAAGTGCAGGCAGACGATCGCGAGATCGCCCTCCACTGGCTCAGCCTCAGCCTCTTCCTGGTCAGCGTCGAAGACCCCGGCGCCGCCATCACCGCCGCCGACAACGCACTGAAGCTGTGGCCCGACAGCCTCCTCTTGGTCAAGCTCAAACGTCACCTCGCCGAGAGCTCGGCAGAACCCAAGATTCTGGCGGAGATGGCCGAGCGCGAAGCAGCGATGCTCGTCGACGACACCATCGCCCTGCGCTGCCTCATGCAGGCGGCGACCATCCGCCAGATCCGCCTCAACGACATCCCCGGCGCCATCCGCCTCCTGCATCGCATCCTCGAAATCGAACCCCTCCACGAAGGCGCTTTCCTCGCCCTCGAGGCCCTCTACAGCGCCGACGGCAACCGCACCGAACAGCACAGCCTCCTCTTGGCGCGCGCCGACCATGTCAAAGACGACGAAGCGCGCAAGCGCCTCCTGGCCCGGGCCGCACAGATCGCCGCCGACGCCGTCGGCGTCGAGTCCGCCATCGGAGATTGGCAGCGCCTCATCGCCATCGAGCCCAACAACATCGCCAACTACCAAGGCCTAGCTCGCCTCTGCATCGAACACGAGCAGTGGGAGCAAGCCGTACAGGCCTTGCAGGGGGTCATCGACAACACCACGGAGCACGCCATCCTGTCCCGGGCCTACCGACAGATGGGAGACATCCTCTATAACCTCGACCAACACGACGCGGCCATGGCCGCCCTGCAGAACGCCCTCGACCTCGACCGGGACGACATCGCCGTTCTCTATCGCCTGTCCGAGCTGAAAGAGCGCGCTGGCCTCTACACCGATTGCCTCGCCCTCTGGGCCCGCGCTTATGAGGTCGAGGTCGACTATGAAAAAAGAGTCGACTTGCTCAGCCGCTTGGTCCGGGGCTGGCTCCAGTGGCAACAGGATCCCAGCCGGGCCGAGAGCTTCGTCGCCGAGCATCGCAAACTCGATCCCCAAGACCTCACCCTCTTCGAAGAGGTCAGCCGGTGGTACCAAAAACACGGCTTCGCCTCCCAGCGAGATGTCTTCATCGGCCAGAACTACGTCTACTTCCGGGAGCACTACCTCAACGACGTCCACGCGCATCACATGCTACACCCCATGCTGCGCATCGCCGTCGCGGCCGGCGACTTCGACCGAGCTTTCATCCACGCCGGGATGCTCGTCGCGCTCAGCAGCGATAGCACGGACGAGCGCGATTTCTACCAACGCATCGCCAAGGAAACCCTCCACCCGCGCCCCATGGCCATCAACCCGACCCTATTGGGCAAGATCATGCCCGAAGGTCTCTCCCGCGGACTCCTCGAGCTCATGGTGGTCACGGAGCGCTCCCTGGCCCGCGTCACCCCACAGAACCTCCACACCCGGATCCTCTCCTGGCGCCACAAGATCCGACCCGCGTCGCGACCGGAGACGGCCGCCATGGAGAGCCCAGCCCTGGCCTTCAACATCGAGCTCCCCGGCATCTACCTCGTCCCCGAGCGCCAGGGCGCCCCGACCATCCTCATCGGGCGAGAGTCGGCCCTCATCTTCGAGGAGGCTGACCTCCAACCGCAGCGCTTGGCCGCCTCGCGCTTCCAAGCGGCACTGGCCTGCGCCGCCACCGCCCTCGGCGTCGGCGCCTTCGCCACCATCGATTTCGACACCTACGTCACCATGATGCAGGCCATTGGCAAGGCCATCATCCCCGAGCACACATTCGAACGCGATGCCGTCGCCGCACCCTTCGCCGAAGGGATCGTCAAGGTCTTGCCCAAGAAAGTCCGCGATCAGCTCCGCCCCTGGATGATGCAGGCCGCTGAGGCCCTGACCGAGTCCAACCTCGTCATCGAGTACCAAGCGCTCATCAATGCCTGCTTCCGCCACGCTCTCCTCTGCACCCCAGACCCGAGCGGCGCCATCCCGGTGGTCGCCGAGATGGACGGCATGGGCGTCTTCCCCATCAAGGGCGCCCTCTCGGATCTCTTGACCTTCATGGTCAGCGACGCCTACGCCGAGGTGCGCCGCGAGTCACTGGTGGCCGTCATCCTCGCCGAAGCCAAGGGGAGCTGAGGACCGCCCCAGGCACGTGGATCCCAACGACCCAGCTTCCTCCCCCAAAGAAGCCACCCCGGCGGCGCCATGGGCTCGGGGCCGACCCCTTGAAGAAACCAAGCCTAAGCCTTGGCCTTGGTCAGCGCCTCGACGAGCTGGGGCAGGAGCTTGTGCGCGTCACCCACCACGGCATACGACGCCAACTGGAAAATGGGCTCCTCAGGGTTCTTGTTGATGGCCACGATGGTCTTGGCGTTCTTCATCCCCGCCACGTGCTGGATCGCCCCCGAGATGCCCACGGCAAAGTAGAGATCGGGCGCCACGATTTTGCCGGTCTGGCCAATCTGCCAGTCGTTGGGGCAATAGCCAGCGTCCACCGCCGCCCGTGTCGCCCCGATGGCCGCGTTGAAGAGGTCCGCCAGGGGCTCCAAGCTGGCGAAGCCCTCGGCCGAGCCCAAGCCGCGACCACCAGCGACCACCACATCGGCATCGGTGAGGGCCGGGCGCGCGCTCTCCACGGCGTCGAAACGCTCGAAGGTCGTCCCGTCATCGACGATCTCTGGCGAGGCCGCCGCGATCGGGGCGACGCGCCCGCTCTCTTCCTGGGCAGCAAAGGCCGTGTGGCGCACCGTGAGGCACACCACGTCCGTCGCGGCCGTCACCACTTCGAAGAGCTTGGAGGCCCACATGGGGCGCACGAAAGCCGGTGCGTCGTCTTCATCGAGGAAGTCGACCACGTCGGAAATCATGGCCGCCTCCAGACGCACCGCCACCCGCGGCAGCAGATCCTTGCTCAGGGTCGTCACCGCCGCCAGCACCACCTCGGCGTCTTCATCTTCTGCCACCTCAGCCACGACCGAAGCATAACGACGTGGCAGATAGTCCCGGAGCGCCGCGTCGTCGACGCACACCACCTTGTCCACCCCCAGGCGAGCCACGGCCTGCGCGACGGCCCCCACATCCTCGCCCACCACCAGCGCGATGAGCTGGCCACCAACGCGGGTCGCCAATTGCCGCGCCGCCGTCAGCGCAGGCCCATTGAGTTTGCGCAAGCTACCCTGGCTGTGCTCGGCGAAAAACAATACATTGGACATCACGAACCTCCCTTCTTTTGCTTCTCGTCACAGCACTTTGGCTTCGTCCCGCAGCTTGATCACCAAGTCATCGACCGACTCCAGGATCGCCCCAGCTTTGCGCTCAGGCGGCAACGTAAAACGCACGCTCTTGACGCGGCGCCCTTCCTCGACCCCCAGCTCCTCAGGCGAGGTCACATCCAAGCGCTTGGCTTGGGCGCGGGCGATCCCCGGCAGGTTGGGGTAGCGCGGCTCGTTGAGGCGCAAATCGGCGCTCACCACCGCCGGCAGAGGCATGGAAAAATAGGCGGAACCACCATCCACCTCGCGCCCAACCACCAGACGATCGCCCTGCATCTCCACGGAGAAAGCAAAGGTCGCCGACGGCCAGCCCAAGATCTCCGCCAACATCTGCGGCACTTGCGCGTTCTCGAAGTCCACCCCGAGCTTGCCCATGATCACCAGCGAGGGCTCCTCCTGCGCCACGATCTTGGCCAACAAAGTCGCCACCAAGAACGGATCCAGATCTTGCTCCTCGACCTCGACCAGGATGCCCCGGTCCGCCCCCATGGCCAGCGCCTTGCGCAGGTTGATCTTGGCCTCAGAGGGGCCCATGCACACCGCCACGACTTCCGTCGCGACCTTGGCTTCCCGCAGACGCACGGCGCACTCGACGGCGACCTCATCGAAGTAATTCTCTTTGTGAGCAACACCGTCGTAGTCGATCTCTTCCCCGTCGGAACGCAAGTGGACCCGCGCATCCAGATCGGGTACGCGACGCATCGTGGTCAATACTTTCACCGATCACCTCCATTCATCGTGTTGGAAGGGTCTGTCATCCAGCACCTGACGCAGATGCCGCGCGCCAGCGTCATACACACACCAGCCCCCTACCCTACGCCACCGCTCATCGTCGGCCCAATCTGGTAGTGCCACCGCCCGCCTTTGTCAAGCAAGACGCCCTGCAGACACCCTGCCCCCCTCACCCCCTCTTGCTTCGGCCCGCCCTTGGCCGCATCATCCCCCCGCCACCAACCTCGGTGCGCCGCCCCTGCCACCAGGAGGAACCGTGCCCCACCCCACCGACACCATCGCCGCCATCGCCACCGCCAACGGCCCCGGCGCCATCGGCATCGTCCGCCTCTCCGGCCCAGGCGCACTGCCCATCGCGCAGACCACCTTCACCGCCCTCACCCCTGCCCCCACCCCCCGCCATCTCTATCACGGCTGGGTCGTCCACCCCACCACCCACACCCGCCTCGACGAAGCCATGGCGGTCTTCATGCCCGGCCCCCACACCTTCACCGGTGAAGACTGCGCCGAAATCTATGCCCACGGCGGCGTCCTCAACCTGAGCCGCGTCCTCGACGCCGTCATCGAAGCCGGCGCTCGCCACGCCCGCCCCGGCGAGTTCACCTTGCGCGCCTTCCTCAACGGCCGCATCGACTTGAGCCAAGCCGAAGCCGTCGCCGATATCATCAACGCCGACAGCGACGCCGCCCTCAACGCCGCCCAAGCCCAGCTCGGGGGCGCCGTGGCCCGGCCCATCGCCCAATTGCGCGAGCGACTCCTACACCTCATCGTCCAAACCGAGCACGCCATCGACTTCGACGACGAGGGCCTCTACACCTTCCCCACGGCCACAGCCCAAACCGAAATCCTCGCCCTCATGGAAGCCCTCCAACGGCTGCTCCGCCAACACCACGACGCCCGCCTCCGCACCAGCGGCCTCCAAGTCGCCTTCGTCGGCGCCCCCAACGCCGGAAAAAGCTCACTCTTCAACGCCCTCCTCGGCCGCGACCGCGCCATCGTCACCCCCATCGCCGGCACCACCCGCGACACCATCGAAGAGCCCCTCACCCTCGCCGGGCAGCGCTTCAACCTCATCGACACCGCCGGCCTCAACCACAGCCCCGACCCGGTCGAAAGACTCGGCATCGCCCGCACCCACCACGCCGCCGCCACCGCTCACATCCTGTGCTGGGTCATCGACCTCACGGCACCACTGCCAAGCCAATGGCCTGATTTTGGATCCACGTGCCCTGTGCTGGTGGCTTGCAGCAAGGCCGATCTCGTCGACCCCAAGACGCCCATGGACGCCCACGTCTCCCGCTGGCTCGCCGCCGCCTTCCCCGGCAACAACGCCCCCCTCCCTCCCTACGCGATGGTCTCGGCCACCGACGGCAGCGGGATCGCCCAGCTCGAAACCCAGCTCCTGGACCTGGCTGAGAGATGCTGGCAAGCGCGCAGCCAGGAGCTCCCCTTCATGGTCTCCGTCCGCCACGCCGAAGCCGTGCGCCAAGCCCACGCCGCGCTCCAGAACGCCACCCGCGCCATCGACGAGGCCCTGCCCATGGAGTGCCTCGGCGCCGATCTGCGCGCCGCCGCCGACGCCCTGGCCACCATCACCGGTACGATCGCCACCGACACCATCCTCGACGCCATTTTCTCGCGCTTCTGCGTCGGCAAATAGGATCACTCGACCAAGGCCGTCAACAGCGTGGGCACAGCGACCACGCCCCAAGCCGGGGGCCAGCAGCGCAGGGCCACCTCCATGGGCCCGAGGAGGGGCCACAGCAGCGCAAAAAAGAGCCAACCCATGAGGAGGTCGGCCAAGGTCCACTGGGCCAGCGGCCGTCGCCGCGCTGCAATCTCCAACCACATCGCAAAGGTGTTCCCAGACAAGTTGGCCACCTGGATGGCCCGCACCAACGCCTCGACCTGGGCTGCGCGCGCGTGGCCGCAGGCGGCCTGCAAGGCCTGCACCGCGGCAGCATCGACTTGCCCGTCGCCATCGGCATAGGCCCGCGCGTAAGCCAAGATGCGCTGCTGGTGCGCGGGATAAGCGCTGAAATCACCGCCTATCAGGGCCAGAACCTCTTCCTGGCTCAACCCCTCCAGCCGCCCCCAGTGGGCGTGTACCACGGCGCAGTAGCGACAGCGGTTGGCACCGGAGACGGACAAGAAGATCCGCTCGCGCAGGGCGGGGGCGATGCCCCCAGGGGAGAGGGCGCGCAGCAAATGCGGCGCCGAGCTCCCCAGCCGCGCCAGCGCCGTCGCCAAGCTTCTCGGTCTAAAGGTCCGCATCCCCTCACCCATGCCTCACCTCATGCCGACACCAAGGCCCATCACTCTGCCTCTTGCTGCTGCTGCGCGGCGATCTCTTTGCGAATCTCGTCCATGTCCAGTTCGCGCACCTTCTCGATGAGCTCGCCAAAGAGCGGCGCTGGCACCGCGCCCGGCTGGGAAAAGAGCAAGACCTTCTCCCGGAAGATCATCAAGGTCGGGATGGAGTTGATGGAGAAGCCCGCCGCGAGCTCGGGTTGCTCTTCCGTGTTGACTTTGGCGAAAACCATGTCGCCGTACTTCTCGGACATGGCTTCGAAGACCGGCGCGAAGCTGCGGCAAGGGCCGCACCAGGACGCCCAAAAATCCACGACGACCATATCGTTGTTGAGAACGGTCTCTTCAAAATTGTCTTTGGTCAATTCTAACGTCGCCATGATCTTTCTTCTCCCATAAAAAATCGATGCTATTGAAATTGCGGATAATCCATGCGCTCTCATTGATAATGGAAGCACCCCGCTAGACTAAGCACCCGCATGGGCCCTGTCCAGCGCTGGGCCACCAACGCGCGCGACCTCGCTCACTTCTCTCCTTACGTTCACACCATCCCATTGGATCGAGGCCCGTGGTCGAGCGCGTCTTTTGTGAGGCCATGAAACACTCGCTTATCCTGCCGCATTCCTGTCCCCATGATGAGAAACGACATTTTGTTGCCCTGACCATTTGAAATGCCTGGCAAAGGTCGCTAGAAAGATTCTCATTGGTCCGTGGCTTTGGCACCACACGATGCCATCTGCGGTCGCTTTGGTCGTATGTGTATTGTATCACATACGTTTTTTTGCGTGTGACAGCGAATTGTCCCTGTTGTCGACGCCTGTAGGTCCGCTGCGGCGGAAATGTTCACCTGGATACGGAGGAACGCATCATGAAGAAACTTTTCTGGTTGCTGGGAATGCTGGCAGCGTTTGGCATGGTCGCCACGGCCTGTGACGACGACCCTGCCAAGCCCAAGGACGATATGATCGAAGAGACGACCGACGTCGTCGACGTCCCCCCCACGGACGTCCCCCCCACGGACGTCCCCGACGTCCAGCCGCCGGAATGCCAAGTCGATGACGACTGCATCGGCCACACCAACGGCGAGGTCTGTGACCTGGCCAATCAAGTGTGCGTGCAGTGTACCAACGCCACCCATTGCGATGACGGTTACATCTGTAACCTCATGACCAAGACCTGCGAGGAAGAGGTGGTACACACCTGTGACCCGGCTTGTGAAGGCGACACGCCCCACTGCCTCGTCGACACCTGCGTCGCGTGCCTCAACGACACCCACTGCGGCGAAGGCTACACCTGCAACGCCAGCAATGTCTGCGAAGAAGTCGTCGAGCCAGCCTGTGACCCGGCTTGTGAAGGCGCCACGCCTCACTGCCTCGTCGACACCTGCGTCGAGTGCCTCAACGACACCCACTGCGGCGAAGGCTACACCTGCAACGCCAGCAACGTCTGTGAAGAAGTCGTCGAGCCCACCTGTGACCCCGCTTGCAGCGGCGCCACGCCTCACTGCCTCGTCGACACCTGCGTGGCCTGCATCAACGACACCCACTGCAA
>Ga0334884_1003735_pt1 | contig 16740 bp, 19 predicted proteins | sample GraSluR1_MG_7_FD_207215 | JGI IMG/M metagenome (GOLD analysis project Ga0334884, IMG submission 207215) | Sludge microbial communities from methane-producing bioreactor in Wageningen University, Netherlands - Granular Sludge_12_05 R1 | ecosystem: Engineered > Bioreactor > Anaerobic >...
AACCTTCATAAAAGGTGCACCAGTCAATTTTGCAATCCGACGGGCAATCTCAGTTTTACCAACACCAGTTGGGCCAATCATAATGATATTTTTTGGAGTAATCTCCTCAGCCATGTCTTGAGGAAGTAATCTCCGTCGAATCCGGTTACGAAGGGCAACCGCTACAGATTTCTTAGCGTCTTCCTGACCAATAATATATTTATCTAATTCCCGGACAATTTCTTCTGGGGTTAAAAAATCATCAATGTGTTCCATGTCATTCGCTTCCTTTCTTTTTGAAACATCCAACCCCTTGTTTTATTCCAATGTTTCCAAATAGATCTGATCGTTAGTATAAATGCAGATTTCTGCGGCAATTTCCAAAGATCGTCGGGCAATTACCTCTGAATTCATATCGGTATTTCGATATAAAGCTTTTGCAGCAGCTAAAGCATAATTCCCTCCCGAACCAATAGCTGCGATTGACTCGTCGGGTTCGATTACATCTCCCTTTCCGGAAATAATCAATACATGCTCTAAATCCATAGCCAGCAATAGCGCTTCAAGATGTCTGAGAACTTTATCCGTCCTCCACATTTTTGCCAGCTCAATGGCAGCCCGAGCCAGATTACCACTATACGAATTCAATTTTTCTTCAAAACGATCAAGCAAGGTAAGACAATCAGCTCCAGCACCGGCAAAGCCGGCCAAAACCTTTCCCTGATAGAGAGTCCGTATTTTTTTAGCTCCTCTTTTCAAAACTGATTCATTCATGGTTACCTGCCCGTCACAAGCCATTGCTGCTTTTCCATTTCGTAAAACACCAAGAACCGTTGTTGATAGGATCTTCATTTAATCCTCCTTTTTATGGGATCGGGGGTGGGCGTTTTCATAAACCTTTTTCATATTGTCCCAGTTTAAATGGGTGTAAATCTGGGTAGTAGAAAGACTGGAGTGTCCCAGTGCTTCCTGAACAATCCTCATTTCAGCTCCTCCGGAAAGAAAATGGCTGGCAAAACTATGACGAAAAGTATGAGGCGAAGCTTTTTTTACCATCCCAATCTCTGATAAAATTTTATTTAAAATGACCCGTACCCCACGGGTGGTTAAGGGTTGTTGAAGGTAATTTAAAAAAAGCTCTTTTACTGCTCCTTTCGGTTGACGAAAAGGAAGATAATCTCGGACCGCCTGAAGAGCTTTCTCGTTAAAGGGGACTATTCTCTCCTTACCACCTTTCCCTAGTACCTTTACGATTTTCTGCTGAAAATTCAAATCGATGGTTTTAAGTCGAACCACTTCTCCTACACGTAAACCAGATGAATAAAGAATTTCAAAGAGTGCCCGATTACGGGCCTGAAGAAAATTCGGTTTTTTTTGGAAATTATCTTCCAAATACGTTAAAAACCGGTTGATTTCCTGTTGAGAAAAAAAGGTAGGAAGGCTTTTTTCTTCTTTGAGCCCTCCGATACCATCACAAGGATTTTTTTGAATTTTCCCTCTCTTTCGTAAATATCGATAAAAGGTTTTTAAAGCCGATAATCGGTTCAACTGCGAAACTCTCATTAAATGAGAAATCGTTTTGAGGAAAGCCATAAAACCGGCAACATCTGAAGTATCAATCTCATCCAGGCTTCTTTGGCTGGTTTTCATTAAAAAAGTACAGAATTGATTCACCACCCGAAGGTAATTTTCAACTGTATGAGCAGAGTAATGGCGCTCCAGCTCCAAATATTCACGAAACTCGTCAATCAATTGATTATTTATTTTTAAGCTCGATGGTAATGGGCACACCTTCCCAGTCACCTTCCTGACGAATGATTTTCTCAATACTATGAATACTTCTCTCCAGCTCTCGATCATTTCCTTTAAAATTGGTTAAAAATGAAAAACGAGGGGGAGCATTGAGCTCTTGATATCCATAATAGGTACGGAGGAGTCTTCCTTTCCCCATGCTGATATTTAAATCGTTAATCTTTTCCTTGATCTCTCGATTGATAAAGCTGGTTTTAAGCCGTTGATAATATCGGCTGGCAATGGCTGCAAATTGAGCTAAAAAATGCGGTTTCATATTCCGATCAGTTGCCGACCCAATTAAAACCGTAGCATAATCGAGAAAATTTAATTCGCTCCAAATCCACTTTTTGGTTTCCTCAATCTTTTTTCGAGACAATCGCTCAGGAATTAAATCCATTTTATTCAGAAAAACCAAACAACATTTTTTTTGCTGAAAAATTTGATTGGCAATGTGCCGATCCTGCTGGCTAATTCCCTCTAAAACATCAAGGATTAATACACACAAATTGGTTTCTGCAATTTTTTCCATGGTCCGCACTGTGGCATAAAAGGCGATATCTTCTTTGATACGTGATTTACGAGCTAAACCGGCTGTATCCACCAGTTGATATCGTCCGTATCCTCCGCTAACCAGAGATGATTCCAAGGGGTCTCGAGTCGTTCCAGGAATTGTGCTCACTATAGATCGGTCACTTTCCAACAGCATATTAAATAAGGTTGATTTTCCAACGTTCGGTTTACCAACAATAGCAATCCGAAAATCATGATGTTCAACAATTAGAGCTTCATCCGATTCAGTATCTCTTTTCAAACGGTTGAAAAGGATGGATTTTAATTGAGGAATTCCATCTCCATGCACTGCCGATATTTGTAAGACGTCATCAAATCCTAAAGCGTAGAAATCCGATAATAAACCTAAATGGGTCATCCCTTCTCTTTTGTTGACGACTGGAATAATAGCATCCTGCACTCGACGTAAACGACTTATTAATTCATGATCAACGCTGGTCATTTCTTCTTTTCCATCAAGAACTAACAAAATACAGTCAGCTTTCTTGATGGCTTCCCAGACTTTTTTTTCCGATTCGGTTTGCAGAAGGTTATCCGGCGAAACAGCTAATTCAATGCCAGCGGTATCGACTAATCGAATCTGAACCCCTTCTATTTCAATGATATTTTCAATAATGTCTCTGGTTACGCCTGGGGTTGAGTCAACAATGGTAATCCTTCGTCCCGAAAGACGGTTGAAGAGCGTTGACTTTCCGACGTTGGTTTTCCCTGCAATAACAACTAATGGTATTTCTCTATTCATATATTTTTCCTTATTGAATTTTTTCCACCAATTCTTTTACTGCACAGTCGGGAGTTGAGGCTCCGCTGACAATCAATATCGTTTGATTCGGTTGAAACCACGACTTTTCCACTTCATTGGGATCTTCAATCCAGATGGTTCGTGGAGCCTGATCTTTGGCCACTAAATAAAGACCCCGGGTATTGGAACTATGTTTCCCTCCTAAAATGATTACTATATCTATTTTTCCGGTCTGGAGATAAGAATTTAATTCATTTTGCCGATGTTCGGTCTCCGGACAAAGAGTATTATAAATTAAACATCGATTGGTTCGGTTTTTTTCCTTTAGCAATCGACAAAAATCCAGATATTGTTGCTGAGGAAAAGTAGTCTGTTCGATAACTGCCAATGGTTTATTTTCTGGTAAGGCATTGAGCTTTTTTCCCCAATCGGTTGAATCCTTTCCTAATACCAATGGCTTACTGCTTAGCTCACTGATTAAGGCTTTAATTTCGGCGTGGTTGGGATCACCAAGGATAATCATGGTATACCCTTTCTTTTCTAATTCACCGGCCAATGACTGAACTTTCCGAACTCGAGGACAGGTGGTATCAACTATGGTAATTCCTTTATCCAAAAGCTTTTTCCTGGTTTTCCGCTCCAAACCATGGGAACGGGTAACCACGGTTATCTTATCTGGTATCCGCTCCACTTCATCTTCCAACCGGGCTCCCTTTTCAACTAACATCTTGACCGCTTGATGATTATGAACTAATTCTCCAAGAAGGTAAACCGGCTGGGGGTTTTTATCAAAAGCCTCTATTGCCATGGTATAGGCTCTTTTTACTCCAGGACAGAAACCAATATGCTTCGCAATCAGAATTTTCATATCATTCATCATCTACCGCTTTTTGGTAGAGAAAGTTCACCACTTCTTCAATGCTCATATCAGAAGTATCAACCATCAGGGCATCATCAGCTGGCCGCAAAGGAGCTTCGCTTCGAGTAGAATCGATGGTATCCCGTTCTATAACATTTCCGAGAACGTCCGAATAAGAAATATCAATCCCCTTTTCTTTTAATTCTTTCCACCGTCTTTGTGCTCGAATTTCTGGTCGTGCAGTCAAAAATATTTTTAAATCAGCATCAGGAAGAACTACCGTTCCGATATCTCGTCCCTCAGTTACCGAAGAAGTTGATTGAGCTAAATCCCTCTGTTTTTTCTTTAAAAAAAGGCGCACGGCAACAATTTTTGCCACCGGTGAAACATGCTGGTTGACCATGGTTTGTCGAATTTCTTCATCGCACCGCTTTCCATTGAGAAAAATGACCGAAGCTCCATCAATAACTTGAAAATGAAGGTCGATTTTCTCTAAAGCTTGCTTAAGAGCTTCTGAATCTCCGTAGTCTATACCCTGCTTTATCAAATAATAGGTAATCGCTCGATACATAGCGCCAGTATCTATATATAAATAGGACAACTTTTTAGCCAACAAATGAGCTACGGTGCTTTTTCCTGCTCCGGCAGGGCCATCTATAGCAATCAGGCTTTTCATACTTCCTCCTGTTCATGAGGGCTCATAAGCGAATTGTCGGGAAAAATCTGAAAGTTCCCGTATCCAATTTTTTGAAGGTCTTGAAAGAAATTCGGGTAACTGATTGATATACATTCGATATCTTCAACTTCTACTGGAGCGTCAGCAATCAATCCAGCTATCACCATGCTCATAGCTATCCGGTGATCACCATAACTTTTTACCTTGCCACCTTTCAATCGGACTGGACCGGAAATAACCAAACCGTCTTTGGTTTCATCAACCAGTGCTCCTAAACTGATTAAATTTTCACTGATGGCATGCAAACGGTCGCTCTCCTTTACCCGCAATTCACCGGCTCCTCTGATTATTGACCGTCCATGAGCCTGGGTCGCAAGGACCGATAATATGGGTATCTCGTCGATGAGCGATGGAATCTCTTCCCGATCAATCTCAAAATGATTTAATATTGAGTGTTCTACGGCAATATGGCCTTGTCGCTCTCCCCACTCTTCCCTTGCATCAAAGGTTTTGATTTTGGCTCCCATTCTTTGCAAACAATCCAACATTCCTGTTCGGGTCGGGTTCAAACCCAGGTTTTGAATGATAATATAAGATCCTGATACCAAGAGGGCGGCAGCTATTAAAAAGGCTGCTGAGGACACATCTCCAGGGAGATTAAAAGTCCGAGCTTTCAATTCTTTTCCTGGGTAAACTTCAATCACTTCTTTCTGCTTTCGGATATCGCTTCCAACCGCCTTAAGCATATTTTCAGTATGATTTCGCGAAACAATCGGCTCTTTTATGAAGGAAGGACCGTCTCCCCATAAGGCAGTAAAAAGTAAACAAGACTTGACTTGGGCGCTGGGAATTTCGAGAGTGTGATGAAAAGCGTGTAATGGTTTTTTGCCAATGACATAGAGAGGTGCATATTGGTCTCGATCCCGACCTCCGATAATCACACCAATTTTTCTTAAGGGGTCAATAATGCGTTTCATGGGACGCCTGCGTATACTCTGATCACCAGTTAATATTGATAATCCTTGAACTCCAGCGGTAATACCGGCAATCAACCGCAAGGTTGTTCCTGAATTATCCACATCAAGGATATCGGTTGGCTCAGACAAATCTTCTTTTCCAGAACTGCTTATCTTCACTAATCCCTGATTGGGAAGGGCTTGTACTTTCACTCCTAAAAGCTCCAAGCAATGTAAGGTTGACCAGGTATCTTGACAAAAAGAAAAATTTTGAACGACGGTCTCCCCAACGGATAAGGCCCCAATCATCGCTGCTCGGTGACTCAACGATTTATCTGGAGGACAAAAGATTTTTCCTTTCAATTTTTTTGAAGCTGGAAGCATACGAACCTTACCCATTATTTTCTCCTTTTAAATCCATCCGTAGTTTTTGAGTCTCCCCCAAATAAACATGACGAATGGCATCTTGGCTGGCACTCGGGCAGAATGCGATCATCATCAAACGAATACAACGTTTTATAGCACCCTCTACGGGAATCTCTTGAGCACACATTAAGGGAAGAAAACGGTATTTTTCAATTTTTCGAATGGATCGAGCGGGAAAAGCCGATTTTAGATCGTGAGTGACGGTTATGAAAACTGCAGTAACGTCATCGGGTTCAAGCTGGTTTTTTTCCATCATGGTTTCAAACAAAAGTAAGGTAGCTGCAGCGATCTCATTAGCATTATCCCTTTCAACAGTGATAGCGCCCCTGATCCCTCGCATCGGATTCGTCTGATAATCCATTAATATTCAATCCCCTTTCGAGCTGGTATCCCTTGTTGATAGGGATGCTTTATAAGAGTCATATTAGTAATCAAGTCAGCATATTCGATGAGTTGGGGTATAGCCTTCCTCCCAGTTAATACCACCTCCAGCTTGGGATTTCGAGTGTCCAATTCTGGAAAAAAATCATCCCAACTGAGCATCTGGTAGGTAAAAGCATAAAGAAACTCATCCATTATCAATAAATCGTAGTTCTCGCCTTTTAAAGTTTTTTTGGCCATTTCCCAGCCCATCAAGAATTCTCGATGATCCTCTTCTTGCCAATGCCTATTAAAAATAAATTTACCCGATCCAAATTGATACACTGTTATTCCTGGTAGGTATTGAAGCGAAATGAGCTCACCGGTTATATTCTTTTTAAAAAATTGGAGAAAAAGAACTTTTAATCCCTGACCGGTAGCTCTTACCGCTAAACCAATGGCAGCAGTGGTTTTTCCCTTTCCATCCCCATAATAGACTTGAACGTATCCTCTACCGGTCGACATCATTCCCAACACCACCTCTTTCAAAAAGAAGTTCAATTTCATCTTTCAAAAGATACCGCCACTCACCGGGCAACAAATTCTCATCCAGGGTTATCGGTCCCATTTTGGTTCGTATTAAGCGCAATACCGGATGACCAATACCTTCAAAAAGGATACGAACTTCATGCTTTTTTCCTTCATTTAAAACCACTTCAGCAATAGTAAATCCTTTCTGATGTTCAATGAGCTTCACCGAATGAGCTTGATACCATCTCCCGTTCTTCAATAGTCCATCGGTAAGCACTCTCATCTCCTGGCAGTTTAAGGAGCCTGAAGCGTAAACTCGATAGGTTTTCAATACTTCATAGCGGGGGTGGGTTAAAATATTAGTGATTCGCCCATCATTGGTAAAAAGAAGCAATCCCTCGCTATCACAATCCAAACGACCAATCGGAAATATTCTTTCCTTGATATCAGCAACATATTTCATAACCGTTTCCCTTCCCTGGGGATCTCGGACTGTTGTCAACGTTCCTCGAGGTTTGTATAGCTGGAGATAGATCAGACGAGTTCCCGACTGCACTGGGGATCCATCAAAAGCGACTACATCAGCTGGTTCGACTTGATAGGCTGGTTGGATTCGGATTTCGTCGTTGACGGTTACCCTTCCCTCTTGTATAAAACGATCACAGGCTCGTCGAGAACCAATTCCAGCCTGAGCTAAATATTTATTCAATCTCATGGGTCAATTCCTGACTGGTAATTATTTGTTGAATACGCTGCAGGGCTTCCTGGTCTTCTAAACCAAATACCTCATAAAATTTCTCAGTAAGCTGGTAAAGAAAAGGTTTTCCTGGTCGGTCAACCTGACCAGCAATAATGATTAAACCCCTTTCTAATAGAACACTGATTGCAGCTCCGGAATCTACTCCTCGTTTGATATCGATTTGAGTTTTGGTAACCGGCTGTTCAAGGGAAACGATAGCTAGAACCTCCAAAGCAGCACGGGATATCCCTTTTTTAACCGTGATCTGAGCATAATCCTTCAAATGGCTTCCATACTCCGGCCGAACCGCCATTTGCCACTGCCCGGCTACTCGGCGTAAAAATATGGCGCTCTGCCGTAACCGGTAGTCCTCGGCTAAATTCAAAATTTCTTTTTCAACTCTTTCTCGGTCGGCTTGAGTCACTCTCATTAACTCCTCAATCGGAACCGGCTGAGGAGAGGAAAAAAGAAAAGCTTCGATTAATCCTTTTAACAAAATATCATCACTCATTTTTTAGGAGGTACACCAACCCGTCTTCTTCTTTCATTTTTAGAAGGTCTCGAAATACCATGTCCAGTAAAACCAAAAAGGTTGCAATAACGATTCGAAGTTCTCGTCTATTCTGAAACAAAGCATCCATTCTGAACCATTGACCGGTTCGCTGGTCAAAAAAACCATTGATGTAATCTCTCTGCTCTTCAATCAGATTTTCAAAGTGATCATCTATTTCAATATCCGGTTGATTCGATTCGGTATTCAAAAATTTCCGATATAAACCCAACAAGCTGTCCAGTGACATCTTTTCCAGATCAAGAACTTCACGGGTTTGAATTTTTTTCCAGCGCTCTGGTGGAACTTTCAAAATGTTTTCTTCCTGTTGCTTCAGCTCGGCAAGAACCTGAGAAAACAATTCAAAGATCTTCTTCTCAATTGGTTGATTTTCTTCTTCCGAAATGGCTTCTTCCTCAATCTGGAGAATTTCGTTCAACTGTTTTTCAACCAACTCAATATCTTCTTGGAGCAGGTTTACCCTCCCCCAAAGAGCATTGGCTTTTTCAATTCGATCTTTCCAGTCGGTATCCATAATCTATCGGGGTATTTGATAAGCAATATGCATTGCTTCTCGAACCTTTTGCATTGTTTCACGAGCAAGAGTCTGAGCTTTCCGACTCCCTTCTACTAATATATTTTTGACTAACTGGTCTTTCCCTTGATATCGTTCCCGGAAAGGCGTAATCTCTTCCAGATAATCAACCATATATCCCAATAGCTCTTTTTTGCAATCAACGCATCCCAAATCTCCGGTTCGGCAGTCTTCTTCAATCTGTTCGACTCGAGGATTTCCAACAATATTATGAAATGAAAATACATTGCATCTTTCCGGATGTCCCGGATCACGTTTTCGAACTTTCTCCGGATCGGTAAACATTGAAAGAACCTTGGTTCGCAACTCTTCCTTGGTATCAGATAAGCCGATAGCGTTATTTAAACTCTTACTCATCTTTCTCCCATCAATCCCCAAGATTCGTGGAGTTTCGGTAAGAAGCGGTTGGGGTTCCTTGAACACCTCTTGTTGATAGAGAAAATGAAAACGTCGTACCATTTCTCGGGCAATCTCAATATGAGGAACTTGATCTTCTCCAACCGGCACCTTAACTCCTTGATATATTATGATGTCGGCAGCCATTAAAACCGGATAGCCAAGATGCCCATAACCAACCGCTTCTTTCAAACCCATGTCTTGGAGTTGCTGCTTTAAGACCGGATTTCGTTCCAGCCACCCCAAAGGAGTGACCATGGAAAGAAGAAGATGAAGTTCAGCATGCTCCGGTACCAATGATTGAATCATGGGAATACATACCTCGGGATCAATGCCCACGCTAAACCAATCAACAGCCATATCAATGATATTTCTCTCTATATCCTCAGTATGTTCAAATGAGGTGGTCAAAGCATGCCAATCGACAATACCAAAAATACAGTCATATTCTTTTTGGAGCTGCAGCCAATTTTTTAACGCTCCAAGATAATGACCGATATGCATTTTACCGGTCGGTCTCATTCCACTAAAGATCCTATCTTTGCTCCCCACGTTTATTCACCCTTTCCCAGCTTTGCTTAATCAATTGTTCTTCTTCAAAACGGTTCTTGGCATATCCATCAATTTTAGCCAATTTTAACTCATCCAGCATTGTAGCATAGTGAGGTCCAGCTTTAATTCCCATTTCTTGTAAATCAGAGCCTTTTAAAATGGTTTTAATCGTCCTCCATTCTTTAAGATAACGGTTTATTCGCTGATTGGCCAAACTTTTCTCCGGATAAAAGCTGAGCAAAAAGTACAAAAATTCAAGCGGCATTAAACGACAGCGAAGATAAATTTCTGAAGGGCGAATGTCTTTTTCTTCGACAGCAGACATAAATTCACTTTTATAGGAGTGATAACTCACCACTTTATGGGAGAAATGACGAGATAGTGCCAAACGCTTTTGCAATAAAGAAATTTGCTTGACGTCAAAGTCGTCGAAAAGAGGAGTTAATTGATAAAGAAATTTATCTATCCCGATAATGGTTTTTACTTCTGGGAGTCTTCTTTCCACGCCAATAAACCGATCGGAATATTCCCTTTTCCAGATACATCCTGGTAAAATTGACGGAATCATTTCCAATTGGTAAAGACGTTCTAAATAGCGATAATAATTGGGAAGCTCCAGAATAAGTTGGATTTCTTCTTTAAGACGATCGGGTTTAATACTATCTAACAAATTTTTTCGAATAGTTTGTTTTAAAAGACTCATGGTAAATGGTTCAATGTGAAAATCATATTTTTTTTCAAACCGGACCGCTCGTATGGACCGAGCCGGATCATCAACAAAACTTAACGGATGAAGAATTCGAAGAATCTTATTTCTCAAATCACGATAACCGCCAAAAAAATCATAGAGCTCTCCCCAATTATCGGGATAAATGCTAATTGCCATCGCATTCAAGGTAAAATCTCTTCGAAACAAATCTTTTTTTAAGTCAGAATATTCCACGTCGGGTGCCGCTCCTGGAAAAGCATAAAATTCTTTACGAGCACTGGCAAAATCGATTCGTTTCTTCTCTTTCATAAAAATGACCGATGTGCCAAAAGGTGGATAGGAAACTACCTTCCCATTCAACAGTCGGTTGAGATTTTGGGAAAATTCAATTGCGTCACCTTCTACTACCAAATCCAAATCATGATTGGGAACACCCAAAATAATATCCCTTACCACTCCTCCAACCAGATAAGTTCTCACTCCAACTCGGCGGGCGAGACCACTGATCAAGTTGATCAATTCCAAATCAGCAGCACTAAAATGGGCAAATACCGACTCGGAAACATTCAATCGGGTTAACTCATTCACTACAATATTTTCTTTCTGATGAAACACCCGCAAAAGATCGCTTCGGGTGATTATCCCGATCGGTTTTCCCGCTTTGATAACCGGCACTCTCCCTATATCGTTTTCTACCATTAAATTTCGTATGGTGTAAATCGAATCACGGGGCGAGACTCCAATAATTTGAGGTGACATAAAGCTCTTTATTGGGGCATTTTGTAAGCCATGGTGAATGGCTTTTTCCATATCCCTTCGGGCAATTATTCCTACCAGTGTCCCCTCGTCATCCACCACCGGTAATCCGGAAAAACCCGAACGAATTAAAGTTAAATAAGCATCGTTAATACTGCTTTCATGGTGAATGGTTTTTACAGGCGTTGACATAATATCAATAGCTCGAGTAAAAGAAAATGAGCGTTTCATCATGTTGATGATTTTTTTTCTGACTTCTTCCAATGAACTCCCCTTAATCGAAACCGACGCAGCGCTTTTATGCCCCCCACCATTTAAGCCAGTGGTGATGATGCTTACATCGATTTCTTCTAAGCGGCTACGAGCAATGACATACACTTTATTTTCCATATCAAAGAGTGAAAAAAGGACATTAATTTCTTCCAAATCCATCAATTTATGAACCAGAAAAGATACCCCGTCGACATAATCTTTCACCTGAACTGATGTAAAATGAACCTGAATCCCATTTACTTCAACCACTGCGAGGGAATTCACCATCAGTTTTAAAACATCCCGTTGCTCACTGGTAAGCTGCATATTGACATAATCAGGTATGGCACTCAACTTCGCTCCGTGTTCGACTAAAAAAGCTGCGGCTTGAAGGTCTCGGGCGGTTGTGGTTGGGAAGGTTAACGATCCGGTATCTTCATATATTCCAAGAATTAGCAGAGTCGCTTCCAAAGAATTAAGTGGAAGATTCTGTTCTTTGATCAGCTCTACCAAAATAGTGGTACAGGCACCGGTTGGCTGAACAATCACCTGTTCGCCTTTTAATCCATCCGGTGTTTCAGGATGATGATCATAGATTGCATAGGCTACCCGTCCAGCTTGAATCAGCTCTTCGGCTCTTCCGCCCCTCGAAGGAGAAGAAGCATCCACAATCCATATTTTCTTTACCGATTTCCAATCCAATTCTTTCTCAACTGAATAATCAAAAAAAGTTCCATAAAGAGTGAGAAAGCGCCGAACATTTCGATTCACACTACCACCGATAATGATGCGGGTTCCCGGATAAAGTTTGCAAACTGCAAACATCGAGGCTAAGGCGTCAAAGTCAGTACCTTCATGGCTAATGACAATATTCATTATTGATTAAACTCCTGAATAGGATGTAAGACCGGCGGAAAATAGTAAATCATCTTAAAATAATAATTCATCGGATCTAAACCTTCTTCCTTCTCAATTAATCTTCGAGTATGAAGGAAAAACTGGTTCCCGGACCCGACCAAGGAATTCCGAACAACTGGGCAATCGTCGCCCCAATATCAGCAAACGAAGAACGGATTCCCAAAGAATTCCCCGTCAATAATTGGGGAGAGGCACAGATTAGAAGTGCGTGTTCGCGGGAGTGATCAGTGCTGGACGTGGTAGGATCACACCCATGGTCACTGGTAATGATTAAAATGTCATCAAAACGTAATCGAGGGAGAAATTCTTTTAATTGAGCATCCCAGGACTCAAGAGCCTTTTGAAAACCAATAGCGTCATTACGATGACCATAGAGGGTATCGAAATCATTGAAGTTTGCCCAAATCAAACCAAAACGCTCATCTTCGAGTAATTCAAAAAATACCCGAAAGGTATCAGAGTTATTGGTGGTCTTAAAATTTTTACTGATTCCTCGCCCGGCAAAAACATCACCAATTTTTCCAACTCCAGCTACTTGAATTCCTCTCTCCAAAAGAACATCTAATACCGTTGGATAAGGAGGTGGCAGCGAAAAATCTTTCCGCCTTGAGGTCCGTTGAAAGCTTCCTGGCTGGCCAATAAAGGGACGCGCAATAATACGGGCAACAGCGTGATCGCCATTCATAATTTTTCGAACCATTTCACAAAGACGATACAGGTCTTTAACCGAGACGATCTCTTCATGTGCAGCGATTTGCAGCACGCTATCGGCTGAAGTATATAAAATAGGAAAACCGGTACGGATATGTTCGGCACCATATTCTTCAATAATGGCAGTTCCTGATGCCGGTTTGTTTCCCAAAATCCGGAAACCTGTAACCCTTTCGATCTCATCGATAATCTCTTCGGGAAAACCTTGCGGATAAACCGGGAAAGGATGCTCGGTAATGACCCCCATCATCTCCCAATGACCAGTAGTCGTATCCTTCCCTGCTGATTTTTCCACCATCTTCCCATACCATCCCTCGGCTTTTTTTACCGCAACAACTCCCGGTATTGGTTCGATTTTTCCCAAGCCTAATCTTTCCAGAGTCGGGCAAGACAAACCACCAACCTCCCGAGAAAGATTGGCTAACGTATGGCTTCCTTCGTCTCCATATTCAGCGGCATCAGGAAGTTCACCCATTCCTAAGCCATCAAGAAGTGCAATGAATATTCTCAAGTCAATCCTCCCAGCCAATATTGTAAGGCAATTATGGTCTTGGCATCTTGTATTTCTCCTTTAGTCATCATATCCTGAGCTTTTTCTCGATTTACTTTTAAATAATAAATTTCCTCATCATCATCTCCCTTTCGAGCTTTTTCAACCGGTTGTACTTGGGAAGCAAGAAAAAAATGGATCCGTTCGGTACTATATCCCGGTGCCAGAAATACCGGGAAAAGGTACTTCCAACATTCACTGGCAAAACCAGTTTCTTCCTCCAACTCTCGAATCGCACAATCCAGTGGATCCTCATCGAGTTCCAAGGTTCCGGCAGGAATTTCCCATAGCCATTGTCCAGCCGGTGCTCGAAATTGTCGTATTAAAATTAATTGATTCTCTGGCGTGGTGGCGATAATTGTCACCGCTCCCGGATGATTGACGAAAATTCGTTCTAAATTATCAACATATATATTTTTTTTCAATTGAAATAAACGAGTTTCACAGAGAACATCACTGCTCTTTATTTCAGGGATAACCAGTTTTGACGACTTTATTTCATCATACGGAAAAAACACATTTACGCTCCTTCATCAACTTGGGTAACCCAGACATGTTTCACAGTAATACCATCAGCTTTAAAAGCCTCAATAATTGGCTCATAATCGCGAGTCGCAATCCGTATCACAACATAACGTAAATTTGGTTTTTCTTTTATATAAAAGGTTGCCAAACTCAAAATATTTACCATGAATTGAGAAACGATTCCGGTAACTCGATGCAATTCACCCGGTTTTTCAGGAAGCTCAAGGGTGATTCGGGTTCCACCTAACTCAACCCCCAGAGTTTCAACTAATACATCAAAAATATCTGATTCGGTTATCATTCCAACCACCCGGGTTTCCTCAACCACCGGAAGTCCACCGACTTGATTTTTTTTCATGATTAAAGCAGCTTCTTCAATTGGGATATCGGGTTTTATGGTGATTACCTTTTTTTCCATGATTTCAGATACATTCATTTTACTGAGGAGATAAGTCAACTCAAAACGACTCAAGGTGGTTGCCTTAGATGGTTCTGCTTCTAATAAGTCGTTATAAGTAACAATCCCAATTAATTTATCCCGATCAACGACCGGAAGTCTTCGAACTTCATTTTCTTTCATTAATCTCTCTGCTTCCAAAATAGTTGTAGTGCTGGAAATAATCACCACGTCTTTGCTCATACGGTCTCTTACTAACATTGGCAATCCCCCCTTCCAGGGAATTTTCTTTTTTAAGAATTTTTAAAACCACTTAAAAGTATCTTACTCATCACTATTATAGCTATCCTGAAAATCCATGGGCATGATAAATCAAGCCCCTAAAAAGAATTATAAAATGGAGGAGCACAATTTATTGCGCCCAATTCATGGAGCGACATGCCATGCAATGTCGAATCTTTGTTTTCATTCTCATCTGGTACCATCAAGCACTCCTGGTTCTATTCAGGAATTTTCTTGGATATCGAATTCTTTCCTGCGTAGAAAGCTTTCATATTGATATCAATTAACTTACTTTTCTTCCCTTGTAATATTTCTTCCAAAGCATTCCGGATTGACTCCTCTTTAACTGTTGAATGATATCCAATCAAGGCTCCAAGGATAACCATATTTAAAGTTCGAGGATCGCCTACATCATTGCCGGCAATATCATTTCCAGGAACTTCCAATATTTGAATTTTGGAATCATGATGCGTTTGGGTGATTAAAGAAGAATTAACAACCAATAACCCTCCCGGTCTTACGGTAGGAGCATAACGTCGCAGGGATGGTTCATTCATGACAATACAAACATTGGGATGATCAGAGATAGTTGATCCTATTTCCTGATCAGAAATGATAACAACACAATTCGCCGTTCCACCCCTCATTTCAGGACCGTAGGAGGGAAACCAGCTGACATGATATCCATCAATCATGCCAGCTGTCGCTAATACTCTTCCTAAAAATAAAATTCCTTGGCCACCGAATCCTGCTACCACGGTTTCAACGTGCATCGGGAACTCCCTCCTTGACTTTTATTTCACCAAGGGGAAATACTGAAATAATATTCTTTTCCAACCATTGGACGGCTTCGAGTGGCGGCAGAGCCCAATTGGTAGGACAGGGTGATAAAATTTCTACTAAAGAAAAGCCTAAACCAGCTTGTTGGGTTAAAAAAGCTCGCTTGATTGATTGTTTCGCTTTTTTTATCAGCTGAGGCTTGGTTAGGGCAACTCGAGCGATATAAGCCGACCCTTCGGCAACTGCCAACATTTCTCCCAGTTTAAAAGGAAATCCTGCTTCGGCTTGCTTTCTTCCCCGAGGAGAGGTTGTCGTCCGTTGGTCAAGAATAGTGGTGGGCGCCATCTGTCCTCCCGTCATCCCAAAAGTAGCGTTGTTAATAAAAAAAGCCGAAATACATTCACCTCTTACTGCACAATGCACAATTTCTGCGGTGCCGATAGCGGCAATATCACCATCACCTTGATAAGAAAAAACCATCCGGTCGGGAAGTGCTCGTTTTATACCAGTAGCGGTAGCCGGAGCCCGACCATGAGCACCCATAACAAAATCAATATCCAAACATTCATAGATATATACCGAACAGCCTACCGGTCCAACACCGATGGTTTTATCAGCAATGTCCAGTTCATCGATAACTTCGGCAATTAATCGCTGAGCCAAACCATGATTACAGCCCGGACAATAACGGAAAGGTTGATTAATTAAGGTCTTTGGTCTCTCAAATACAGTCTGCATAGCCATTCTCCTTACTTCCCTAAAATATCACGAATTCTTTTCAGGGTATCTTCAACCGATGGAATCATACCACCGCTCCGCCCATAGAAATGAACCGGAACTGCACCGTTCACTGCTAATTTGACGTCTTCTACCATTTGTCCCATGTTCATTTCCACATCCAAAACCCGTCCAGCCCGTTGGGCCAATTTATGAATGACCGCCGAGGGAAAGGGGTAGAGAGTAATCGGTCGGAGCAGTGCTAATGGAATCCCCAAATTTTTAGCCTCTCTGACCACGCTCTTGAGAATCCGAGCGACGGTTCCATATCCAACTAACAACATCTCAGGTTTATCTTCTCCAAATACCTCATAGCGAATTTCTTCTTGCTCAATTTTTTGATATTTTTCAAATATTT
>Ga0334884_1003737_pt1 | contig 16736 bp, 13 predicted proteins | sample GraSluR1_MG_7_FD_207215 | JGI IMG/M metagenome (GOLD analysis project Ga0334884, IMG submission 207215) | Sludge microbial communities from methane-producing bioreactor in Wageningen University, Netherlands - Granular Sludge_12_05 R1 | ecosystem: Engineered > Bioreactor > Anaerobic >...
TGATCGCTATCAGGATTCAGTGGTTGGGTTATCCGAGGTTAATAAAAATGAAGTTAATAAATTTGGGGTAATAGATGGTCTAGACCTGGGGGATGGAAATTATGAAATCAGAAAATTTGTTGAAAAACCAGATATTGATAAAGCCCCATCTAATCTAGCTGCTGTTGGTCTTTATGTTATTACTCCAGAGGTGTTTGATAATTTAAAGACCATGAAAAGCGGTAAGTCCGGAGAAATTCGCCTGGCCGATGCCTTTGATTTGATGCTGGAAAAAAATAAACCTCTTTATGGCAAAAAAATAGAAGGAGAGTGGCTAGATACTGGTGATAAGCTGAACTTTATCAAGGCTACCTTGAAATTAGGTATAAAAAACAATGAAATCAAAGACGATTTAAAGAAATTTATTAAGGATCTTTCCGCTAATATTTAGCTTGATAATAATCTATGTCGTATAAGTTTAGAAATATTTTATTTATTTTTTTTGTTATTATCTTTTTTGTAATGACGGCCTTTTTTTCTCTATATGCTGCCGGGTATAGATTATCCCTGTCTAGTATTTTGAAAGGGGAGGCCTTAATTCAAAAAACAGGTATATTAGTTTTAGATTCAAAGCCCAAGGGAGCAAATATTTTTTTATGGCGACAATTTAGAGGAATACTTTTTAATGATAATGTTCTACGTAATAAAAAATTAAGAACACCATATAAAATAAAAAACTTATTACCAGGAGAATATGTTTTAAATTTAGAATTAGATGGTTATTGGCCCTGGCAACAAAAAATAAATATTTATCCGGGTCATTCTTCTTATATCGAAGACATTGTTTTGTTCAGAAAGAATCTGCCCATTAAATTCACTGATTCTTTGACTCAGAAAATATCTCTGTGTCCCTTAGATAAAAAAATAATTCTAGAAGATAATAAAAAAATAATAGATCTTAAGACAGAACAAGAAATTTTTTTGGGTGATAATATTTCTAGTATTGATTTTTTGGGACCAGGTCTAGTTTTATTAAATAGTAATTTAATTTTTGATTACTTGAAAAATGATTATGTAGATTTAAAAAATAATAATTTCCCAGATGGAGGAAATATTAAGGCCATATCAGGAGATTTATTTTATCTACAAGATGGTCTTAGGTCTTATAGTATTAAATCGGGCAAGGAAGACATTTTATTTTCACTGGATAATATAATTGATTTTGAAGTTTCTAGTAATTTTTATTTTTTAGTTTTAAAAGATGACCAAGAGACATCCCTTCAGGTCTATTCCCGTCGTCAAAAAGATTTAATTAGATCTATTAAGCTACCGATTTCGGATAATTATGAAATAATATCACCTGATAATTATTCAAATTTTATTTATATTTATGATAGAGTTTTTGAAAAAATTTATGTGATCAACCTGTCCTTTGAGTTTGATCGTTCTTGGAAGGTAGTTGATAATGTGGATGGGTTCAATTTTATTGACGGGGAGAATTTTGTTTATCACTCGGACAATGAGATATATGTGTTTAATTCTGGCTCAGCTGAAAATTTCTTAATTAGTCGTTTAAACAAAGAGGTCAAAAGTTTGGTTTGGCATCCAAAAAATTATATAATATATTCAACCGATAAAGACATTTTTATTTTAGACCTAAAATATGACAATCAGGTTATAAATTTGGTTTCTCTAGAAAAAGTGTCTAATTTAGCACTCGACAGGATTGGTAGTGTTCTGTATTTTACGGGTAAAATTAGTAATCAAGAAGGTTTATATAAGTTATTTATTCAATAATTATTAATTATATTTTTATGGCTAGATTTATAATAAATGGTCAAAAAGAACTAAAGGGGGAGATCTCTGTTAAGGGAGCTAAAAACCTGGCTCTGAAGGTTATCCCCGCTACTATTTTAACTGTTGACCCAGTTGGAATTAGCAATCTGCCCAAGATTGAGGACATCGATAAGTCATTACAGATGATAGGGGAGTTGGGTTTTTCTATTAAAAAGGACAAGAATAAGATTATTCTTGGATCTAGAAATATTAAGACCACAGTTCTGCCATCTAAATTAGCCGATAAGTTTAGAACCTCTATTATGTTTGTGGGGCCACTTCTCGCTAGATTCAAAGAAGTTCGCTTTCCGCATCCAGGTGGTTGTGTTATTGGAGCGGGGGGTAGACCAATAGATTTGTTTTTAGATGGATTTTCAGCTCTAGGAGCCGAAATTAAGATTGAAGAAAAATCTTACTATATTAAAGCTAAAAAATTAAAGGGCTGTAATTTCTTTTTCCCTAAAGTTTCTGTCACTGGAACCGAGAGCTTAATGATGACGGCTTGCTTGGCCGAGGGCAGAACTGTTTTAAAGAATTGCGCCATGGAACCAGAAATAAAGTATTTAGCTGACTGGTTAAACTCTTGTGGGGCTAAGATTAAAGGGGCAGGAACTCCGACTATTATTATTGATGGAGTGAAAAAAATTAAAGGACGGGATATTAAAATTATGCCAGATAGAATTGAAACAGGGTCCTTTGCTTTGATGGCAGCGGCTACTAATTCAGAAATTTTAATTAAAAATTGTGATCCCGAAAATATTGAAATTTTACTAGCTGTTTTTAAAAAGGTGGGAGTTAACTTCGAAACTGGCAAAACTTGGTTGAAAATAAAAAAAAGCAAGGCTCTAAGGCCTTACAACATTCAAACTCATGAATATCCGGGTTTCCCTACCGACCTACAATCACCTTATGCTGTTTTAATGACCCAAGTTAAGGGGACATCTTTAGTGCACGAAACAATTTATGATCGAAGACTTATTTGGACAGATATGTTGTCTCAAATGGGTGCGAGTATTGTGATGTGTGATCCTCACAGAGTGGTTATTACCGGGCCTAGTAAATTGTACGGAAAAAAATTAATTAGTCCTGACATTAGGGCTGGAATTGGTTTGGTTATTGCTGCTTTAATCGCCAAGGGGAGAACTGAGATTGATAATATTTACCAGATTGACAGGGGGTACGAAAATCTTGACGAGCGACTTAGAAAATTAGGGGCAGACATTATTAGGACTGATTAACTTGACAAGGCGGGGACTTTCCCTTATTATATCATTATTAAAAAATAATTTTTAAATTTTATGGCAAAAATAGCGGTAATTAAAACTGGAGGCAAACAATACAAGGTTAAGGAAGGGGATACTCTAAAGGTTGAAAAGCTTTCGGGTGATTTAGGCGAAAAACTAAAATTTGATACTTTAATGGTCGCTGAGACTGATGGCAGTTCTGTTGACTTAGGAAAGCCATCTTTGGGAGATAAAGTTGAGGGTGAAATTGTTTCTCAAGGTAAAGAAAAAAAAGTTTTAGTGGTAAAATACAAGAGTAAAACCAGACAAAAAAAGACCACCGGTCATCGGCAGGACTTTAGTCAAATAAAGATAAATAAAATAGCTTAATACTCAACATTATATTTTTCAAAAAAACGATCCTGAGATCGTTTTTTTATTAGGCTATTCCACGGAATTTAAGAGCGTTAGCCAGGGTGTTTTCGTCCACATATTCCAGGCTCATACCAGTGGATAGTCCACGAGCTAATTTACTTAATTTTATTTTAGGATTTTTTAGAATTTTTTGTAGATAAAGAGAAGTGGTTTCTCCTTCTATAGTTGGGGCTAGGGCTAAAATTATTTCAATATTTTTTTCTGTTCTTAGTTTTAAATTTATTTCTTTAACCAAGGGTTTTATATTTAACTTATCCGGACCTATATCTTCAATAGGATTAATCAATCCCCCTAAAACAAAGTATTTGCCATTGTATTTATTAGTGTTTTCTATGGCTATTAGGTCTTGTAGACTGGAGACAAGGCAGATAGTGTTATTTGATCTTTTTTGGTCGGAGCATATATTGCAGGGGTCTTTTTCGGATAAAGATAAACATTTCTGACAAAATTTAAAACTATCTGGCAACTCCTCTAATTGTCTAGCTAGCAGTTTTATTTGCTCCGGTTTTTGCTTTAACAAATGAAAAACATAGCGTTCAGCAGTTTTTCGACCGACGCTCGGCAGAGAGGAAAATTGTTTTATTAGATTTTCTATGGACTTAGGATAAGTAATGGGCATTTTATTGTATTTTTTATTGTATTTTAACCTCCTAAGATTATTCTATTTTTTATCCCAATCCTGGAAATCCACCCATTTCTTGCATTTTTTTAGCCATAATTCTTTGGGTTTTTTTAATAGCATCGTTAAAAAGTTCTTTGCTAGTTCGAGCTATTTCTTCTTTGCTTAAATCAGATTCAATTTTCATGTCGATGATTTCCATGTTTCCGTTCATGCTCAGTTTGATGCCATTTTTTTCTAACTCCACTTTTTCATCAGCTAGAACATTTTGCATTGTTTTAGCTTGACTTCTTAAATCTTTCAATTGCTTTAGTTTTCCAAACATAATTTTAGATTAATTATAAATTATTTCATTATTTTTTAATTTTGTTCCTCTGATTGTGTTTTGCTAATATTCTTAAAGCTAGCAGTTTCTTCTGAAAAAAACAAGTCGACTTTTCCGGTTGGACCATTTCTGTGCTTAGCAATATGCACTTCGGCTTTGTATCTCTCATCAATTGGTAGGTCCTGGATATTAAAGGCCCGGTCAGCCGCTTTTCTGTATATAAACATAACAACATCCGCGTCCTGCTCGATAGATCCAGAATCCCTTAGGTGCGATAAGCGAGGAATGGATGGCCCGCTTTGTTGTTCGGCGGCTCTAGATAATTGAGCTAGAGCTAAAACCGGTACGTTTAATTCGCGAGCGATCCCTTTTAGCCCTCGACTTATTTCAGATATTTCTTGGACCCGATTATCACTATGTTTTCCGCGCCCTTCCATTAATTGTAAGTAATCAATAACAATTAATCCTAAACCTCTTTCAGATTGGAGACGACGAGATTTGGCTCGAATTTCCATAACCGAGATATTGGGGGAGTCATCAATATATATTGGAGCCTCAGATAGTGATCCCATTGATTCAGCAATTTTAGCGAAGTCATTATCTTCGTCTTTATCTGATAAATTTCCAGTTCTCATTTTCCATAAATTAACATTAGCCTGAGCGCACAGCATTCTATCTACCAATTGTTCTTTACTCATTTCTAATGAAAAAACTCCAACTCCAGCTTTGTTTTTGATAGCAGCTTGACGGGCAATATCTAAGGCTAGTGATGTTTTTCCAACACTGGGGCGAGCAGCTAGAATTATGAGATCTGATTTTTGTAGACCAGCTAATAAATTATCTAAGTCGTAAAAGCCAGTAGATAAACCTCGCAAGCCGCCACTTCTTTTATGTAGGTCGTCAATTCTTTCAAAGGCTTCGGATAATAGACTATCTATCCCTGAGAATGAATTTTTTAGATGTTTTCGAGAAACTCCAAAAATCTTTTTTTCAGCTTGATCCAGAACTTCATCAATATCTCTTTCTTCTTCAAAGCTTAAATCCATTATTTCACTGGCTGAAATCTGTAGTCGTCTTAAAGACGCCTTTTTTTGGATTAGATTGGCATAATAAACAGTATTAGCTGAGGTAGCTACAGTATTGGATAATTGAGCTAAATAACTGCGACCTCCGACCTCTTGGATTAATTTTTTTTCCTCTAATTTATTTGATAGGGTGATTATATCTATTGGTTCTTGGCTATTAAAAAGATCTAACATAGCCTCAAAAATATTTTTATGGCTATTTTGATAAAAATCTTCCGGGTTAATAACGTCAGTTACTTTATATATTGCCTCTTTGTCTAATAATAAACAACCCAGGAGTGATTGCTCGGCTTCAATATTTTGCGGGGGAACCTTTTCAATGGAATTTTGTTTGTTTTCTGCCATACTTGTTTGATTTTATTTTTATTTTATTGATTTTTTAGATTAACTATATAATATCCTAGTTATGCATATTTTTCAAGTTATCATTTTTTTGTTTTTCCACTTATAATTCACCTTTTATCCATAGAGTCTTGATTATAGATCTAGACCTTGTAAAATTATTTTTTTTATTTTATAATAGAAACAATCGTAAAGTACGTTAATTTACGATTTATTTTTTTTGCGCTCATAGCTCAGTTGGTAGAGCAGCTGCCTTTTAAGCAGAAGGTCGCAGGTTCGAATCCTGCTGGGCGCACTGTGGTCTATTTTCAATGATTGAAAATAGAATTTTTTTCCAGCCGCCTTAGCTCAGCTGGTTAGAGCGACTGTCTTGTAAACAGTAGGTCGTCGGTTCGATTCCGACAGGCGGCTCCAATAGAAGGATCATTGGGATCTTTAGGACCTTTGTTCGCCCTGTTCCATGCACAAGCTGCAAAACGTGTTTTAGCTCGGAGCCATATGAAATATAGCGAGATTTTTTACGCGATGATTTCTAAGGGCCTTAGAGTTTTTTTAATGAGTATGATTATTAGGGATAAGAAAAACAAAACAACTTTTCAGATTAGTACTTTAGGGTGCAAAGTTAATCAATATGACTCAGCGGTTCTCAAAAATTTATTGCTTTCGGGCAATTTTATTTTACCCAAAAAAGATAAAAATCTTGATTTAATAATAATCAACTCTTGTTCGGTTACTAGTTCGGCTATAACCAAGGCTCGCCGCCTATTATCCTCTCTAACAAAAGATAATCCTAAGGCTAAAACCGTTTTAATTGGTTGTTGGCCCAAAGTTTATAATATTGAGGGCCTGAAGGTAGACTTTATTTTTAATAATAAGGACTTATTTATTTTGGCCAAGAAAATTGAGAGCATTTTCTCGGGGGCAGATCCGAATAAAATTTTTGAGCTTAATGACAAAAAGGCGATTTCTCAAGGAGGAGCCATACAGCAGAGTAGTTGCTTAAAATTAAACTTAATTGATGATCGTAGTCGTTATTTTATAAAAATCCAGGATGGTTGTCGCCAATTCTGTTCTTATTGTGTTATCCCTCTAGCTAGGGGTCCTTTAAATAGTAGGCCATCACTTGATATTATTAAAGAAATACGCCTAGCAACAAACGATGGTTTTTCCGAAATAGTTTTATCAGGTATTCATTTAGGTTTATATGGCAAAGATTTCTTAAACAAGTCAGAAAATCTTTATTCTTTGTTGTTGAAAATTTTAAAAATAAAAAATATTGGTCGAATAAGGCTTAGCTCTATAGAAGTGAGTGAAATAAGTGATGATATTATTAATCTTATTTCTAAAAATAGAAAGATGTGCCGACACTTGCATATTCCTTTGCAGGCGGGCAGTAATAGAATTTTAAGTTTAATGAACAGGCCTTATAACATTAAATTTTTTGAAGATAAAATAAATAAAATTAGAAAAAAGGTTCCTGATATTTCCATTACCACTGATATTATAGTTGGTTTCCCGGGGGAGAGTGATAAGGACTTTAAAGAGACCTATAATTTTTCTAAAAGAATAAAGTTTTCTAAAATTCATGTTTTTTCTTTTTCGGCCCATGAAAAGACCCCGGCTTATTTTTTGCCTGATCGAGTAGCGAGGGAAGAGATAAAAAGCAGATCTTTAAAACTAAGGCAATTATCAAAAAAAATGGAGAATGAATATAAAATAAAAATAATGGATAGTCACCCGGACCTAGAGATAGTTATAGAAGGGTCTAAGGGTGAAAAAATAAGAGCTAAGACAGAATTTTATTTTGACATAATTATTCCCAAAAAATATCTTGAAAAAAAACATTTAAAATCATTAAGTCAAAGAAAATTAAATTCTTTAGTTGGGAAAAAGATTATTTATAAGTCATGAAGCAAGCGGTTAAGAACTGCTTGTTTTTTTTATTTTATTTTTATTATTTTTTTATATATTTTTAATTTCAAAAATAGTAAAATAGCTTAATATTATTTTCTTATTTTCTTATTTTTTGAATTATGACCACTTGTAAGTACATTAGATTTTTCTTTGCCTTGGTTTTACTAAATTTTGTTTTAGTTCTATCTTTTTGGTCTTGCTATAATTATCAGAGTGGTTATTATTTTCTTGTTATTATTTTGTTTTGTCTAATAGCGCTACTTTTATTTAATTTTATTTCTTTTTGTTTTTTAGCAAAAATAGTTGATAAAAATAGGTCATTAAAAAAAATAGAGCGCGATTTTTCTAAAAAGATAGAGGAGTGCTTTGGAAAAATGTCTGAATCTTATAATTTAGTCGAGGCTAGTCGTGTTTCTCTTGGAGTTTACCATGATTTAGCTAATATTTTGACAGCATCTTCCTTAGCCCTAGAGGAAGTTTCAAATAATTTTGATAATCATAAAAAATTGAGGAATTTAATAAAAAAATCTGTCTTTATAAATGAAAGAGCGGTTAATTTACTTAGATCTTTTAAACGTCAATGTCAAAAAGATGGAGAAAAAAATATTTTTTCTTTATCTAAGGAAATTAAGCAGTCTTTGGCTGTTTTAAATTTTTACTTTATAAAAAATAACATCGAGCTAGTTTTAAAAATAAAAGATAATATTGAGATTTTTGGTGATTCCATAAAATTTAGTCAAATAATTGTAAATTTAATTAGTAATGCCATTGAGTCTTTTCCCGCGGGAGGGGAAAATAAGAAGATTACAGTTTGTTTAGAAGGGGTTAATGGTAATATTGTTTTTTCGGTTGAAGATAATGGCTCGGGGATTGATAACGACACCTTGTCTCTTATTTTTGAACCTTTCTTTTCTCTAAAAAAGGAGTTTAAGGATGGACATTGTGGCATTGGCTTGGCTTTAGTTAAAAAAATAATTGAAGAAGATTTTTCTGGAAAAATTTTAGTTCAAAGTTTTTTAGGGGAGGGCTCTAAATTTGAGGTTATTTTACCTTATAAACTTTAGTATTTTGGGCTAATAATTTTCGGCGGGGTTAATAGACAGAGCCCTGTTTTTATTATATAATTATCTTATATTCATTATTAAATTTATGAAAATTTTAAAATTAGCCCAAAGAGATGTCGCAGATGTTTTAAATGACTTTAAAACTGATAGTTATCTCGGTCTTAAATCTGAGGAGGCGAGTAATCGCTTGGAGGTCAATGGTAAAAATAATGTTTCCAGTACTGATTTAAAGTGGTGGAATATATTCTTTAATCAGTTTAAGTCTCCGTTCATATATCTGTTGCTGGCGGCGGCGGCCCTGTCCTTTTTCTTTGATCAGCAGATAGAGGGGTTTATGATTTTGTTTTTTGTTGGTATTAATACTGTTTTGGGGTTTTTTCAGGAATATCGGTCGGAAAGCACAATAAGATTATTAAAAAAATACGTAAAAAACCAAGTTAAGGTTATTCGAGATGGCCAAAAAAGATTTGTTGATAGCGAGGACTTAGTAGAAGGGGACATCGTTATATTAGAAACAGGAGACAAGATTAGCGCCGACTTAAGAGTTATAGAAGATTCTGATTTAATGGTTGATGAATCAGTTCTAACGGGAGAGTCAGTTTTGTCGAATAAGCAGGGGGAAGTTGTCTTAGAGGAAAAAGTAGATTATTTTTCAGCACATAATTTGTGTTTTTCTGGAACTTCAGTTGTTAGCGGTAAGGCTAGGGCCGTGGTTGTAGCTACTGGAAAAAATACTTTTTTAGGCGGCGTAACCAAGTTAACATCTCGAGTAAAAAAATCTAGCGACTTTGAGAGAGGTATCTCTAAATTTAGCTCTTTTATTTTAAAATTAGTTTTAATTACCTTAGTTTTTGTTTTTCTTTTTAACGCTATATTCAAGGATGGTTTGGATGTTTTGGAATTAACTATTTTTTCTATAGCCCTGGCCATATCAGTTATTCCCGAGGCCTTGCCTCTAGTAATGACTTTTTCTTTTTCCAGAGGAGCAATGAATCTAGCCAAGCATAAGGTTGTGGTCAAGCGTCTTTCATCAGTGGAGGACTTGGGTAATATTGATATTTTATGCTCTGATAAAACCGGAACCTTAACCGAAAATAAGTTGACCATTTTGGATTTTTACGATTCGTTGGCTCCAGTTAAAAAAACTCTTCTTTACTCCAGTCTGGCGGCGGCTAATCTGAAGGATAAAAAAGAGCCTTTCGATATTGCTATTTTTGAAAAAATGGACGAAGAAGATAAAAATATTTTTTCAAAATTTGAGTTTATAGTTGATACGCCATTCGATCCTAAAAGAAGGAGAAATAATGCCCTGGTTAAAAGAGATGATGATTTAGATTTTATAGTAAGGGGGGCTCCGGAGGCTATTTTTGACTTATGCTCCAATCTGGATGAAGAGGAGGTGAAAAATATTAGAAAATGGATTTCTGACCAGGGGTTATTGGGAAGAAGAGTTTTAGCGGTTGCCAAAAAGGATGTCGGAGAAGTTTTTTTAGATGATTTAAAAAATAAGTTGATCAGCTTTGAGAATAATTTAGAATTTTTAGGGATGATTTCCTTTGCTGACCCAGTTAAAAATTCAGTTAAGGATGCAGTTTTGAGAGCAAAGGAATTAAATGTTGGCTTAAAAATTATTACTGGTGATAGTCCCGAGGTGGCCGGGTCGGTTGCTCGCGAAATTGGTTTAATAGAAGATCCTGAAAAAGTTTTTTTAGGAAAAGATTTGGCTGGGTTGTCACCGGAAGAGTTAAAAAATATTTTAAAAGAATACGATGTTTTTGCCCGAGTTTTACCTGAACAAAAATTTGAGATAATTAAGCAATTACAAGAAAATTTCAGTGTTGGATATTTAGGAGATGGGATTAACGATGCTCCGGCGCTAAAAGCAGCTGGGGTTTCCTTAGTGGTACAGAACGCCTCTGATATAGCCAGAGAGGCGGCCGATATTGTGCTATTGGAAAATGATTTAAATGTCATAGTCCAGGGCATCAAAGAGGGGCGAAGGATATTTGCTAATAGTAGTAAATATATTAAGGCGACCTTGGCGTCTAATTTTGGTAATTTTTATGCCGTAGCTATTGCTTCTTTGATTATTGATTTTCTGCCGATGCTTCCTTTACAAATTTTGTTATTAAACTTATTGTCAGATTTTCCAATGATAGCAATCGCCACCGATAACGTTGATAAGGATGAATTACTTTCCCCTAAAAGGTATCAAGTCGGGGACATTATTATTATTGCTATAATTTTAGGTATAGTTTCTTCTATTTTTGATTTCACTTATTTCGCTTTATTTTTTAAAATTTCTCCTGAAGTCCTGCAGACCAATTGGTTTATAGCTAGTATTATTACTGAATTAGCCTTTTTATTTTCCATTAGAACCAAGAAGTCAATGTTCAGAGGGCATCGACCATCTTTTTGGGTTGGCTTTTTATCTTTGTCCGCTGCTATTATCACCGTTGTTATTCCTTTCACAAATTTTGGCCAAAAGTTTTTTGGTTTTACGCCACCAAGTTTGAATCATTTATTGATAATATTTGGAGTGGCCGTTGTTTATTTGGCTTGTTCGGAGATTGTTAAGTTAGCATATTATAAAAACAAGAATAATAAATTATTAATGACAAAGTAATGAAGACTCCTTTGGCAACAAGTTTACGTCCCGATAATTTAAAGAAATTTTTTGGACAGGAAAAAATTATTGGAAAAAATTCCTGGTTAAGATTAGCTATTGAAAAAGATCAGGTTCCGTCTTTAATTTTTTGGGGTCCACCAGGGTCAGGTAAAACTACCTTGGCTTTTATAATTGCTAAAGAAACCAAGGCTGAATTTATATCAATTTCAGCTACCGATAGTGGAAAAAAGGACTTAAAAGAAATTGTTGATAGAGCTGAGTCTAGTAAGCGCTTGGGAGTAAAAACAATTTTATTTATTGATGAAATTCACCGCTGGAATAAGGCCCAGCAAGACGCTCTTTTACCTCAAATAGAAAACGGAGTTTTAATATTAATTGGGGCTACTACCGAAAATCCTAGTTTTTCTATTAATTCAGCTCTACTTTCTCGTTTAAAAGTGGTAATCTTAGAAACCCTTAATGAAGATGACTTGTTAAAAATAATTAATCGAGGAGCCAAGGAGTTGGGCTTGAAAATTGATAAAAAAATTGTTAAGCTAATAGCTCATTTGGGTCAAGGTGATGCTCGGCGTTCTTTAAATATCTTGGAGTCAGCAATTGAGTCAGGCAAGGAGTTGTCTACTAGTTTAATAAAAGAAATTATTAATAAGCCGCAGTTAAACTATGATAAGAAGGGTGATCAACATTATGATATTATTTCGGCTTTGCACAAATCAATGCGGGGAGGTGATGCTAAGGCTTCAGTTTATTGGACAGCCCGAATGATTGAAGCCGGTGAAGATCCATTATTTATAGCTCGTCGTATGATTCGTTTTGCTAGTGAAGATATTGGCTTGGCTAATAACAGCGCCCTAATGATTGCCAATAATACCTATGACGCTTGTCGTAATATTGGCTTGCCAGAGTGTTCGGTGATTTTAGCTCATTGTGCTATATACTTAGCTAAATCGCCTAAAAGTATCGCCGCCTATAAAATGTATAACATTACAATAGAGGAAATCAGAGATAGTGGAAATTTATCAGTACCAATTCATCTGCGTAACGCTTCAAGTAAGTTAATGAAAGATTTGGGCTACGGTAAAGATTATAAATATAGCCCCGAGGCAGATGATAGTGAGCAAACATATTTACCGGCAGGCTTAAGAAATAAAAAATTTAAAAATTTAAAAATAAAATAAAAATATGGAAAATAAAGAAGATAAAAAAATAAAAATGGAAGAGGTTGTTTTAAATTTCTGGCAAGAAAATAATATTTTTCAAAAGTCGGTTGACAAAGATGCGCCCCAGGGAGATTATGTTTTTTATGATGGACCGCCTTTTGCTACGGGGACGCCTCATTACGGCCATATTGTTGGTAAAGTTATGAAAGATGTATTCCCAAGATTTTTTACCATGAAGGGCTATCGAGTAGAAAGAAAATGGGGTTGGGATTGTCATGGCCTACCGATTGAAAATATTGTCGAGAAGGAAATGAATATTAAAACTAAAAAGGATATTGAAGAAATGGGAGTTGATAAATTTAATCATACCTGTCGTTCCAAGGTTTTAGAATATTCTCAAGAATGGTATAGGACATCAGATAAATTGGGCCGTTTTGTTGATCAAAAAAATGCTTATCATACTATGGACTTGTCTTTTATGGAGTCAATTTGGTGGGTTTTCAAAACTTTATGGGATAAGGACTTGATTTATAAAGATCATCGCTCTATGCATGTTTGCCCTCGATGCGAAACTACTTTATCTCAATCGGAGGTAGCCGAAGGTTATGCCGATATCAAGGATTTATCTTGTACGGCTAAATTTGAATTAGTAGATGAGCCGGGGACTTTTGTTTTGGCTTGGACTACCACTCCTTGGACCTTGATTGGTAATGTGGCCTTGGCTGTGGGGGAGGAGATTGATTATATAAAAATTTCTCATACTAAAGAGGACGGAAATACTGAAAAATATATTTTAGCCAAAGAAAGATTAGCCGATGTTCTAAAAGAGAAAAAATATGAAGTTACTTCTGAATTTAAGGGTGGCGACCTATTGGGCAAAAAATATCAACCATTATTTGATTATTATATTAATGATGAAAAAATTGAAAAAAAAGAAAATGCTTGGAAAATTTATCCAGCCGATTTTGTTACTACTGAAGATGGGACTGGTGTAGTTCATATTGCTCCGGCCTTTGGTCAGGATGATATGAATTTAGGTAAGGAAAATAATTTGCCTTTCATCCAGCATCTTAATATCGACGGTTATTTCAAAGAAGAAGTTGCTGATTTTCAGGGGTTGAATGTAAAACCCAGTGGTGATCATATGTCAACGGATATTGAAATTATTAAATATTTGGCAGGCAAAAAATTATTATTTGACAAGGCTAAATACGAACATAGTTATCCGCATTGTTGGCGCTGTGATACTCCGCTTATAAACTATGCCACTTCTTCTTGGTTTGTAAATGTTACTAAAATCAAAGATGATTTGTTGCGCGAAGCTAAAAATATAAATTGGTCACCTGATTATTTAAAGGAGGGTCGTTTTGGTAATTGGTTGGAAGGTGCTCGTGATTGGTCTATATCTCGTCAGAGATTTTGGGCTAGTGCTATGCCAATTTGGGAGTGCGCTTGCGGGGAGAGAAAAGTTTTCGGTAGCGTTAAGGAATTAGAGGACGTTAGTGGTGAGAAAATAGAGGACATTCATAAGGATGTGGTTGATAAAATTGAATTTCCTTGTTCGGTTTGTGATGGTCAAATGAAAAGAATTCCCGATGTTTTAGATTGTTGGTTTGAGAGTGGCTCGATGCCTTATGCTCAGCTTCACTATCCCTTTGCTAATAAGGAAAAATTTGAGAAAAATTTTCCGGCTGAATTCATTGCCGAGGGCATTGACCAGACCAGAGCTTGGTTTTACTACCTCCATGTTATCGCCGTGGGTCTTTTTGGTAAAAATGCTTATAAAAATGTAGTTGTTAACGGCATGGTTTTGTCAGAAGATGGTAAAAAAATGTCCAAGAGATTGCAAAACTATCCCGATCCGATGATGATAATTGATAAATACGGAGCCGATTCATTGCGCGCTTATTTACTTTCTTCACCAGTGGTTCGGGCTGAGAATTTTAATTTTGCCGAAAAAGGAACGGAGGAAGCTCTGCGTAAAAATATTATGCTCTTAAATAATATTTATAATTTTTATCAGATGTATAAGGATGATTTGAGTGATTCAGATTTTTCTAAATATGAGACTAGTGAAAATGTGTTAGATTTATGGATTATGATAAAAATTAATAATTTAATTAAAACGGTTGATGAGTCGATGTTAGTCTATAATTTAAACAAGGCTATGCGCCCGATTACTGAGTTTATCGATGAGTTTTCTACTTGGTATTTACGTCGTAGTCGTGATCGTTTGAAGGGCGATGATATAGAAGATAAAAAGAGAGCGCTGGCAACGATGCGTTTTGTTTTCTTAAATTTATCTAAAGTTATGGCCCCTTTTATGCCTTTTATAGCCGAAGATGTTTGGCAGAAGGTTAATGATCTTAATTATTCTCAGGCGGATAAGAGTGTTCACCTAGAAAATTGGCCCAGTTATCAGGTCAGAGAGGGGGATAGTGAGGTTGTAGATAAAATGAATGAGGTCAGAAGAATTGTAGAGCTAGGTTTGGCTGAGCGTGATAAGGCTGGTATTAAGGTTAGACAAATTTTAGGTGAGGCTAAGGTTTTTGCCAAGGATTTAAAAATTGCCAATCAGACAGAGTATTTAGAGTTGGTAGTAGAAGAATTAAATATCAAGAGTATTGAAGTGGCGGAAGAAGAGGGTGATATTAGAGTGGAGCTTGATACCAATATTAGTCCGGAATTAAAATTAGAGGGGGCTAAGAGAGAGTTGATTCGATTTATAAACCTAATGCGTAAAGATTTAGGATTGTCTATAAATGATCAAGCTAAAGTTATTATTAGCTCTTCTGATGATTTTATCAAGCAGGTTTTAAGTAATTTTAGTGAAGATATTAAGAAAGAAACCCTCAGTTCCGATATTAGCTTGGGCGACGTTTCCGAAGAGGAGGGAAGAAAGGTCAAAGTTGATGATAGGGAGTTGTTAATTGCCCTAAACTGATAGTTGACAGCGAACTATCAACCGACCAGAATCTATAATTATTTAAAAAACAGCCATAAATATTAATCCAATTCATCTCTTGTATCCTGGGTCAATTTTTGCTATAATAAACCTGATTTAATAATTAATAAAAAAACTATGTCCACAGTATTATGGATAATTTTAGCAATTGTGCTAATTATTATCATCGCCCTTATTTCTATGTATAACGGCTTAATTCGTCTAAAAAACCGAGTTGACGAAGCTTGGAGTGATATTGATGTCCAACTTAAAAGACGTTATGACTTAATTCCTAATTTAGTGGAAACCGTTAAAGGTTACGCCTCTCATGAACGTGAAACTTTAGAAAAAGTAGTCCAAGCTAGAAACGCTGCTATGTCAATGCAAAACAGCTCTGACATCGAAGGAAAATTACAAGCAGAAAATGCTTTGTCTTCAACTCTAAAATCAATCTTTGCGCTTAGTGAAAGTTATCCCGATTTAAAAGCTAACCAAAACTTTCTAGAACTGCAAAAAGAATTGGCCGATACCGAAAACAAAATTCAGGCTTCTCGTCGTTTTTATAACGGTAATGTTCGCGACTTTAACACTAAGGTTCAGGTTTTTCCAACAAATATTATTGCTAAGCAACTGGGCTTTTCTTCTCGTCAATTTTTTGAAATTGAAGAGGCGGCGCAAAAAGAAAACATTGAAGTTAAATTTTAATTTAATTTAATTTAATATCTATGAATCAAGCTATTCCTATGGGGTCTAATTTTATGCCTCAGGCTGAGAGTGCTGCTGGAGGTGGCGCTTCGTTACTTTGGCCTATTGTCGGAATCATTATTTTCGCCGTTTTTATTGCTTTAGTTGCCTATAAGGTTTTCTTGGATTAGTTGGGCAATTTTTATTAAAATAAAAATAATATTTTTAATATAATTGCCTTGTTCTGTTTATCAGCAAGGCAATTTAAAATATATGACTCTATACAACAATAGCGATAAAAATAAAAGAAAAACTTGGTTTTTGTTTACCGGGTTTTTGGTTTTTGCTATGATAGTTGGTTATGTCTTTAGCGTAGCAATGGAAAACTCTATGATTCTGTATATAGTAGTTGGTTTTTCGATTATCTCATCTTTTATTGCTTATTGGTTTAGTGATAAAATAGTTTTAAAAATGAGTAATGCTAAGGAATTGAAATT
>Ga0334884_1003744_pt1 | contig 16708 bp, 11 predicted proteins | sample GraSluR1_MG_7_FD_207215 | JGI IMG/M metagenome (GOLD analysis project Ga0334884, IMG submission 207215) | Sludge microbial communities from methane-producing bioreactor in Wageningen University, Netherlands - Granular Sludge_12_05 R1 | ecosystem: Engineered > Bioreactor > Anaerobic >...
GCGGGTGAGCGAGCTCATCGCTCAGCTCGTGCGGGTCGTTGGCTTCACCCACATGCATGGCGTGGTTCATCAGGACCTCAAGCCGGGCCACGTGCTGGTCATGCCCGGTGACCGCTGCAAAATCATCGATTTTGGGCTCGCGGCGCGTCTAGACGGAGAGATTCAGCGCGCTTTTCCCGGGGCGGCCAACCTGGTGGGTACGCCGGGCTATCTGGCACCAGAGCTGCTCAGCGGTGAGGCGGCGACGCCTTCGGTCGATATTTATGCCATTGGGTTGATGGCCTACAGGATGCTGACGGGTACCCCGGCCTACCAGGGCGATACTCAGCTCGCGACGGTCAGCGCTCAGGTGGGGGGGGCACCTGAGCAGCCCGAGCTAGGCGTGGTGGTCTTGCCCATCTGGCGCACCCTCGAGCGGATGATGGAGCGCAACCCCTTGGCGCGCTATCACGACGCCGCCGCGGTCTTGGAAGATATCGAGGAGTCCGAGTCCACGGCGCCCGAGGCGGGTGAGACCTTGGCCATGTCCTTGGATAACCTCATGGCTGGGGGTTTGCTGTCGCTGCCGGTGGCGGCGAAGCCCGCTGAGGTCGAAGCGCCAGCGCCAGCGGCGGTGGCACCTGCGGCGGTGGCGCCACCGGTGGCGGCAGCCCCGGCCAAGGCGCCCGTGAGCGCGCCGCCCAAGCCGGGGTTGGCCCTGTCCGATTTCATTTTCGACGGGGCCGATGCGTCAGCGGCAGAGAAGGCAGGGAGCGCGCCCGTGTCTCTCCTCGACGACGATCCGTTGAGTGGCTTGGACTTGCCTTCGGTGGATGCGGCGGCGCGTGCGGCCACGGCGCCAGCGCCGGCGCCGGCTGCTGCCAAGGCGGCGCCCAGCTTGAACGAATTGCTGCCCTCGGTCGCGACGGGGGCGCTCCCGCCGCCCAGGCAGTCGGCCTTTTCCCAACCCGATCTGATGCCGCAGCCCATACCCATCGCCGCATCTGGCAGCCGCACCACCTTGTGGCTGCTGGTGATTGGAGGGACCTTGTCGCTGCTGACGTTGGTGGTGGGTCTGCTATTGTGGTTGCTGTGAGCAGCGTGGGGGCTTGTACGGGGCGTAGAGGAGGGCAGCGCGATGGTGAGAGTGAGCTACGAGTGGTTATGGCTGGTGTCCCTCTCTCTCTTGGCCTGGGCCTGTACGGGTGCCCATGAGGTGGATCCCGTCAGAGATACGAGCGAGTTGGAGACCCCAGATGGCGAAGCAGACGACGGTAGCGTCACGCCTGATGCTGCGGAGGAGCTCCTGCCCGGGGACTGTGTGAGCGGGGCCACCCGTTGCGTGTTATCCGTCCTGCAGTCCTGTGTCGAGGGCCTGTGGCAGACGGAGACGACCTGTCAGCATGGCTGTGAAGCCGGCGAGTGTTTGGCGCCCCCCCCCATCGGGACGTGCGCTGAGCCGCTAGCCATGACCTTGGGTGCGACGCTGATTTCGACCACCCGCACGGACAACGCCAACATGACTTGGCAACGCGGCTGTGCTGACGCCTATGCCAACTTGACGCCCTATGGACCGGAGACGGTCTTTTTGTTGACCCTAGAGGCACCCACCATGGTGCGTTTCAGCGTGGATCCCATCGATATCACCTACTTTGGGCTCTATATTCGCGGCACTTGTGCCGCGAGTGAGACCGAGGCCCACAGCGCCTGTGGCGGGAGCGCCAATCCAGGGGGGCGCTTTTCCAAAGATGTGCTGCTTGGGACTGGGTCACACTATGTGGTGGTCGACGATTTCGCTGACGCGAATCACCCCCCAGGGCGTTTTCGCATCAAGGCCGAGGCGATCGTGACGCCCCAGTGTGCTGGGCAGGTACCGCGCCTGCTCGATCTGAGCACGGGCACGGTGAGCTTCAGCGGCGACACGGCGACGGGTGCTTCTGGGACCTACTGGCGACAGTACGATTGCCCCAACGATGCCATCAGCTCCCTCGGCAAGGAGAACATTTTCGGCTTCGCCGTGGCCAAGCGCGGTCGTTTGACCATTCAGGTCACACCCACTGAGCCGAGCGACTCCAAGGTTGGGGTTTACCTGCGCCGGCACTGTGGCGACCGGGATTCGCAGATCGCCTGTGGTTATACCCCTGGGGTGTCGGCGGTATGGATGGATGTCGAAGCGCTTCCCGCGGGGGCCTACTGGCTCTTCGTCGATGACTTCGCCAGCAACATCGATGGCCCGCAGACTTATGACTTGGTCCTCAACTTTGAGTGAAAAACCCTGAGGTCACGCCCGAGCCCTTGCGCTCGGGTCAGTTGATAGGGATGGCGCTGGTCACGGCGTCGAGGTGGGCCAGGAGGTCTTGCAGCGATTGCTGCGCCGCTGGGTTGAGGCCACCACTCTCGAGGTGATCCTCGCTGGCCGCGGCGCTGTGGGCGATGGCGTGGTGCTTCAGATGCGTGGCCTGCTGACGCAGGTTGTTACAGGTCTGGACCAGCCCGCTGATGTCTCTGTCGCGCATACAGATGCGGAGGTGTTGCTGCAGTTGTGGCAGGCAGGCATGGAAGCTCGCCAAGTCGGCCCCGACGGCTTCGTCGACCTCCGCTTGGGGCGTGGGGGAGGGGGCCACTGGCGGCAGCAAGCTCAGCAGGAGGTCGAAGAAGTGGCGCGGATCGATGGGCTTGGAGATGTACTCGTCGCAACCCGCTTCGAGGGCCTTGTTGCGATCGTCGAGCATGGCGTAGGCCGTCAGGGCGACGATGGGGGTGGTGACCTGAGACGCGCGCAAGCGTCGGGTCGCGGCGTAGCCGTCCATGATGGGCATCATCATGTCCATCAGGATGAGGTCATAGGGTGCGCTCTCACGCTGAGCGCGCAGGGTTTCGCGCACGGCCTCTTCGCCGTTGCTCACGCCAACGACCTCAGCGCCGACACGATGCAGGTAAAATGTGATGATGCGCTGGTTGTCCGGGCCGTCGTCGACCAAGAGGACTTTGCGCCCGCGAAGCGCCCCTTCAGGGAGGGCCATGCGGGGGCGGGTGGCTGGGCGCTCTGCCAGCCCTGGGATCGGGGTGGCGTCGACGGTGCAGGGGATGATGAGGCTGAAGGTGCTCCCCTCACCGGGCTTGGAGGTGGCCTTGATGGAACCACCCAAGAGGCACGCTAACTGGCCCGAGATGCTCAAACCCAGGCCCGTTCCCTGGGTGCGATGGGTATCGGCGTGGAGCTGGGTGAAGGGGGTGAAGAGATCGGCCATGCGTTCCTTGGGGATGCCGATCCCCGTATCGATGACGTCGAAGCGGAGCTGAGAGGTCTGGCGTTCGAGATAGACCTGGAGGTCGACCCGGCCTTGCGGGGTGAACTTGATGGCGTTGGTGGCCAAATTGAGGAGAATTTGGCGCAAACGGACGGGATCGGTGCGAATGCTCTGCGGCACGTTGGGGTGAATGCCCACCTGAAAGGCCAGGAGCTTTTCTTGCGCATGGAAGCGGAGAGTCGTGGCGACGTCTTCGATCACTTCGAAGAGGTTGCATCTCTCTTCGGCCAGGCGCATGTGGCCCGAGGCGATCTTGGAGATGTCCAGCACATCGTTGACCAAGGCGAGGAGATGCTCGGCGTTGCGTCGGATGGCGGCGGCGATCTCTGTGGGCGGCGGAGCGGTCCCTGAGGTGACCCCTGCATCCTTGGCAGGGGTCGGTGAGGCGAGCAGATCGGAGTAGCCCATGATGGCCGACATGGGGGTGCGGATCTCGTGGCTGACCTTGGCGAGGAAATCGTCCTTCGCTTGCAGGGCAGCGCTGGCCTGCTCCATGGCGTTCTTGAGATTCTGAACGGCCTCTTGGCGTTCTTTTTGGACCTGGATGTACTCCAGACTGCGCGCCAGGGTGTCTAGGGCATAGCGTATGAGGAGCTCTTCCTCGGGCTGCCACTCGGCGTGATAGGCCGATTTAATGAAGAAAAAGGCGAGGACTACCTTGCCATGACAGGAGACAGGCAAGAGCAACAGCGCATGGGGCTCGGGGGAGCTGAGGGCGTCGATGAGGGCGGCAGGGCAGAGGTGGCGCTGTGCAGGGAAGTGGAGCGGATGTTTGTGTTGGGCCACGGCTTTCCACCATGGCAGAAAGGGAGCGATGGCGCGGTGACTGACTCGGTCGGGTTGTGAGGCGTTCTGTTGCCAGTGCCCAAGGCGTTCGCTCCCGTCGCCCACCTGCAGGTGGTAGGCGCAGGCACTGTGCAGACCAAGGGCCACGCCGATTTCATCGAGGAGGAAGGTGCAGGCGTCGCTGAGATCCACATCGAGGAGGTTCTCGGGGCGCAGGCGAAGGAGGAACGCGTGGAGATCAGCGTGCTCTGACATCTATGGTGCATCACCCACGGGGGGCCCCCGATGGTGTTGGGGAAAGAAGAGAGAGGCGAGGGGTGCTAGAGGCTACGGAGGAACTCGTCCCATGTCGTGCGTTGGCTCCACACGGCGCCTTGGCCATAGCTGTAATCGGGGTCTGGTGAGGACGCAGGAAAATAAATGGCCAGACCATGGGCGCCAGGGTAATCGGACTGGGCGCGATTATACACGATGGAGCTATCGAGTTGAAGGAGGAGCGCATCAGCGGCGGCTTTGATGTCTGCTGGGACGCCGGAGCGTGCCGAGACCCGTTCGGTGAAGTCGCGGAGATCGCGGTAGTCGGACTCGTAGAAATCCTGGGTCTGACTGCGAATGCTCCGCAAGGTGCTGTAATAGCTGGGGTTGGCCATCATGGCGTTGGCAAAGTTGGTGAGCGCCGTGGCCAAGGGGTCGACGGTGTTGAGATCGGTCATGGCGAGGGTCGCGTTGCGGCTGGACTCCGCATGGTAGCTGTCAATGATGGCCTGACCCAGGGTGACGGCGCTCATAGTCGGGTTGGCCGTGAGCTGGGGGAGGAACGCATGGTATGACCAGCCGGGGGCGGGCTCGGTCTCTGATGACGCGACGAGGTAGTCGGCGAAGGGGGCTGTCGCCTCGGCGATTTCCCACATGCCCATGAGGCAAGCGTCAAAGCCGACGATATCGATTTTGCCACCCAGCGCCTGGGTGATGGCGCCCATGGCCCGGGCGTAGTCGCCATTGGAGATGGAGATGCCGTCATAGCTGCCGTGGTCGTCGTTGGAGAAGCCTTTGAGGATGGGATGGGGAGCGCGTTTCTTCCAGCCGTCGCCGTGGTTCCACATGATGAAGGCGTAATGGCGCGCCGGGTAGTTCTCCACCGCCCAGACGCCGAAGTCACGCAGGGTCTGCCAGTCGCCCATGTCGGCCTCGCCCCAGTTGGCAACGATGTCGTAGCTGCCCTGTTGCACGTAGATGACATTGGCCGGTCCGTCATAGGTGTCGAAGAGGGCGACGATGTGCACGTAGGGGGTGGAGCCAGCGACACACATCTCGTCGACGTCCTCATAGCCGTAGGACTCGAGGTTGTTGTCGGCGTTGAGGAAGACGATGAAGGCCCACTCGTTGGCGTTGGGATCCATGACGCAGCCCCCGGCGCCATCGGGGATGTAGCCGATGTTGCAGGCGCAGGTGTAGGCCCCAGGAAGATCGGGGACACACTTGGTCTTGTGGCTCTGGGTGCACGGGTTGGGATCGCAGGGATCGTCCACGCAGGTCGCGCCGTGGGGCAGCATCCCCAGAGGACATACACAGGCGTACGTGGACCAGTCGGCGCTGGCTTGGCACTCGGGTGTGCCTGGACAGGGATCAGCGTTGCAGGGGTTGGCGTGCATGCCGTAAGTCAAGGTGTAGGCGCCGCCCGAGCTGTAGGAGTCCACCCACAAGTAGTAGGCGCCAGCATCCAAGTTGGCGATGATCCGTGAACCGCCGCCATAGCCGTCGTAGTCATCGTTGCAGGTCACCTCGCTCTGGCTCTTGTCGCATTGGCGGCGTAAGTAGATCACGCTGTCATAGCCGTCGACCGTGAGGGAGACCCGCATGGCCTCGCTCAGAAAGAAGCCGTAGACGCGGTCGGGGCCAGTGCCTCCGCAGGTGCCTGTGGTGCTGTTGGCGGCCGAGGCCGTGCTTCCCGTCACGGAGCCGCTCACGCCGGTGGGCAGGGCGATGACGTCAGCGCAGGTGTTGCCGCTCGGGTTGACATTGGCGACGCATTGGCTGCCCTGGAGGGAGTAGCCCGGGTTGCATTCGCAGGTGAAGCTCGCTGGCGGCAACGGGTTGCAGAGGTTGCGGTTGAGCTCGTGGCAGGGGTTGGGCACGCAGGGGTCGGGGACGCAGGTGGCGCTGGCGGGATCGAAGAGCTTCCCGCTGGGACACTGAACCTGGAGGGTCAAGGTGAAGGCGCCTGCGGCGCTGCCATAGCCGTCGACGAAGAGGTAGGCCGTGCCCGGCTCGAGGGTGGCGACGATGCGCGAGCCCGTGCCGGGTCCGCCGTCGTCGTCGCAGGCGATCTCCGTCGCGGGATCGTTGCACACCCGGCGAAGGTACATCACCGTGTCGAAACCGCTGACGACGGCTTCGATGGTCAGCGTCTCGGGTACATCGATGGCGTAGACGCGCTCTTGGCCATGGTTCGATTGACAGGATGGCGCGGCGTGGTTGCCTGCGCCTTGGGTGTTGCCCGTGATGGTGCCAGCGCCGAGATCGAGCCACAGGGGTGAGCTGCAGTCGACGCCGGTGCCATTGATGACGCAGAGGTTGGGGCCGGCGTTGACATAGCCCGCGTCACAGACGCAGCGCGCCGTCCCGCTGGCGTCGGAGCAAGTGCCCTTACCGCTGCAGGTGTAGCCCAGGTTGGCGCAGCTTGGGGAGCAGACGCCGTCACCGTCGTGGTCTTGGTAGCCTGTGGCGCACTGATCGCAGTTGGGGCCGGTGTAGGCCGGAAAACAGGTGCAGGTGGCTTCACCCGAGAGATCGGAGCAGGTGCTGTTGGCACCACATGGGAGGGGCATGTTGGCACAAGTCGGGAGACAGGTGCCATCGCCATCGTTGTCCTGGTAGCCGTGAGCGCAGGTGTCGCAGTGGGTGCCAACATAGGCAGGATCGCAGGCACAGAGGATCTGGCCGCTCGTGTCATCGCAAGTGCCGTGGCCGTGGCAGTCTGCGTGCTCTGGTGCGCAGGCAGGGGCGCACAGGCCATCGCCGTCGTTGTCCTGCCACTGGTCTGCGCACTCGGAACAGCCCACGCCAGTGTAGCCTTCGTCGCAAAGGCAGAGGGCCGTGCCCGAAGTGTCGTCGCAGGTGCCGTGTCCACAAGAGAGCTCAGGGTGGGTGCACGCTTCAGTGCAGAGGCCGTCGGTGTCGTGGTCTTGCCAGTGGTTCGCACAGAGCTGGCAGCGGTTGCCAGCGTAGCCAGGGTCACAGGCACAGCCAATGTAGCCCGTGGCATCGCTGCAGCGGCCATGGGGTCCGCAGGCGATGTCCGCCAGCTCACAGCCAATGCGACACTCACCGGTGCCCGCGTTGTCCTGCCACCCCGGAGCGCAGTCGAGGCACCCATCGCCAGCGTAGCCGAGGACGCAGGCGCACTGGGCTTCACCGCTGGCGTCATCGCACACCTGCCGCGCAGAGCAGGTCAGGTCCGCCTGGGCGCAGTCGGGTCGACAGTGGCCGTCGCCGTCGTGGTCTTGATAGCCTTCAGCGCAATCCTCGCAGTGCGTGCCCGTGCGGCTGAGGGGACACGTGCAGCGCACAGTGCCGCTCGCGTCATCGCAGGTGCCGCCGTGGCATAGCGTGTCGGTGCACGTGGGGCGACACACCTGGTCTTGGTCATGGTCTTGGTAGCCTGGAGCGCACTGATCACATTGGTCTCCGTCATAGCCGGGGAGGCAGAGGCAGCGCGCACCGCCACTGTCATCAACGCAGGTGGCGTGGGTCGGGCAGTGGGTCTCGGCACAGGTCGAGGGGGTGGGGCCATCGTCATCACAAGCACTGAGGGCGATGAGACAGGCGGCGATACAGAGCGCGCGAAAAGTGGAACCCATGAGAAAAATTCCGTTGTGTGGGTGGCGCTCGCGGTCCGCAATGGGCCCAGCGTCACGTGGGACAGAGAGGTCACGGTCGAGCAAGCGCAACCGCGCGGCGCCAGAGGCGCCCCACCAGGATCTTAGATTTGGGGCTTGGGTCAAGCATTGATTTTCAGCGCCTGCAACGGGGCGCGGTGCCAAAGCTCAGCGGCCAGCGCCGCGTGTGTGGCGCAAGAGCCGGTGCCAATGAACGCGTTCAGGGCTCGGGTGGGGTCTGACCCAAGTGGGTCAGAGCCGCGTCGAGGGCTTGGGCCAAGGCGGCTGGATCTCGGGGATTGATGTCGAGGCGCTCGCCGTTGAGGATCAAGGCGGGTGTGCCGGCCACGACGGTCTCATCGGCTAGGGCGACGTCGGCTCTGACCGCCTCGGCGTAGGTACCGGCGTCCATGGCGGCAGTGTAGGCTTCCATGTCCAAGCCGACTTCAGCGGCGAGGGCGTCAATGACCTGACGCCCCTCGTTCAAGCGGGTGTAGTTGGAGAAGAGGGCATCGTGCATGACCCAGAACTTCCCTTGGGCGTGCGCTGCCAGGGCTGCTTGAGCCGCGAGCTCCGCCGCCTGCCCGTGCATGGGGAGGGGGTAGTTGCGGAAGACGAAGCGGACCTGATGCTCATAGCGGGGTTTGAGGGTCTCGATGCTCTTGGCGGCAAAGTGGCAGAAGGGGCACAGGAAATCTGAGAACTCGACCACGACCACCGCGGCCTCGGCCGGCCCGAAAGAAGGTGCATCGGGGGCGGCGAGCCGGGCAAAGAGGTCTGCTGGCACGGGTTTGTTCTGGGCTTCCATGCGGCGCAGACTCGCCAGGACGTCGGCATAGTGCTCGAGCATGCCTTGGCACTGCTCGGGGGGGAAGTTGGGGGTCTGCTCGCGGACGAGCTTGCAAGCCTCCGTCTCGGGGCCGATGTCGGCGCAGAGGCGCGCTTCGAGATCACGGCAGGCCCGGCGCAGCTCTTCGATTTGGCCGAGGGTGTGGTCCATTCCGGCGAGGGCGGCGTCGCAAGCGGCTGGCGGCAAGAGGGCCACGGCGCTGCGCACTTGGGTACAAGGCTCGGAGTTGGGGCCGGCGGCAGCACAGACGCCATCGGCGTAGCGCTGACATGCCTGTCCGGTGACGCTCTCTTCGGCCAACAGCGGTGTCTCTGGCGGTGTCAGGTCGCTCGCCTCTGCTGTCCCGCTCTCCGGGCTAGGGGGGCTCGCCGGGGACTCGATGCGGGGCGCTGGGGTCGGGATCTTGGGGGCCGTCATTTGGCCGAACCAGTAGCCAAGGCCCAGGGCGGCCACCAAGCCAAGGAAGACCAATGGGGCGATATTCTTTCGCTGCTCGGACATGAGGGCTCCACGGGGTAGGAATTGGAGTGGGGGCGTGTAGCGGCCGACCTGAGCGCCAGAGCGGCCCTTCTTGGCGGGCAGCATGGACCTGCGCGGCTGCCTTGGCAAGGGTGAGGCCCGTGCGCATGGGCAGACCTGGGAAACGACCGAGGCTTGACTTGTGCCGCCGCCCTGGGCAGGTTAAGTCAAGGCGCAGCGCTTGGCGCTGTAGCTTTGGAAAAAATTTTAACTTTTACTCCATGCGGAGGGTCAGCGTATGAAGCCTAGTCGCACCAAGATGGAAGCCCTCCTCAAGGCGTCGGACCTCCTTGGTCGCCGCCCGCCCAAGGATATGCAGAGTCTGCGCGGCAAGACGGAGTGGCGCGAGAACCATTGGCGCGTGTGGATCTTGGATGGGTGGATCGATCTCGATGATAGCCTGGAGCTCATCAAGGCGTCAGAGGAGTTCGCCACCTTGATGCCGCCAACGCCCTGAGATTCAGGACGCACGGCAGAACGAAGCGGCGGTGGCAGCAAAAGAAAAACGCGAGGAAGCACAGCCACCTCGCGTCTCAACTCAATCGGGACTAGAACGTCTTAGTAGTCGTCACGTCCACCGCGCCCGCCGCCACGACCGCCGCCGCCGCCGCCGCGTCCACCACGGCCGCCGCCGCCACCGCCGCCGCCGCCGTAGCTGTTACGCCGACCGCCGCCGCCGCCGCCGCCGTAACCATCGTCACGGGGTCTGCGTTCCTTGTCTTCTGCACTGTCAACGCGAATGGTCCGACCGTCGAGGGTCTGATCATTCATTTCGTTGCGCGCACGCTCTGCTGACTCGTCGCTCGCGAAGGTCACGAAGCCAAAACCGCGGCTGCGGCCGGTTTCCCGATCCGAGACCACCTTGGCTTCCGTTACTTCACCGAACTCAGAGAACGCATCCCGCAGCGTGTCGTCTGTCGTTGCCCAAGCAAGCCCACCTACAAAGAGTTTCTTCGCCATCGTTTCCAGTCCCCTAACACACATCCACAGCGGCTCGACTCTCTCGCCGCCCATACGCAACCGTGCCGCATGGCCGATTGCAGCTCCAGTGACCATAGCCCTTCGCCTTGGCAAAGTTCCATGTGCCGGAACATAGCCGCAAACTTCGCCATAGTCGAGTGATTTCTTTGGCCCGTGGCGAAAATTTGCCACCCTGCCAGGGAAATGCAGTAAAGGTTCAGAGTTCTGCAAATATGGCAATTTGTCCGTCCGCGCGCTGCCATATCGACGCCAAACAGCGGCCGCGTTAGCATGACGTCGAGAGGGACCCACCGCAGAGGATGGCGGCGGTCCTGACAGAGGAGGTCAAAGATGCGCTGGCTGCTTTCGCTCATCCTGGTGTTGCCCCTGCTGCTTCACGGCTGTGAGTCCATGGCCGATGGCGGTGAGGCCGATGCGCCTGGGAGCAGGATAGACACGGCGGAGGTCTTCGGTGATGAAGTCGGCCCTGGGCCAGCGGACGACTTGGCGGAGGACCCAGCCGAGGACGCTCCGCCAGCGGAGGTGAACGATGCCAGTGGCGGCGAAGCGTGGGAAACCACGGCGGACGATGGCGCAGAGGACCTGCCTGCAGTGGGGTGGCCCGCGGGCAAGTACGTGAGCGCTGCCATCGTCCACGAGATGATGCAGCGCGCGCCCCGGGGCGCTTTCACCCTGCTCAATGTCTCGGATGCTGCTTTTTGGTCCATGGGCCACTTGGAGGGTTCCTTGGTGATTCCTTGGGACGTGCTGAGCGAGCGGCGGGCCGAGGTGCCCCTGGACAAGGTGTTGATCATTTACTGCCGCCGTGGGGTGCGCAGCGAGGTGGCCTATGAGCTCATGACGACGGGGGCGGCGCCAGTGCAGACGCTGGTGCTGGAAGGCGGTTTGGAACATTGGATCGCGCAGGGCTACCCGGTCGTGGCTCACGAACCCTGATGACTCGGAGCGCCGTCGCGCGCGCTGGGTATGGAAGAAGGCGTGTCATGCGGAAAGTTTCGGTATTTGGTTGCCTGGTCATTGTGCTCGTTCTTGGTCACGGGGGGGCGCTGGCGCAGGCGCAGCCAGCCTTTGACGTGATGGTCTCCCTCAAGGGTGGCCCCAACTTCAACGGCATCACCGAGGAGAGCAAGGCCACCTACAAGGGCTTCCCGGCGGACCTCCCCTACCCGGGTTTTTTCGGGGTTGGCGGTGGCTTGGGCCTCTACGTCGAGCCGCGCCTGATGAAGCTCGTCGGCTTGGAGCTGGGCCTGACCTGGGAGAGCGCCTCGGCTTCGGGGAAAATCAATGGCCAGGAGGTGACCCTGAACACTTCGGATCTCATCATCCCGCTCCATCTGCGGGTGGCGACGCCGGGCTTGGTCCAAGTGCTTTTCGGCATCGGCGTCGATTTCGTGGTCCCCCTCTCGGCCGAGGCCGATTATGACGCTCGCCGCTTGGGCGACATCAAAGCCGCCGAGCGCGAGATCACGACCTATCTCGGGGTGAGCCTGGGCCTGGAGATCGACGCGGTCTACGTCAAGATCCCCATCGACTTTCGCGCCCGCTTCGCCCTGGGCTATGACGAGACCTTCGACGGGCGCGTCACGGCCCTCAACCCCTATACCCTGGGGACGAGCTGGGAGTACCAGGGGCTGCTCTTGGTCGGCGTGACCTACCCCGTGCCGATCTGGTGACACTTGGCGAAGGCGGGCCGCCGCCACGCTCACATCATATAAATGATAGCGCGGTGAGGGCCCCCTGCGGCGGGGGCCGGGCGGCCGCTATTCCACTTCCGTCAGCCCGTTCTTCAAGGCCATGGCGATCTTTTCGGCCGTGATGGGGATGGACTTGAAGCGGATCCCCAGGGCATCTTCGACGGCGTTGGCGATGGCCGGGGCTACGGGGATCATGGTGTGTTCCCCCACCCCGCGGGCGCCGAAGGGCCCGTCACTCTGGGCGGTCTCGACGATGATCGGGATGATCTCGTCGGGGATGTCCAGGGAGGTCGGGATCTTGTAGTCTGTGAAGTTGGGGTTGAGCTGGCGCCCTTGGTCGTCGAAGCGCATGTCTTCGTAGATGGCCGTGGCCAGACCCTGGAGGAAGCCACCGATGATCTGGTGCCGCACCAGCTCGGGGTTGATGGCCTTGCCGCAGTCGAAGCCCTCGGCGACCTTGAGGACGCGAATCTTCCCCGTCTCCTTGTCGATCTCGATGACCACGCCGCCAGCGCCCACGGTGTAGTGGGGGTTGGGGTGGCCGCCCTGGCTGGTCTCGGGATCGCACTTGGTGGACATGAACTCGGGCATGAACATCCCCGAGGCCTGGATGGGACCGCCGCGGAAGGTGCCGTCCTCGAGGATGACCCCGGTGATGACGAAGTCCGCGAAGGGCAGGGCGAAGTCCGGCAGCGTCCGGTTCTTGACGGTCTGATTCTCCAGATAGAGATCTTCCCGCCGGTGGCCGAAGGCGCGCTCCATCAGGGTGTAGATCTGCTCCTTGGCGTCGGTGGCGGCCTTGAGGACGGCGTTGCCGCAGCCCCAGGTCACGTGGGAGGCCACGGTCTGCCACTCGTAGGGGTTGCGGTCCGTGTCAGGCATCTCGACCCGGATCTGATCCACGGGCACGGTCAAGACCTCAGAGGCCACCTGGGCCATGACCGTGAGCAGGCCTTGGCCCATGTCCATGCCCGAGATGAGGAGGTTCAGGGAGCCGTCCTCGTTGAACTTCAAGAAGGCGCTGGATGAGGCGTTGGGCGGCATGGCCGGCCCCTTCCAGCAGGAGGCGATGCCCTTGCCGATGACCTTGTTGGGGTCGGGGCTCACTTCTTTGGTGCCAAAGTCGATGGCCTTGGCCACCCTGTCGATGCACTGCTGGATGTCGCTCTCGTTCATCCCGGCGCCATAGCTCAGGGGCTGACCGGTCTTGATGCCGTTCTTCATGCGCAGCGCGGCCGAATCCATGCCGATCATCTTGGCCAGGCGCTCCAAGTGAGACTCGACGCCGAAGAGCATCTCCGAGTAGCCAAAGCCGCGGTAAGGCCCGGCGGCGGGCAAGTTGGTGTAGATGCAGTAGGAGTCGATCTTGATGTTGGGGATGGAGTAGGGGCCCGTCGCCGAGAGGCCCGACGAGTTCACCACGTTGGCGCCGTACTCGACGTAAGGGCCGGCGTCCCAGTAGTTGGCCATCTCGAAGGCGGTGATGGCGCCGTCTTTCTTGACGCCGATCTTGAGCTTGGTCACCACGGCCTGGCGCTGATAGGTGTTGTAGAACTCCTGGTCACGGCGCCAGCGCACCTTGACGGGGAAGCCCGGGGCTTTGATGGCCATGGCCGCGGCGATGATCTCCATGGTCACGCCCGCTTTGCCACCGAAGCCGCCGCCGATGTAGGGGGTGACGCAGCGCACGTTCTTGTGGCTGAAGCCCAGGGGCGCAAAGGCCTCGGCAAAAATGTTGCGCTGCGTAAACGGCGACTGGCTCGAGGCCCACACGGTCATGCGCCCGGCGTGGTCCACTTGGGCCACGGCGATGTGGGGCTCCATACAGCAGTGGGAGACCCGCGAGACGCGGTAGGTGTCTTCCAGCACCACGTCGGCCTCAGCGAAACCCTTGTCGAGCTCGCCTTTGCGGATCTTGCGCCAGTGGGCGATGTTGGTCTCGGCCTGCGGATAGAACCAGGGCACGTGGCTGTAGGCCCCCAGATCGGGGTGGATCAGCTCGTCGGGCTCGGCGAAGGCCTGCATCTGGTCGAGGATGGCCGGCAGCGGCTCGTATTCCACCACGATGAGCTTGGCCGCGCGCCGGGCCACCTTGGGGCAGCGCGCCGCCACGGCCGCCACCTGCTCGCCGATGAAGCGCACCCGGTCCTGGGCAAAAATGTAGCGGTCCTTCATATAAAGACCGAACTTGTACGGGAAATCCTTGCCCGTGGCCACGGCCACCACCCCAGGCAGCGCCTCGGCGGCGCTGGTGTCGATGCGCTTGATCAGGGCGTGGGCATGGGGGCTCTCGACCACCTCGACGTGCAGCAGGTTGGGACCGAACTCGATGTCGTCCACGTATTGCGCGGCGCCAGTGACCTTCTCCAGCTCGTCGATGCGCGGCGGTGAGGCGCCGACTACTTGCAATGGGTCCATCTTACACCTCTTCGTTGGGCCGCGCGACGGCCATGATGGCTTCGATAATCGGGTCATAACCCGTGCACCGGCACAGATTCCCAGCAATGGCCTCCTGCACCTCCTCGCGACAGGGGTTGGGGGTGCGCCGCAGCAACTCCGTCGCCGTGATCATCACCCCCGGCGCGCAGTAACCGCACTGAAAAGCACTCCGCGCCACGAAGGAAGCCTGCAAGGCCGGGATCCCCTCGCGGGCCAAGCCCTCGACGGTCACCACCTCTTGGCCATCCACCTCGGCGGCCAACACGATACAAGCGCGCACGCTCTGACCCTCGACCAAGACCGTGCAGGTCCCGCAGTCACCGCTGCCGCAACCGTACTTGGGCCCCTTCGCCCCGAGCTTGTCCCGCAACACGTCGAGCAGAAGGTCGCTCCCTTCCACGTCGACCTCGCGCAGCTCGCCGTTGAGCCGCAGCGTGATGGTAATCTTTTTCATGCTATCTCACCTTCTGTGACTGGCGCTCCGATTCGCATCGCCAACGCCTCTCTGGTTCTTTGGGATCCACCTGCCTTGGGCGTGCCCTGCGGCGCAACCCACGGGCACCCTCACGCCAAGCGCGTCCCTAGTGGCGGGCCCTCGCCGGCGTAGCGCGCGGCCGCGGCTTCCAGCGCGCGTCCGAGCATGATCTCACACATGTGCTGCCGGTAGGCCTTGGAGGCGCGGATGTCGCTGATGGGCTGAATCGCCCCTGCGACCAGCGCCTTGGCCTCGGTGAGCACTTCAGGCGTCAGGGCTTTGCCGGCCAAGTGGGCCTCGATGGCGTGCGCCCGGATGGGACGTGGACCCACAGAGCCAAAGGCCACGCGGTAAGTGGGGCCGTCGCTGACCATGACGGCGACGCCGGCCTGGGAGAGATCTTCCCCTTGATAGCGCTTGAGTTTGACGTAGCTGACGCCGCAGGGGTCGGGTGGCAGCGGCACCTCGATGCCGAGGAAGATTTCGTCGGGTCCGAGCTGGGTGCGGCGCGGGCCGGTGGCGAAGTCGATGATGGGGACCCGGCGCTCGCCCGTGGCGCCGCGCAGCACCGCCACGGCCTCGTAGACCACCAGGGCCGGGGCGCTGTCCATGCAGGGGACGCAGGAGCAGAGGTTGCCCACCATGGTGGCGCGGTTGCGGATGGGGATGGAGGCCACCTCCGAGGCGGCTTCCCAGAGGAGCGGGTAGTGGCTGGCGATGATGGGGCTGTCGAGGAGCTGGGAGAAAGTGACCAGGGCGCCGAGGTAGAGGCCGTGGCTGTTATGGCGCAGGGTGCGCAGCTCGGCGATGCCTTTGAGATCGATGACGACCTCCGGGGAGAGCAGCTCGGCGTTCATGTTGTTGACCAGGTCCGTGCCTCCGGCGAGGAAGCGGGCCTGGTCGCCGTGCTGGGCTTTGAGGGCCAAGGCGGCGTCGAGATCGGCCGCCTTGACGTAGGTGAAATCGTTTGCCAGGGCCATGGGAGACCTCCGAAGAAAAGTGCAGAAGCGAAGGGGCGGGCGCCCGGTGCAGGTGGATCCCAGCAGCCTAGGGCGCGCAACGGGGGAGGGCTACGCCCGCAGGGCGCGCCCGTTGGGTGCTAGAGGGACCAGGCGACGAAGCGGCCCCACATGGACTCGGCCTCCATGGCGCGGGCCAGGAAGCAGCCGATGTAGTAGCGGCCCGAGGGGAGGGTGTGGATGGCGCCGGCCAGGTTCTCGGCGTGGACGAGCTGTTTGGGGAAGAGCTTGAGGTGCATGACCTGGTAGAACTCGTCCAGGGGGTAGAGGGCGTCCCAGTCGCCGCCGAGCTGCTCGATGAGTTTTTGGTTGGCCTCTGCGAAGGTCTTGGGGTGCCAGAGGCGCATGATGGTGTTCATGGGGTGGTCGGCGCTGACGGCGTCGACGCCGATCCAGCGGATTTTCATGTCCAGGGCCCACTGGGCGAAGTCCGGCGAGGGGCCGGGGTGCTTGACCATGTAGCGGAACTCGTCCGACTCGGGGGCGTTCCAGGCGAAGCGGTTCCAGCCGGTCTTGATGACCAGGATGTCGCCTTGGCGGATGTCGACGGCGTCGTGGATCATCTGGGGGGTGTAGACGCTGGAGTTGGAGACCTTGTCGGAGATGTCGGCGATGACGCCGGGGCCACACCACTCGTCGATGGGGACCTCGCCGATGGTGCGGCCGGCGGGGTAGAAGTGCTTCTCGCCGTCCATGTGGGTGGCCAGGTGGATGCTGGCCTCGCAGGTGGAGGCGTTGCGACCCATGCCGAAGTGCTGGCCGCCGACCCGCTTGTGG
>Ga0334884_1003750_pt1 | contig 16693 bp, 10 predicted proteins | sample GraSluR1_MG_7_FD_207215 | JGI IMG/M metagenome (GOLD analysis project Ga0334884, IMG submission 207215) | Sludge microbial communities from methane-producing bioreactor in Wageningen University, Netherlands - Granular Sludge_12_05 R1 | ecosystem: Engineered > Bioreactor > Anaerobic >...
CTTGCGGTCTTGGAAGACCGCGGGCACGGTGGACTCTCGATCGGGGTCGGGGCTATCGGCGAGGAGACGGTGGCCTACCTTGCGGTCTTGGAAGACCGCGGGCACGGTGGACTCTCGATCGGGGTCGGGGCTATCGGCGAGGAGACGGTGGCCTATCTTGCGGTCTTGGAAGACCGCGGGCACGGTGGACTCTCGATCGGGGTCGGGGCTATCGGCGAGGAGACGGTGGCCTACCTTGCGGTCTTGGAAGACCGCGGACACGACGGCAGACGGCGAACGGCACGGGATCGGGCAGGAAAACGCGATCCCGCAGGGCGGGACGACGGCCAACGGCGAGGTTGCGGAGCTTGACTCAAACGTCCGCCCTCCCTGTATACGCTGGGGCGCGCAAAGGCCGGGGGGGCATTGGCGACGAATGTGTCTGCGGTGTGATCCGGGCATGCGGGCGCGGCTTCCCGCGGCCGCACGTCAGAGGCGCGGAGTGTGCACATCGCGACGGGGGTGTGAGATAGGATGCGAGACAAGCTGAGCGCGTTCGGGCTGCTGTTGCTGGTGGGGGTGGCCGGTGTCTGCCCCGCGGCGGTTGAGTACCAGGAGGGGGCCGCGATCGTGGTGCCGGCTGCGGCCTGCGAGGTGGCAAAGCTGGCCGCGAGGGAGCTGCAGTCGTACGTAGAGAAGGCAACGGGCGTGAGGATGGAGATCGTCGAGGAGGGGGACGCCCCGAACGCGGCGCCCCAGCGCCTCTACCTGGGGGCAACGCGGGCGGCCCGGCAGGCGGGTATCGACGCGGCGGGCCTGCCACGGGATGCCTACCACATACGGACATCGGGCGATGCGGCCTACATCGTCGGGGGCGACCGCGGCGGCGATCCACTGAACCTGCAGACAGCGGCCGGCACACTGCTGGGCGTCTACGAGATCCTCGATCGGAGCCTCGGCGTGCGCTGGCTATGGCCGGGACAGTCGGGGGAGTTCGTCCCCAGGAGCGTCTCGCTGCGGATCGAGGACCGGGACGAGACGGTCCTGCCCCGCTTCCGATTCTGCGGGCTGAGGACCGGTCGGGCCGAGGAGGTGCTCTGGATGCGCCGAATGCGCATGCACGGCGCCGACGGCATGCAATACGGCCATTCGTTCGGGGCGTGGGGAGAGCAGTACTTCGCCCGGCACCCCGACTGGTTCGAGATGGACCCGCAGGGCGTGCGTCACCCGGACAAGTCGATGTGCGTCTCCAACCCCGGTCTGCACCGGCAGATCGTGGAGAACTGGTGGGCGAGGCAGCAGGCCCGTCCCGGGGTCCGGGAGATCGTGAACGTCTGCGAGAACGACGGTCCCGGCGCCTGCTGCTGCCCCAACTGCCTGGCCTGGGACGGTCCGCAGCCCCCATGGCCGCGCCCCACCCCCTACGACAACGTCCACTGCGTCTCAAGAAGGTACGCCCGGTTCCAGATGGAGGTACTCAAGCTGGCCCGGGAGCACGACCCGGACGCCGAGGTGGTGGGATATGCCTACAGCAACATCGTGTTTGCCCCCACCGGGCTGCAACTGGACAAGCAGGTGGTGATGGGCTACGTGCCCGACGTGTTCTTCCCCCGCACGCCCGAGCAGCAGGACTGGGTCCTGCGCCAGTGGCTGGGCTGGGAGGAGGCCGGGGCGACGCTGTTTCTGCGCCCCAACTACCTGCTGCACGGCTACTGCATGCCCGTGAACTGGTCGCGGCAGTGGGCCGAGGAGTTCCAGCTCTTCGCCGGGCACGGCATGATCGGCACGGACTTCGACAGCCTGACCGGCATGTGGTCGACGATGGGTCTGCCCCTGTACGTGCTGGGCCGGCTGCATGTGGACCCGGACCGGCCGCCGGAGAGCGTCCTTGAGGAGTACTACTCATGCTTCGGGCCGGCGGGCGAGCACGTCAGGGCCTACTGGGACTACTGGGAACGCTACAGCTTCGAGCAAATTGATGCCTTCAAGGACGGGCTGTGGCAGTACGCACGCTATCCGGAGACCGCGGCCAGGCGCTTCGCGCCCGAGTGCTTCTCCCCTGCGGAGGAGATCCTGGCAAAGGCAACGGCGGCGGCCGCGCAGGACGAGGATGCGCGGGTCAAAGTCGCGTTCCTGAGCACCGGTCTGCAGCATGCGCAGCTCTGCGTCGAGGCGAGTATCGCCTTTGCTCAGGCCGGCGATGACGAGGCCAGGCGAAGGGCCGCGGTGGAGAAGCTGGCGGCCTTCCGCAAGACCATCACAGACCCCATGATAGTGAACGTGAGCGATGGGAACGACTCGTGCCGGGCGCGGGAGGCGAACCTCGGCTGGCCGCAGTGAGGGGGCGCCTGCCGTCGCCCGGCGAACGAACGGCGTCGGGCCGGAAACTCACACTATGCAGGTTCTGGGCGGGCGCCGACTCACGTCGCCTCACCCCCCCAACCCCGCCTCTCGGCGTCTCTCCGAGCCGCTTGTACTCGCCGATACGACCGGCGAGACGGGAGGAGGGGGAGAACGGCACTATTGCGAGCGATAGAGGCTTTCCTGCGGCGGGATGTGTCATCAATGCGTTCATACTTGATGTGAGTGGAAAGCCCGACCTACGCGGCAACCATGCAGCGGGGCGGGAGTTGGCCCGACCGGCCGGCGTGCTGTTCGTCCTCGGGTGGCGACACGCCACCGGCAGACAATCCTCGAGGAGGGTGCCGTCATGCGAACACCAGGCCTGGCGCATGCTGTGGGATGCACCTTGCTGCTCGCCGTAGTGGGTGCGGGGCAGGCCGAGCCGCTGACGCTGGTGCAGGATGGGCAGCCGACAGCCGCCATCGTGCTGGCGGCGGAGCCGACCCGGGCGGCGCAGTTCGCCGCGGCGGAGCTGCAGTACCACCTGCGCAAGATGACGGGAGCGACGGTGCCAATGGTCACCGACGCCGCCCCGCCCCCCACGCCCGCGATCCTCGTGGGGGAGAGCGCCGCCACCCGGGCGCTGGGCCTGACCAATGACGACTTCGGCCCCCAGGAGTACCTCATCGGCTTCAGGCCCGGCGCCCTGGTGCTGATGGGGCGCGATGCGTCGGACTTCGGGACGCTGGACTACCAGGACCCGGGCACCTTCCCCGGCGACTTCGCGCAGCAGGGCACGGTGTACGCCGTGTACGACTTCCTCGAGCGCTTCGGAGATGTGCGCTGGTATTTGCCCACGGAGTTGGGGGAGGTCATTCCGCAGCGCCCGACGTTCGCCGTCGAGGGTCAAGACGTCCGGCGCAGGCCCGCCATGATCTACCGCTACGTGTTCCGCAGCGAGGCGATGCCGGCGGACCTGATCGGCGATACTCTCAACCGCCCGGAGCCGTCCCCGCTGCTGGACCTGCGCGCGGCGCGGCTGTACGTGCGCCGGATGCGCCAGGGAGGGTCCGCCTACGAGGCCAACCACTCCTTCGAGGGCTTCTACTCCCGCTTCGGCGCCCGGCACCCGGAGTGGTTCGCCAAGGACTCCGGCGACTGGACCGTGCAACTGTGCTACAGCAACCCGGAGGTGGTGAGCCAGGTTGTCGCCGATGCCCGCGAGTACTTCGAAAAGGGTGTGGTTCAGCACAAGTCGGTGGCCGCCGGTGACTACTACGCCCTCGTCCCCATGGACAGCGCGGACTGGTGCCCCTGCCCGGGGTGCCGGGCGCTCCTGCGGGAGAGGCCCACGCGCGGCACTCCGTCCACCTCCAACGACCTCGCCAGCGACTACATCTTCGGCTTCATCAACCAGGTGGCTCGGGAGGTGGGCAAGACCCACCCGGACAAGTGGCTGGCGGCCCTGGCCTACAGTCAGTACGTATACCCGCCGACGCGCGAGCCCCTGGAGCCCAACGTCTCCATCATGCTGTGCCTGCCGACGCGGCTTGTCTACAGCCGGGAGCGGATGGAGAACGACCGGCGCGTGCTGCAGGCGTGGACGGAGGAATCCCGGGCGCGGCCCAAGTTCGTGTGGCTGTATTACTGCTACCCGAGCCTGTGGGCCAGCGAGCAGAACTGGCGGCCCTACCCGGGGTTCTTTGCCCACAGCATCCCCGGCCAGTTCGCGCAGTTCCACCAGAGCGGGGTGCGGGGGTTCTTCATCGAGCCCTCGTACATCGCCGGGGGCCAGCGCAGCCCGCTGATGGATCAGCTCGAGCTGTACCTGACCTACCGTCTGGCCGACGACCCCACGCTGGATGGCGACCGCGAGATCGCCGAGTTCTTCCAGCGCTACTATGGCCCGGCCGCGGCCCCCATGCGCGAGCTGTACGAGTCGATGGAAGCCACCTACGTCGATCCGGCCAATCACCCCGGCAGCGGTGTGGCGCAGACCGAGGCGCAGGCGTGGCTGCACCTGGGCACTGAGGAGCGGATGCGCGAATATGGCCGGCTGATGCTGAGGGCGCGGTCTCTGGCGCGCCGGGGGACCCCAGCCCACCAGGAGCGCGTGCGCCTGTTTGACCGTGGGATCTACCGCTGGATGCGGTAGGGCAAGGAGAGCTTCGTGCGCGTCCAGGCGCTGGCGGAGACCTCAATGCCGGACGCCGACGTGCCGCGCGTGCCCGCCGCCGGGGGCGACCTCGAGCGGGTAGACTGGCGCAGCGCCGCGGAGCTGGGGGGCTGGCGCGGCCTGAGAGGCGACGCGACGCAGCGGCAGGTGACGGCGCGCATGGTGCACGATGGTCAGTACCTGTACGTAGAGCTGCAGGAGACCGGGATCGACCCCTCCAAGCTGGTGCTGGGGGGCGACATCACGGTGTGGAATGAGGACGAGTGGGAGGTCTTCTTCGCCAGGGAGCGCGGCCCGCGCTACCGGCAGATGGGCCTCAATGCCGCCGGCGTCCATCACGACCTGGCCTACGACGAACCCACCTCGGAGTGGGAAAGCGGCGTGGTGCTGCACTCCGACGTCTCGGTCCCGGACCGCTGGACGGTGCGGATGGCGTTGCCCCTGGACAAGCTGGTGCCCGACGGCGCCAAGCCCGGCGAGACGCTGTACTTCAACGCGCTGCGGGCGACCCGGATGGGCCGGGCGCTGGCGTGGTCCCCGACGTTCGGCCCCTTCCATGAGCCCTCGCGCCTGGGGGAGATTCGCTTGGCCCAATGAGAGCGTGCCTCCGGAGGGGTGGGGTTGGGGGCCGTGCCCTTGCCGTATGCCCCGCAAGGGGCAGTGCACACCAGCGATGGTCCCGCAGGGCGGGAGCCATCGGCGCCGCGCAGCGGGACCGCCGCACGGCCCTTCGGGCCTGACGACGACGGCCAGCGGCCAACGGCTGGGCCGCATGGTCGGGCACACGACGCCCGCCCATGCGGCCCAGCCGACGGGCAACGGCCAACGGCCCTTCCGACGGCCAACGGCCCTTCCGACGGGCAATGCGTAGGATGATGGGCAACCAGAGGGGGACCACCCGATGAGTGACCTGCGCCCGCCGCTGTGGAGTAGCCTGACGCCTGAAGACTTGATGCCCGCTCTCGCCGACCCGCCGGACCGCTACCGACCCGTGCCCTGGCTGTCTTGGACGGGAGCTTTGGACTGGGAGGGCCTGCGGGCGCAACTGGACGACCTGCGCGCCAAGGGCATCATGGAGTTCTTCCTCTTCCCGGTCTACGGCATGGAGTTTGCGTACATGTCGCTGCAGTACTGGGAGCGCGTCCGGCAGACCCTGGAGCATTGCCGGGCGACGGGCATGAAGTGCTGGATCTACGATGAGTACAATTGGCCCAGCGGCATCTGCGGCGGCACCGTCATCCGCGACTATCCCGAGGCCCGCGAGCATTTGCTCTGGCTCCGCTATGAGGCCCATGGGGAGGTCGCGACGGACCTGCCGCCGAGCGTCGCGCAGAGCCGTCACAGCGGCGGTGCCGAGTGGGCGACGGGCGAGGGGGTGGCGCGGCGCACCAGCGCCTGCCACAGCGCCTGGGCCACCAACATGCCCGGCTACCTGGACATGCTGAGCGTCGAGGCCTGCGAGCGGTTCCTCGACAGCACCCACCGGCGTTACTACGCCTACGCCCCCGAGATGTTCCCCGAGACGATTCCGGGCTTCTTCACCGACGAGCCGGGCTTTGCCCACTACCGAACGGTGGAGGGCTGGCTCCCGCTGCCGTACACCCACGGCCTGTTCGACGACTTCCAGGCCCGGTACGGCTACGACCTGAGAGACCGCCTGGGGGACCTGCTGCACGACACGGCCACCGCGCCACAGACCCGGTGCCACTACTGGCGCCTGGTGGCCGAGCGCTACAGCGAGGCCTATGGGGGCACGCTCCGCCGCTGGTGCGACGAGCACGGCGTGGCGCTGACGGGGCACTGTCTGGGAGAGGAGACCCTCCCGGTGCACGTGCGGATGGAGGCCGACCTGTGGGAGGCCATGAAGCACTACACCATTCCGGGTATCGACCTTCTGGTCAATGCCGACGGCTTCACCTATCCGGAGCGGATGAGCTTCTACGGCGACCTGGACCGCCGCGCGTTCCATCTGACGTGCAAGTACGTGCACGGCATCTGCCGCCACAACGGCTCGCGGGAGATGATGAGCGAGGCCTACGGTGTGTGCGACTGGGGGATGAACCTGTTTCGCCAGAAGCGCGGCTTCCATTACCAGGTGGCCCTCGGCGTCACCCTGCTCAACGACAACTCGCTGATCTGCTCGGTGGCCGACTTCCGCAAGTACTCCAATTCCGGCAAGCATTTCACCCAGCCCTGGTGGCAACACTACCGGCAGTATGCGGACTACAACGCCCGGCTGGCGGCGCTGCACGCCGAGGGTGAACCGGTGGCCCAGGTGGCCCTGCTGTACCCGCGCTCGAGCCTGTGGGCCCAGACGGACGGCGCGCTGTTTGGCAAGGCGTGGCACACGCTGGACGCCGGGCATCCCCTGGAGCCGCTGCAGGAGCAGATCTACGACATCCTCGATGACCTGATCCGGGAGCAGTGGAGCTTCGACTTCATCTTCGAGCCCGTGCTGGCCGGGGCGCGGGTGGAGGGCGATGAGCTTGTCACCGAGCACTGCCGGTATCGCGCCATCGTGGTGCCCTCGGCGCGGTGGCTGCCCGCATCGTGCCTGCAGGTGCTGGAGCAGTTCGCCGCCGCAGGTGGGCGGGTCGTCCTCAGCGGCGCGCTGCCCCAGCAGGAGGCCGACACCGGGGCCGATCTGCAAGACGAGGTGCGGAGGTTGACGGAGCAAGCCACCGTTTTGCAGGCCGGGCCCACTGGGGAGCAGGTACGCGCGGCTCTGGCGCACGACTTCGGCCCGCCGGTGGTGCTGGAGGGCGAGGGGCGCCGGGAGTTTGTGAGCTCGTGGCGGCGGATCGCCGGAAGCGACGTGGTCTTCCTCGCCAACATGGCCTGCCGGGAGACAGAGGTCACGATCCACACCACTGTGCAGGCCCCGCTGGCGGTCGTGGACCCCTCGAGCCTACAGGCCTACCGGCCGCAGGTGGAGGCGGGCACGTTCCGCTGGCGCTTTGCGCCGTGGCAGGCGTACCTGCTGCTGAGCGGTCCGGCGGCCGAGGCATTGGGGGACCGGCCGCCGACACTGCCCGGGTGGTGGGCCCCCAAGAGCGCGGTTGAGCTGGACGGGGAATGGGACTTCGAGCTTCTTCCGGGCAACATGCTCCGGCCGGCGCTGCAGGCCAGGCCCGACCCGGGCAACGCCGGTGCGGCGGAGGGGTGGCAACACGACACCGGTGAGGCCGGCTGGATGACGGCCGACGGCAATTGGCTGCCCGAGCCGATTCGTCCCGGCGACGCCCCCTGGTACTGGCTGCGCGGCCGCGTGCGTTGCGAGAAGGGGGCGTGCCCCAGGGCCGTCGTGGTGGACAGCCCGGACTTTCTGGAGGTCTTCGTCAACGGCCGACCCGCCCGGCAGGTGGCGGGGCCACCGGTATGGGCGGAGGAGAACGTGCACTACGAGGTGGCGGGGCTGTTTTGTGAGGGCGAAAACACCCTCCACGTGCGCGCGCTGACGAGCAAGTACAACGATCCGCGCATCGGGGCACTCTCCGGCGGCGTGGACCGCCTCCTGCAGCCCGTGGTGATCCTGGGAGACTTCCGAGTGGACGGGCAGACGCTCCTGCAGCCCTGTGCGCAGGTACGGGTCGACCGGCCGTGGGAGGCGCAGGGCATGCCGCACTTCGGAGGGGTGGGGGTCTACCGGCGGCGCATTGCGGCCAAGCGGGGGGCGCGGCTCTGGCTGCGCCTGCCGGAGACGACGGACGCCATCGAGGTTCTCGTCGACGGACAGTCGGCGGGAAGGACGGCCTGGCCGCCCTACGTATTCGAGCTGACCGAGATGCTTGGCGAAGGCGAGTGCGAGCTGGAGATCCGCGTCGGCAATACACTGGGGAACCTGATCACAGAGGCATACGCTGGGTCGAGGCCGCCGGTCTATCCCGCCGGCGGGCTACTCGCGGCGCCGCAGTTGCTGCTGGGCTGAGGGGCGGAAGGTGTGCGAGGGCATTGGGGGCTGCGCGGAGTTGCCCACGACTTGACGCCCATGTAGGCGTATGGAGGTTCGGCCCAAAGGCCGGTTCCCCCGTGAGGATGTCATCCCGAGCGTCCATCTCGCGCAGCGAGATAGCGAAGGATCTAGCGTCCATTTTGTGCCCTTGCACCCTCCGGGCCGTTGTGTTATTCTATCGTCTCGCTACATGCGGCGTGCCGCTGCGTGCGCCTTACGGAGGGAATGGGTTTCGTGTCCAAAGTCTGCTATGTGTGTGGGAAGAAGCCCGGCACGGGTCACAACGTCAGTAACTCGTACCGGCACACCAAGCGCCGCTGGCTGCCCAACCTGCAGCGCGTGCGCATCCTTACCGATGCCGGCACCCGCCATGTGCGCGTGTGCACATCGTGCATCAAGGCCGGCAAGGTCCGCAAGGCCGGGTAGAGTAACCGGGCGCATCCTGTCGACCGCGTGAGTACGTCAAGACGGCCGGGCCGAGCCCGGCCGTTGTGCCTTGTGTGGTGACATTGCGTGCGGGACGCGGGTCGGCCAGGTCTCACGGCGCTCTTCGGATGATGAAGTGCCACTGCAGACGCCGCCGGGCCGCTGCCTGCGGCCGGCACGGATGCGTCCGGGCTCAGTGCCGCCGAGCGGCCGATCGTCTGTTTCTAGCTGATAGCGGATGTTGCCATGACTGACGCGGCCACGCCCACAGCGGCCATCAAGACCCTGGGGTGCAAACTCAACCAGTTCGAGAGCGAGCAGATTCGCCAGCAGCTCTGTGCCCTGGGTTGTCGTATCGTCCCCTTCGAGAGCCCCGCCGACATCTATGTCATCAATAGCTGCACCGTCACGGCCCGCACGGACCGCGACTGTCGGCGACTCATCCGCCACGCCAAGAGACTCAACCCCGAGGCCTTTGTGGCCGTCACCGGCTGCTACGCCGAAGTCAGCCCCGAGGTCCTGGAGGCCATCCCCGAGGCCGACCTGGTGGCCGGAAACCGGCAGAAGGGCGACCTTGTGCGCCTCATCGCCCGGCGCGTGGGCGACCGCCTGGGACTGGCGGCCCCGGAGCTCTTGTCCTCTCAACCCACCTACGGTGGCCGGGGTGAGATGATCGATGACTTCTCCGACCATACCCGGGCCTTCGTGAAGGTCCAGGAGGGCTGTGACGCCCACTGTACCTACTGCATCATCCCCCGGGCCCGGGGCGCCGGCCGCAGCGTGCCCAAGCCTGAGGTGGTGCAGCAGGTTCAGCGCCTCATTGATGCCGGCCATCCCGAGGTGGTGCTCATCGGCATCCATCTGGGCAAGTACGGGGAGGATCTGCCTGAGCCCATGTCGCTGAGTGCCCTCGTGGCCGAGTTGTGCGAGCTTCCCGGCCTCGGCCGCATTCGTCTGAGCTCCATCGAGCCGCGCGAGGTGGATGAGGCCCTCATCGATCTGGTCGCCCATCACCCCCGAGTCTGCCGACATCTGCACATCCCTCTGCAAAGTGGCTGCGACTCGGTCCTTGCCCGTATGGGGCGTCCCTACGATGCGCGCTACTATCGCGATCTCGTTGACCGGGTAAAGCAGGCCGCCCCACTCGCCGGCCAGGGAGCGGATGTGATGGTGGGCTTCCCCGGTGAGACGGAGGAGGAGTTCGCCCAGACCGAGCAGTTCGTCCGCGAGGCGCCCCTGAGCTATCTGCACGTCTTTTCCTATTCGCCCCGCCCCGACACCCCCGCCGCCGTGATGCCCGGGCAGGTTGCGCCGGAGGTGAAGCTCGCCCGCAACCACGTGCTTGGCGACCTTTCGGAGGCCAAGCGCCGCGCCTTCGCGAATAGTATGATTGGTGTCATTCTGCCGGCCGTGATCGAGCGCCCGGCGCCGGATCCATGCGGGCTCTTGCAGGGCATGTGCGACAACTACCTGCGGGTGGAGCTCGCCGGTCCCCACGCGCTGCAGGGCACGATCCGGACGGTCAGGATCACAGGCGCGGACAGAGAGATCCTGCGCGGGGAGCTGCTGGACTGAACACCGCCCGGCCGGTATGCCCGGCCGTTTTCGGAGCCCTACCTTGCCTGCCCAAGCAGACGCGGCCGGTCAGCGGCCGCTGACGATCCTTACGGTCATCGCGCCCCACCGCTATTCGGGTGCCGAGCGCATTGCCGTCACCCTTGCCGAGGGCCTCAGCGACCGCGGCCATCGCGTGGTGTTTGCCTGCAAGCACCAGGAGCAGTTCGTGGCGGAGATGACGCGCCGCGGGCTCGAGTGCGCTTCCACGCGCATCTCGGGCAAGGTCAGCCCGGCTTCGCTCTACCGTGTCGCCCGGATCGCCCGCGATGTAAAGGCCGACATCATCCACACCCACCTTTCGACCGGGGCGTGGTGGGGCAGCTTCGCCGGCCGCCTGCTGGGCATCCCCGTCCTGGCCCACGTGCACGCGCTCAACACCAAGACCTGCTTCGTCTACGCCGACATGCTGGCCGCCTGCTCTCGTGGGGTCAAGGACCACATGGTCTCCCAGGGGGTGCCGGAGGAACGCGTCCGGGTTATCTACAACGGCATCGACGCCGGGCGCCTCAGCGATCTACGCCCCATCCCCGATGTCCGGGCCGACCTCGGGCTCACCGACGGTGAGCCTGTGGTCGGGGTCGCGGCCCACCTGACCCCCAAGAAGGGCCAGCGCTATGTGATCGAGGCCGCCGCCCTGTTGACCCAGAAGCGCCCCGACCTGCTGTGCTACCTGGTAGGCGAGGGCGACCAGTACGAGGAACTCCGAAGTCTGGCGGAGAGCCTCGGAGTGAGCGATCGGATCCGCTTCACCGGCTACCGCCCGGACGCCCAGGACCTGATGCAGGCCATGGATATCGTGATCCTGCCCTCCGTCGCCAAGGAAGGCCTGGGCGTGTGCCTGGTCGAGGCCGGGGCCGTGGGCAAGCCCGTCATCGGCAGCAATGCGCCCGGCATCAATGAGGTCATCGCGGATGGAGAGACAGGGGTCCTCGTCCAGCCCGCCAATGCTCAGGCGCTGGCGGAGGCGATGGACCGGCTCATCGGCGATCCGGAGCTGCGCCGCCGCATGGGAGAGGCCGGGCGACGACGGGTGCTGGAGGTCTTCACCCTCCGGCACATGGTGGACCAGACGGAGGCGCTGTACCGGGAGATGATCACGAGCAAGACGGGACGGAACCGTCCGTCAGGCCGAGAGCACTGAGCGAACGGCCACGGGCATAGGTGTGGAGTACAGGGTCCGTGGCGGCCGTCCGAGGTCCGACGCGGCCCGAGCCAAGCAGCGCTTCGAACGCGGCCAATCCCTGGCAGGAGGCTTCACATGGTCCAGACCCGACAGCCCAAGATCGGCCTGCTCGGTTTGATGCTCGAGCTTTACGACAAGTCCAACCCTGAGCTGCGCCCCGATCGGGAGAAGTTCGCCAAGAAGGTCGTCGATGTGCTTGGTGACGCCGGCGAGGTGGTCTTCCCGGGGATCAAGAACACCCGGGAGGGCGTGGCGGAGGCGGTGGATCGGTTCATCGCCGAGGATGTGGATATCGTCATCACCGTCCACTTCTCCTATTCCCCCAGTCTCATCTCGCTGCGCGAGCTCATGCGCTACCCGGGGCCGCTGGTGCTGTGGAACACCCAGGAGCTCAAGGCCGTCACCGCGTCCTTCCAGCCCGCGGACATGACCCGCAACCACGGCATGCACGGGGTGCAGGACCTGGCCAATACGCTCAACCGTGTAGGCCGCAGCTTCGGCGTCGTCACCGGGCACTACCAGGACGAGTTCACGCTCAGTGAACTGGCGGACTGGGCGAGGGCGGCCTACACCGCCAGGGCTCTGGGCAAGGCCCGCCTGGGACAGGTGGGGTTCGTGTTCCAGGACATGGGCGACTTCGGCGTGGATGAGACGACCTTCATGGGCATCGTGGGGCCGCATGTGGTGAAGGTCAATCTCGGCCTGATCGCCGATGCCCTGCAGGCGGCGCCGGAGGAGGAGCTCCGCGCCATCGTCGCCGCGGACCGCGAGACTTTCGACATCGACGAGAGCCTCACTCAGGAGGAGCACCTGCAGTCGGCCCGGACCGAATGGGCCTTCCGCAAGACCCTGCAGGACCTCAACCTGGACGCCGTCTCCGTGCACTACGAGGCCCTGGCCGCCGACCCGCGGTTCGGCGCCCTGCCCTTCGCCGCGGCCAGCAAGCTCATCGGCGAGGGCTACGGGTTCGGCGGCGAGGGCGATATCATCTCCGCCGCCTGCGTGGTGGCCATGAAGCACCTGTGCGGTATCTCCACCTTCGGCGAGATGTTCACCATGGACTTCGAGGGCGATGCCATCTACATGGCCCACTACGCCGAGGCCAACCCCAACATGGCCGCGAAGGGCCGCAAGATCCGCATGGTGCGGCGCGAGGGCTGGGTGGGCTCCGGCGGCGTCTCGACCTCCTTAGCCTACGCCATGGAGCCGGGGCCGGTGACGCTCACCAATCTCACTATCGGCCCCGAGGGCATGCCCAGACTCATCTGCGCCCAGGGCTGCATCGAAGACTTCTTCCTGCCCCAGATCGATACACCCCACTGCAAGTTCAGCCCCGATGGCGAGTTGTGGGCCTTCCTGGACGGCTACGCCCTGGCCGGCGGCTCCCACCACCTGGCCATGTCGCCGGGCAACCACCTCGGGAAGGTGGAGAAACTCGCCGAGATCCTCGGGCTACCGTTCATCGAGCTCTAGCAAGACAAGCATGGAGCCTCTCCCGGCCCTCGGCGCCGGGAGGGGCCTACCTTTCCCCGGGCCCTCCGCCGCTCGCATCCGTCTCAGCCGTACTCCGCCGTTCTCGGTGTCTCTGCGTCTCTGTGGTCAGTCGTTGCCCCTCTCGCCGTCCTCCGTGGAGCTCCGTGCTCTCCGTGTCTCCGTGGTCTGACGTTTCCTCCCTCACTCTCCCCTTCTCAGCACCCGCCCGTAGCTCCTGTTCGCGGTCTCGCCTCTGTCCACCGCAATGCCCCCGTTCACGATCACCCACTCCATGCCCTCGGGATAGCGGTGCTGGTCCTCGAAGGTCGCCCTGTCGATGATCCTGTCCCAGTCGAAGACGACGATGTCGGCGATCTGGCCCTCCGCCAGCACTCCGCGGTCGCGCAGGCCGAAGCGCTCGGCGGCCATGGAGGTGCACTTGCGTACGGCCTCCTCCACCCCAAACAGCCCCCTGTCTCGCCCATAGTGCCCGATGATGCGCGGAAAGGTGCCGTAGTTTCGCGGATGCGAGACGCCCTCGCCAAAGACGCGCAGATGGCCGTCGGAGCCGCCCATCACCTGGGGGTGGCGGTAGAAGGTCTCGATGTTGTCCTCGCTCATGACGAAGTAGATGCAGGAGACTCCGGTGCGCTGGATCAGGGCGATGGCGGCATCGATGGGGTCTTCGCCGATCTCGGCGGCGTAGTCGCCAAGGCGCTTGCCGTCCAGCTCGGGGTCGGGAGTGAGGGGAGCAAACAGGACGTTCTGGGGCCCGCCGATGAGGTGGAACTGGTCGGCGACGGCCGTCCTGACCCTCTGGTTCCAGTCGGGGTCGGACAGCGCCTCCCAGCCGCCCCGGGCGTGGGTCGCGCTGCGGGCCCACATGGGCAGCAAGGACCCGATCCCGGTGAAGCAGGCGGGGTACGGATAGCGGTCGGCCATGATGTCGACGCCCCGCTGCAGGCCGTGCTCCAGCAGGCTCAGTGCCGCGTCGATCTTGTGCCAGTTCCGCTGCCCGTAGGTCTTGATGTGCGACACCTGCACGGGCATCTGGCAGCGGACGCCGATCTGTATGATCTCCTCGATCGAGCCCAGCAGGCCGTCGCCCTCATTGCGGATGTGGCTGGCGTAGATGCCGCCGGCCCTGGCCACGGGTTCGGCCACGTCGCAGATCTCATCGATCGTGACGTGGGCCGGGAAGTACCCGGTGGAGATCCCCAGGGCGCCCTCGTCCATGGCGCGGGCGGCGAGGGCCTGCATCGCCGCGACTTCCTCAGGCGTCGCGGTGCGCGCGGAGGGGACACCGGCCTGCGAGCGCAGGGTCCCCATGCCCATGAGCATGGCGTGGTTCTGGCGGATAGGAACCTGCTCAAGCTCGGCGAAATACTCCTCCACCGGCCAACTGCAGCCGCCGCAGTTGCCGGTCACCAGCGTCGTCACGCCCTGCCGCAGGGAGTTGTCGGCGGCGGGTATGTTCAGGGCACCGCCGGCGGCTTCGTTATTGGCGTGGTTGTGGGGATCGATGAAGCCGGGGCTGACGATCAGGCCGGTGGCGTCGATAGTGCGGGCCGCTTTGGCCTCTGAAAGGTCCCCGATGGCCGCGATGCGGTCGCCGGCAATCCCCAGGTCGGCACGGGATGCAGGGGCTTTGGTGCCGTCGGCCAGGGTGCCGCCGCGGATGAGCAGGTCCAGGTGCATGTGGGTTTCCTCCTGTGGCCCGCAGGCGGAGGTCAGGGCCGCAAGACCGCCGAACCTCCCGTGCCAGTCCGGGCGTATCACGGCTATTCACCGCGCGCGCGGCGGCCGCCTTCCTCCGACGGGCGCGTCGGCATCACGGAGTCTGCGCACATGCCTGAGCTCGAGCTCGTCCGCGCAACGACTGACGACATCGAGGTCCTCGCGGAGCTCCACCTGGCCCTCAACCGTGAGATGGTCCGGTATGCCCGCTGCTACCCGGAGGAGACCCTCGTCCCCCACAACATCGCCTACCTGATCCGTAGCATCATGGAGCGCGAGCAGTTCCTGGCCTGGCTGGCTCTGGCCAACGGTACGCCGGTGGGCTTCGTCTCCGTCACTCTCCACGGCAGCCCGATTCCCGGCTCCGAGCGTCTGACGGGGAGGATCGCGAACCTGTATGTGGTGCCATCGGTCAGGCGGCAGGGCGTGGGTCGCGCGCTGGCGCAGCACGCCATCTCGGCCCTGAGAGCAGTGGGTGCCGCGCACGTCGAGCTGCAGTTTCTCATCCAAAACCAGGCCGCCGCGCGCTTCTGGGCCGGCCTGGGCTTCGTCGCCGAGAGCATCACGGCCATCCTGCCGTCGTGAGCCGTCAGGGAAAGCACCGTCTCTGCCGTCGGTACACACACGCGCAGGCCTCCGTGCCCGCGGGGCTCCAGGCCCGCACGCCGTTGGCAGTTGCCAAGGGCCGCTGTTTCCGGAGGACCGCCGGCACCTCGCCCGCAAGCCGCCGCCGGCATCCTCCGGCGGCGAGGCCACGTTATGCACGCGCCCCATCCATGCATGATCCCGCCCGGGTCAATCTCCGAAGTTGCCGGCCGCGATAGGCGGCCCCAAGTCCGAAAACCAATCGGGAAGTGATAGCCATGAAGTACCGGAAGTTCGGGAACGCAGGCGTGGAGCTGTCGTCCCTCTGCCTGGGAGCCATGACGTTCTACGAGCGCTGCGACGAGCAGACCTCCATCGACATCGTGCGCAAGGCCTTCGACAAGGGCATCAACTTCATCGACACCGCCGACGCCTACGGCCGCGGTGCGTCCGAGGAGTTCCTGGCCAAGGCCCTGGACGGCATTCGCGATGACATCTTCCTGGCCACCAAGTTCTGGGTGAAGATGTGGCCCAAGCGCCGCAATGGGGGCGGCTGCTCCCGGTTCCACATCGTCAAGGCCGTGGACGCCTCCCTGCAGCGGCTCAAGACCGACCGCATCGACCTGCTCCAGCTCCACCATCCCGACCCCATGGTCAGCGCCGAGGAGATCCTGTCCACCCTGGACAACCTCGTCAAGCAGGGCAAGGTCCTCTACATCGGCGTCAGCAACCATTTCGCCTGGCAGATGGCGCACCTGCTGGGGGTCAGCGCCCTGCACAATTGGGAGCCCATCGTCTCCATCCAGGCCCGCTACAACCTGCTGGACCGCGTGGTCGAGACCGAGATGGTCCCCTTCTGCCAGAGGTTCAACATCGCCATGATGGCCTACGGGCCCCAGGACGGCGGGGTCCTCACCGGTCGCTACAAGCGCGGAGAGCCCATCGACCCCAAGTCGCGAGTGGGCATGATCAAGTCCATGCAGGAGAAGCTCACCGATGAGTGCTTCGACATCCTGGACAAGATCCAGGCCGTGGCCGACAAGTACGGCATGGGCATGAACCAGCTCGCGATCAAGTGGATCCTGGAGCAGCCCTTCTGCGTGTTCCCGCTGGTGGGCGGGGGCAAGCCGGAACACTTCGACCCGCTGTACGAGGTGGTGGACATGGAGGTTGACCCGGCGGACATCCAGTACCTGACCGACCTCACCAAGCAGTACAAGTT
>Ga0334884_1003751_pt1 | contig 16682 bp, 14 predicted proteins | sample GraSluR1_MG_7_FD_207215 | JGI IMG/M metagenome (GOLD analysis project Ga0334884, IMG submission 207215) | Sludge microbial communities from methane-producing bioreactor in Wageningen University, Netherlands - Granular Sludge_12_05 R1 | ecosystem: Engineered > Bioreactor > Anaerobic >...
CCGAAGCCGCCTTTCGGCAAAGTGTCCTGATTGGGAAAGAGGCGATCATAACTGGCAAGAGACAATTGCCGGGTACGATCACAGGTATGGCTTATCAGCACCTCGCCGAGCTGACGGGCCTCACGGGCCGGAATATTCTCGGAAAAAAAGAACCAGGCATGCGCACCGTTGCCTGAGCGTGATATTTCCAGCGCCGCCGGAATCTCCAGCTCCCGGCTGGATTTCATGAAGGCTCTCGCATCTTCCCGCCAGTCTGATCCATCAAAATCTACAGCCAGAAAAAAGCAACTGTCATCGGTAAGGAGCGGATAGACCCCGATGGTCTGTTTTCCGGCCAAGTGGTCGTACACCACCTGGTCAGTCACCGGCATCAGCTCGCGCCGGGCACAGGATGCACATTTCACCCGGGGTTTATCGCATATTCCGGGCTTCCACTCATTTGCGCATGCAGGAGAATAGCCGGCCGTACCCCTGGCGGACTCCCAGCGCCTGGGAAAAACATCCTCCCGCCCCCGAAACAACCGGCGGAAAAGGGATATTTTGTCCCCGGCGGTGAGAGGAGTTCTGGTTTGTGGGGATTCCAATGGTACAGAAGCGGGTTCAGGGGCAACCGGCACTTCCCAGGAGATACCGTGCCGGGTCAGCAGATCCTTGAGCCGGGCGTTCTCCTCCCGGAGTTTCCTCAGGTCCTCCCGATCGTTCACCCTGTCGTCCCCTTCATGCAGGCCCGTATTCACCCATCAGATCGTCCATTGCATCGCTCACGCCCCATCCCCAGTTCCGCGCTTCGTGCCGGACCCGTTCAAGCCGATCAACCAAGGCTTTCCGCTGATCAGGCTCAACTTTCTCAATCGCTTTCAGCGCCTGCCCGAACATCCGGATCAGGGCGTCGTAATACCCCTCGTCATCCATGCTGCAAAAGTTGAGCATATCCGTGCAGGATTCGCAATAGAACACCGTCAGTTCCGCAACCCCTTCCGGATGGCCTACAGCCCTTTTATAATCTGAGATCGCCTTTTTGGCTTTGGACACGGAAATATCCTGTTTGCCCATCACATCCGGGAAAACCCAGCGGCTGATGACAGCCTTGTACGGCCCGAGCATGTCCTCGACCAGGGCGAAGCGGGCATGGAGAAAGAGCTGGTTCTTTCTGTCGGCGGCATAGAGATCCTGAATAAGCCCGAGCAGCGCAGGGCGGTCAAGATCGGCCAGACGCCGCTTGAGGTCGCTCCAGCCCGGTTTTTTCCTGCTGTCTGTCATAGATAAACTTCCTCCCGTGCAATCTGTCGTTTGGCGTCAAAGTACCATTTCAAACCTGTTCATATTTCATCATATTTTCATTAAATCACTGTCTCCGAATCCTCAGAGGAACACCTTTCACGACACCAGCGCCTTGGCCAGTTCCAGGCCGTCCGCAGGCCAGAAGATCTCAGGACGGGGATGGCGCACCCGGGGATTTCCCTTTTCGGGACGGCACTTCAGAATGCTGTCCAGCCATTGGGCGGGTATTGCCTTCAGCCCGTAGACAGCCCCCAGGAGGGCTCCGCAGATGGCGGCGTTGGTGTCGGTGTCCCCGCCCCGCATGATCGTGTCCACAACACCCTCTTCCAGGTTCGGGGCAGAAAGAAGCTGCCACAGGGCATTCTGGAAGGCTATGAGAACCCATCCTCTTTTTGTGACATAGTCAGTCGGAAGTTCGGATGCCGCACTCAGCACGGTCTCCATGAGCGGCGGCTCCACCCCGAGCTCCGACGCCCAGCCGCTGACGGCCTGGTAAAGGGACCGGGGGTCGGGCCCGTTTTTGACGGCGAAGGCAATGGCCATGGCGAAAAGGGCGTTCGCGTCCCGGCAGACCTTGTGGGGGTGGGTCAAGTCCGCATCCCGCATGGCCCATTCGGCCACCGTTTTCAGGGGATGGCCGGCCCCGAAGATTCCCAGGGGGCTTATGCGCATCAAGGCTCCGTTGGCCTGGCTTTCATAATTTTTGTGTCCCCCGAGAGCGGAGGCTGTGGTTCTGCCGTAGTCAAAGGGGTCGGAACTGAACCAGTATTTGTAGGCTTCGAGGGCCGCCTCCGCATCGTAGGTTTTTCGTTCAACCAGCGTCCGGGCCAGCATCAGGGCCATCTCCGAGTCATCGGTGGGCTGCCCGGCGATGGTGTTGAAAGTGCCACCATCAGCCAGTTCCCGCAGGCCTCCAGGATACTTTCGCCGGATACTCTCCGTCGACTCGAACTCCACCAGACTGCCGAGGGCATCCCCCGCAAGCTGGCCGATCATGCATCCCTGGGCCCGTTCAATCATCATCGCTCTTCCTCCCTGAAAGAAACCGTCATTGAGACAGCAAGACTCTTCCCGCACTTCCCCGGCCCTCGCATTCGCTCGGGAAAACTACTCTGAGGCCTGTTTTTCTGTCATTCTGAGGAGCGCAGCGACGAAGAATCTGCTTCTGTTTCTGATTCCGAACGCCAAAAAAAGCAGCCACTTCTCACAAGGGATGCCCCCTCCACTTCACTCTGGGTGCTTCGCGGCCACAATTATTTCCTTCAAGAAGACAGAACCGAGATCCCTCCCCTCCAGGGATGCTCTGCGATCGCTCCGCTCAGAATGACAATCTCTTCTGAGTCCCTAAAGGTCAATCCCCCCGCTTGGGATGGCAACATCCGGCGGGCAGGTCAGTCATGAACCCCTCTTCTTTACGACGCAGCGTCCGCGTAGTAGGGCGACGGCACCGTCGGGTAGGCCCGGAAGACATGGCCGAATACGGCCTCCGTCCTGTTCTGGATATCCGTGTCCGAATAGGCCGCAGGCAATCCTGTCGCCTCGCTCCACAGGAAATCCCGGATCATGAGGCGGACCGCGTCCCGGGTCGCTTCCTTTTCGCGCCAATGGTCTATCCGCAGCTTTTCAGCCTTGAGGGTCTCAAGCAGGCTGACCGCCACTGCTTTTATGCGCCGGATCTCCTCCGTCTTCAGGTCCGGCTTTTTCAGGAGGTCGAAGACAGCCAGGGATTCCTCGTCCAGCCCTTCCCGAACGGCACGGCACTCCTCGTCGTCCATTCCGTTGATGAGACGAATGAGCGCCTCGAAGGTCCTTTCGATGGTCACCCGGTCTTTTTCCCGGTTGTATTCCTCGACAATTTCCTCATAGTGCTTCTGGAAATCGGTCTTGAGTGGATTATGGCGGAGCATGCGGTCCAGCCTCTGTTCGATGACGGCTTTCAGGTTCTGCACGGTGGTCCTCTTGACGGGACTGCGCTCGAATTCCATTCGCAGTCGGTCGAAGTCTATGGCGCTGATGTCGTAGGGTCCAAAGCTTTCTCCGACCCGGGAGGGAGCTTTCGTCTCGATCGCCCCGTCCACCACCTCGTGGAGCTGCCGGATGATTGCGGTGATATCCGCCTGTTCCCGATCCTGCTGCAGACTGGTGTAGATGATGTTGATCCCGTCCCGGTCCTCCCGAAAATCATTTATGCCTTCAACGGAAAAACAGGCCTTGAATTTCGTGAACACGGCCCTGCACATGATTTCAAACCGTTTTCTCGTCTCGTCGTTTTCGTTTGCCGCTTCCTTTGCGGCGCGGATCGCGGCGTTCCTTTCAAAACCCCTCTGCCGGGTGATTCCGTCCAGCGAGGCTCCCTTCTCTTCCAGGAACGACCGGACGAACCCGACCGCTTCGGCAAGCTCGGCCAGGAGCTCTTCCTTCGGACGTGCAGGTTCGTTCTCTTTCCCGTTGCCGTCCCGGCCTCCGTCGGCAGTCCCCGCAAAGGTGGCAAGGGCTGTGCGCAGATTCTTCAGTATGCCGCAGTAATCCACGATCATCCCGTTGTTCTTTCCCTCGTTCACCCGGTTCGCCCGGGCGATGGCCTGCATCAGGGTGTGTGCCTTGAGGGGCTTGTCCAGGTACAGGGTGGAAAGGCTGGGCACATCGAAGCCGGTCAGCCACATGGCGCAGACGATAACGATCCGGAAAGGATGCTCCCCGGCCTTGAAGGCATCGTCCAGGCCCAGCCTCTGCATATTCCGGTACTTCGGCAGGTTCCGCATGGCCTCCGGGAGGTCGATGCCTTCCTTGATCAGCCGCCGGTGGGGTGTGATGTCCAGGTCCCACCTGCGGAACTTCTCGACCTCTCCCTGCTCTTCGCTTACCACCACCGCCATTTGCGTTCCGGCCATCCACTCGATCTGCCGCCTCCGGTACTGCTCTTCCTGTTCGTCCAAGACAAGAGGAAGCTCAGCTTCCAGCTCACGGATACGGTTATCCCAATGCTTCCGAATCAGCTGGTGCATCCGGACACAGGTGATCTTGTCGATGCAGACCAGCATGGCCTTGCCCGTCTCCCAAGAGGAGGAATAATGGAGGACGAAATCGCGGGCCACCTGATCAAGCCTCTTTTCCACCGTGATGATGTGGTATTCCCGCTTGAGCTCCTGCTCCAGCCGCTGCTCCACGTCCACGTTTTCCGCCTCGAACTCCTCCAGCTTCTCGGCGATCCGCTCGTTCAGGTCGCCCACGGCCACTCCGAGCTTTTCGCCCCGGGCGTCGTAGTACAGGGGCACCGTGGCCCTGTCCTCTACGGCGCGCTGGAAGTCGTAGGTGGAAACATAGTCGCCGAATACCCGGCGGGTAATCTCGTCGTTCGTGAACAGGGGCGTGCCGGTAAAGCCGATATAGGCCGCCTTAGGCAGGGCGTTGCGCATGTTGAGGGCCAGGGTTCCGTATTGGGTCCGGTGGGCTTCGTCGGTGATGACGATAATGTCGTCCCTCAGGGAATAGGCTTCACCTTCCGCAAGGGGCTGGTTGAATTTCTGGATCAGGGAGAAAACGTGGGTTTGGTGCCGCCCCAGCAGGCGGGCGAGGTGTTCGCCGCTCGATGCCCGGCAGGGTGTCCGGTCGTTGTCCACCACCCCGCACCCGGCAAAGGTCTTGTAGATCTGGGTGTCCAGGTCGTCCCGGTCCGTCAGGATCAGGAAGGTGAAATTGCCGCCGAGCTTGCGGTGTACTTTCCGGGTGAAGAAGACCATGGAGTAGCTCTTGCCCGAGCCCTGGGTATGCCAGAAAACCCCCAGCCTGCCGCTGCGGTTCGTCCTGTCCCTGACGGCCTCCACAGCGTGGTTGACGCCAAGGAACTGGTGGTTCCGGGCCAGGATTTTCCGGGGCTCGCCGGCGGAGTCGTCGAAAAGGATGAAGTTCTCCACAAGGTCGATGAAATTCTTTTTTTCGCACACCCCTTTGAGCAGGGTCTCCATATCCACCGCCCCGGGCTGATCCTCCGCAAGGCGCTTCCATTCGTGGAAATGCTCAAAACGGCTTGTGACCGAACCGAGTCTAGCGTCAACGCCATTGGCCAGCACCACCACCGCATTGTGATGGAAAAGATGGGGAACGGTATCCCTGTAATCCTGGAAATTTCGTTCGTAGGCGGCGCGGATGTCCTTGCTGACGTTTTTCAGCTCCATGAACAGCAGGGGCAGTCCGTTGACGAAACCGACGATGTCCGCCCGGCGGCGGTACAGGTCGCCCCGCAGCCACAGCTCCCGCACGCAGAGGAAATGATTGTTTTCCGGGTGGTCGAAATCCAGTACTCTCAGGCGCTGCCGCACCCGCTCGCCCTTTGCGCTGCGGAAGGAAACCTGCACCCCGTCCTTGATCAGGTCGTACTTCTCGCGGTTGGTTGCGAGCAGCGTCTGGGACGCGGAGACCGAGACAATCCGGCGGACGGCGTCTTCGTAGGCTTCGGGAGGCAGGCCGGGGTTCAAATCCTCGAGTTTTTTCCTCAGGGTGCGGGACAGCACGACCTCCCGGTCGGAGCTACGGCCCAAAAGGCTATCGGGACCGAAATCCTCAGCATTGTAGGCATACACCGAGTCCCAGCCGAGTACATGCTCCATGTATTCGGCTGTGGTCTGCTGGACGAGGGTGGATTCGGTGTAGGGGGCGGGGGTCATTCACCTTACCTCCCAGTGGCCGGTTTTTTTGGAGCCAACACGCTGCAGGATACCTGCATCCTTCAGTTTTCCTATATTACGCATGACGGTAGTGCGGTCCTTTTGGGTCATCTCCGCCAATTCGTCATAGGAAACAGTTGGATTTGAACGAATTAAATCCAGCAATTGCATCTGAAGCACGGATAAAGATGCTTTTATAGGTGCAGGTTGCCCCTTTATTTGCACCTTTAATGCACCTATATCCGCCACATCCAGCTCTTCCACCGGTTTGCGGTAAACCGTGGCGGTGAACAGGCAACCGTCTTGATCGTCGGCAAAGTCGATGGCCGGCCACTTCTCCAGCGCCCGCTTGATGCCGGAACCCAGGCCGTGGTAGGGGAGCAGCCCCTTGGCGACATAGGAAACCAGTATCGGATTGCGGATATTGGAGTTCCCGGCCCGAATCTTCTCCACCGTCAGGTTGTTGGGCAGATGCCCGGGGCTGATGATCTCGATTCGATTATCGAAGATAAAGAGGCGGATCGGGGCGCTGACCAGATAATCGCGATGCATCAGGGCGTTGACCAGCAGTTCCTCGAAAACCGCCTCGGGAATCTCCGGTGTACCGGGCGCGTTGACTCCTCGACCGGCCTGTACCTTATGCAGGTTGCGCATGACAAAGGCCAGCGCGCCCTCGAAGAGCTTGGGCAGCGGACCGGAAAAGTCCTCGGTGTCGAGGTAGTCCGTGGCGTGGATCTTGTTGCCGGGATAGCGGATCGCCTTGACCACGAATTGCGGCACGATCCATTCCGGCTGCTCGGCGAACAACAGCACCCCGGCCAGATTCAGCCTGCCGTCGTCAGTGGCCAGGTTCATGTTCTGCAACAGCCGGGAAAGATTGTCGGGGGAATCGGGGTATTCCTCTTTGTAGACATCCCGCAGAAAATCGCGGAAGCGCAGCTTGTCCAGCTTGTCGATGCCTGCCTTGGTGGGCAGTTCGTCGGCGTGGAACTGATTGGTGAACTGGAACAGGCGACGCAGCTCTTCTTTGGAGTTCACCCGCCGCTTGTCGGCCCCGGCCTTGAGCCAGATCACGCTGTTCTTGTCGAAATAGGGCTTGTCGATCCCCTTGGGCACGGTCAGCACAATGACAATGCGGCCACTCTCCAGCGCCACGTTCTCGGTCTGCACTGCCAGCGGGCTGTGAACCAACTGGCTGGCTGCATTGCTGATGAGCTGATTGATGCGGGCCACATCCTGCTGCGACAACCCCGGCATGGCACCATCATCCGCCACGCCGATAAAGATGGTGCCGCCATTGGTATTGGCGAAGGCCGCCATCTCCGAGGCCAGGGAGTCGGCATTCTTAATATCCGCCTTGAACTGGCTGGTGGAGTCTTCGCCGAGGGCGATTTGGGCGAGGAGGGTTTCCAGATTCATGAATATTTCCCTCCGCTGTCCCGGCAGTGCTTTCGCGCCACGTCAACCCAGCGTTCATACCAATGCCAGGTTTTCCCTGCCACCATGGCCCCAAAACCTTTGGCGGGGTTCTTTGCATCCTGTGATTTCCAGAGTTGCGTATGATAGTGAATCGAAAAACCAGGGTAGCCTTCCGCCTTCATCAAATCCACGACCTGTTTTGGCAGATATTTTTTCTTTTCTGTTTCCTTAATGACCGCATATTCTTTGTTGACTGCTTCAGCCAGCGGAGAATCGCTTTTGACGAATTCGATAACCCGGTCGGCCTGGCCCTTGCGATTAGCGGTCTTGGGAACAAACAGAATTCGGTAGGCGTAATGCGGATTGCCAAACTCCTCATCGGTCAGCCCGGCGTCGAATTTTTCAATGTAGCCATGGATGTTGGCTGGCAACCCCGGCTGCTCTTCAAGTAATTCCTTCTGCTCAGTAGAGATGGTCGAGAACTGGAGGCTGAAGGAAAGGTGTTTTTCGATGCCCTTGTCGGCCCCAAACAGCTTCTTGATGTACTCGTTGTAGTTCAAACAACATGCCTGGAATCGCGCACTCAGCACGTCATCGATCCTGGTCGTCATCTGGTGCTCAATTTCGTGGCGCAGCCCTATCAGAAAACGCAGGTTGTTGGCCGTATCCTTATCGATTGGCGACTTGGCCTCGTTCAGGCAGTGTTCAAGCTCCCAATATTTGTAGGCACCGTGCTTGGTCTTATCGAACTCGCGCCGCTTGCCGATTTGCTTGGAATAACGATACTCGATTTTATTAACACGGAAATATGAATGAAGCAGGTAAGTCCAAGCGATGGTCATCAGTACTATGTAGGATTCCGATTTGAAGCCGATGTTCGGATTATTGAAGATCTGTACGGCGGCAAGGGCCGCTTCTCGGGATTTTTTGAGCAGTTCGCTCTTGATGGAACCGACACGCCGAATCCGTTTGCTCATTTCCGGCCTCCTGTTAAATCGGCGATTGCTGCCTTCAACACTTGCAGGCAAATCTCGGCGGTGTGTTTGTCGGGAGTAAATTTTGATGCGAGTTGGTGATAGGGGTGGATATAATTGCGGAAATCCCGCAGATCATGACTAAATTTCTTGACATCTAATTTCAGCATCCCCAATTCATGGGCGACATCGATAAACTGGGCCAATGACCAATCCTGGAAGGGTTTTACCTTGTTATCCTTATCCTTCGGTGAGTTGAAGGCTTGATTAAACTCTCTAGGATTTTGCAAAGCAACGCCTAGCAGGGTACCTTCCAGGATACTTCCGCACAAAAAGATGGTCGCCAGCGGAGCAGATGCCAGACAATTCTGCGCCTCAGCCCAGCGGGCCTCTAATACCGCAACCACGTTGGGGTCGATGGAAAGTTGTTTGATAGAGATGCTCATAAATTGCCGATTCAGGAAATCTTGTTCGTTTATTTCTGTATCATGTTGTCTTCCGGTCAACCGGTCGACAATACGTGTAGCTTTTTCATATTGTAGAGAGTCCTCAGGCTGCCCTTTCCGCGAGGCGTTGAACTGACTGACTTCCAGCAATTCGGTAAGCACCTTGCCGACCAATGCATCCGGCTCAATCTCCCAGAATGCCCGTAAACGCTTGGCCTTGGAATCGCCGTTGATGCTGTACTTTGGCGCGTAGATATCAACCTTGGCGGATTCACGGAAAAACTCGGCAAACTCGTTATTCGTGAAGTCGAGCACATACCCACTCTCCATCTCAAATAGTTCTTCAAACAACTTTTTTTCGATTGCCTTAAGACTGCTCATACCTCCACCTCACCGTCCATCAGTTTTGGTAGGAGAAGATCGCGGGCTTTAGCGAGCGCATTTTTCTCTTTTTCAAGGACTTGAATCGTTCGAAATGCGGGCTCGATCTTTTCATGGAAGATTTTGAGCACACTCTGAGCTGGCAGAAGAATCTCCGCCCTTTCGAAGTCGTCTGGCCTTACCGCTGGGTAACTAGCACCGGTTGTGTGATTGACCAAATGGCCTACGAACTCATCTGTGGTTGCAAACAAATAAAGATAAGAAAAGGGAATGGCCACAGGTGACAGAATCGTAAACCCTGTGGAAAACACATCGTTTGCGTCTGGCTCAAGAACAAGGGCATACGCCTGTAAATTGGGGCGGACATTTGACCAAATAACGTCTCCGTCAGATCCTATGCGACGTGCTCGACCCGGAGCCTCTGAAGATGGCATTTTGTTTTTCGAAAGTATTCTTCCCTGCTTCACCGATGAGATGTCTATGTAATTGATCTCATTGGGCAGATTGTTCGCCTTGTAGTTTTCAGCGTTTGTAGCTGCAACATCCCCCAATCGTTTTTTCTCCCACCCCTCCGGCACGCCGTCAACGATTCTGGTGTGCTCGTGGCCAGGGAAGCGGAGGTGGACGAACCATTCTTTGTAGAGCAGCCGCGCTGCCTGCTCCAGCAGTTGAATCCGCCGCCGGTTGTTCTCGATCAGATCATCGTAGGCGGAGAGGGTGGAGGCGATGGATCGTTGAGTCGAAATATCTAGTAAAGGAAATGGCCATTGCTCAAGCACACGAGTTTCCAATTTCTTAGTACCGTGTGAAGCATCCGTGGCAGAATCCCTAATAACATGCCTCTGAGATTTCAAAAAATAGAAGAGAAACCAAGGATCGATTTTTTCGGATGGTTGCAAAGCCTTAATGTCTTGGTTAAATGTGAGTTCACGTTCTGAAATTGAAATGCGGAATTCTTTAGCCAGTGACATTCCTCGAACGACGATAAGCACGGTATTCGCTGGCACCATCCTTGTGCCGTTTCTCGCGCCATCCTCTGTGACGCGGCGCTCAGTGTACGAAATCCGACTTTCGGTCATCTCACCTGAAGATACCCACGGTATATCGCCACCCCAAAATCGAGACTCGCTCATCCGAGGTGTGCCACCGGAAAGAAAAGAAACTTCGGAGATTAGGGGAACTGTTTGAACTTGCTTCCTCATGTCCCCAGCTCCTCGAAGTTCTTCTTTATCGCGGCGGCCAGTTTCACGGCCTCGGCGTTCAGGTCTTCCAGTTCGACATGAATTTCCCTGAGGGCCTCTTCGAAGTCGAAGTTCTCGTCCTCTTCCTCGGGGGCCACGCCGACATAGCGGCCGGGGGTGAGGCTCCAGTCGTTGGCTTCGATTTCGGACCGGTCAGCCAGTTTGACCAGGCCTTCCACGTCGAGGAGTTTCGCGTCGGGGAAGCGTTCGGTCAGCCAGCGGGCCTGTTTCCAGAAGTAACGTACCTGTTTGAGCTGCTCCACGGCCAGGGACCGGGCTTCGTCGGCGTCCCTGCGGGCTCGGGCGACGGCGCGGGCCGCCCAAACACCGCTTTCCCGGGCGCCGCACCCGTTTTCGCAGGTTTCGACCAAGCGGCAGGCGAGCTTGTAGAGCAGGTCCGTCTGTTTGACCAGGTCACGGCTGGTTCCCGCCATAGAGGCAAGGCGGTCCACGGCCTTCTTCAGTTCACCGTTGCCCGTTGTCTGGTGTTTCCATGCCGCCTGCTCTTCGGCGATCGTTTTCCGGAATGCCTCCGCGTCCCCGGTGAAGGTGTGGAGGGCGGTTTCCAGTTCCCGAAGGACCTCTCCATGGGGAGCGTCACCGGGCAGTGTGCTTATGAAGGGTTCCGCAGCGCTGCGAAGCCCTTCGATGGAGGCAGCGAAATCCGGCAGCGGCTGTACCGTCCCGCCGTTTTCCGCAGGAGCCGAGAAGCAGGCGGCTCCTTCGGCCAGCATGCGGCGGCAGTAGTCCGCCACGAGGTCGAGGTAGCGTTCGGTCTCTCCCCGGTAGAGCCGGACGATGGCCAGGAGGTTCTGTTCCTGTTCCGGCGAAAAGTCGTAAATTTTCCGGGTGACCTTGCGGTAGACGTTCCGGGCGTCGATCATCAGCACCTTGTCACGGTGTGCTTCAGGCTTGGCCCGGTTGAGGAACCAGAGCTCGCAGGGCACTGTGCGGGTGTAGAAGAAATTCGAGCGGATGGCGATCATGATGTCCACATCGCCGGTTTCCACCAGTTTCCGGCGGACAGCGGCTTCATCCCGCCCGGCGCTGGAAGCCTGGGAGGACATGACGAACCCCGCCCTGCCCCGTTCGTTCAGGTAGCTGTAGAAGTAGCTGATCCAGACATAGTTGCCGTTGGATACCTTGCCTTTCCTGTTGACACCGGGCAGGCCGAAGGGCAGGCGGGGGTCCTTTTTCACCTTGTCGGCGTCGATCTCGTCCACGTTGAAGGGGGGATTGGCCATGACAAAATCAGCTTTGCGGAGCAGTTCATGGGGGTCCTCGTAGTAGGTGATGGCTTTCTTCATGTCCCCTTCGAGGCCATGAACGGCGAGGTTCATCTTGGCAAGACGGATGGTGGTGGCGTTCTTCTCCAGGCCGAAAAAGGTGAGTTTTTCGGTGGGATTCTCGTGACGCCGCTCCACCACCCTTGCGCTCTGGACGAACATGCCTCCGGAACCGCAGGCGGGATCCAGCACAATGCCGCCGCCCGGTTCAATGACATTGGCGATCAGGGAGACAAGCGAGACGGGGGTGAAGAATTCGCCGCCGTCGTGAGCTTTCTGGTCGGCGAACTGGGTCAGGAAGTATTCGTAGATGCGGCCGAACACATCACCGGAGACCCGCCTGAGTTCTTCCGGGTTGAGCGTGCGCAGAAGCTGGCCGAGCACGGCGTTGTCCAGTTCCTGGTATTCGCTTTTGGGCAGGATGCCCCGAAGGCGCTCATAGTCGGCCTCTATGGATTCCATGGCGTCGATGATGCCCCTGGCCCGGTCGGCGCTGTCCGGGAGAGATACGAGGGTATCGAACTGGGCCTGGGGGCGCAGGAAGATGGAGTTTTTCTGGGAGAAGTCCTCTTTCGTCAACGGCCGGGTTCTGCCCCCTCTTTTCGGGAGCCCCGCTTCGATGGCGTCCTTGACTGTCAGAAACCGGCTGTAGGCATGGCGCAGAAAAACAAGTCCCATCACGGGAAGGAAATATTCGTTGCCGGCGTAGTTGGAGTTCGCCCGCAGGGTGTCTGCCGCGCTCCAGAGCCTCTTTTCTATGGCTTCGATGTGTTCAAGCTGGGGCATTCCTGCGCTTCCTTTCAAGGAAATTCTGTTTTTTGGGGCCATGCTTCCACAGGGAAAGCGAGGCTTAAATCCGGAGATCCTGACTGGGCTGCAGAACATAAGTTGCACAAATTAAATTTTCTCTACTATATTTAGTCAGGGAGAGTTTGTCAAACCACGTTTCAGCAAAGAAAAATCAATTTTCAGCACATTCGGGTTGATACTGGGGGGAAACCGGAGGGGAGAAAACGGCGGGAGTGCCGCGATCCTTCAGAAATCATCCCCCCCTCCGCCTGAAGCAATGTGTTTACAGTCTGCAGCCATTCACAAACTTAGTCGGCACACCTATTCTCCCGGAGGTTTCTTCTACCGCGGCATCAGCGCAAACACGCCCCAGCCCAGGTATTCACGGGTGTATGCGGAGTAGCGCAGGGGTTCGGAGGTCAGTTCGGCCCGGACGGTTTCGGCCAGCTCGTCGCCGGGATTGGCTTCCAGCCACCGGCGCATGGTGAGCCATTTGGCGGCTTCGTATCTGTCCCAGCCGTCCTGGTCGGCCAGGACCATTTCAACGACGTCACAGCCGAGGCGGCCGAAAGACGCAATAAGTCCGGGAAGAAGAAGAAAATCGGAGATCGATTGTGCAAGACACCCCCTGGCAATGTCTTCCGAGGGCGGTAGCTGCCGCCAGTAGGGCTCGCCGATGAGAATGATCCCTCCGGCGCCCAGGCTTCGCTTCAGAAGGTCGATGGTGCCGGCGACTCCCCCGCCGATCCAGGTGGCCCCGACACAGGCCGCCACGCCGACCTTCTCGTCAGAGACGTACCCGGCGGCATCACCGTGGATGAACCTGACCTTATCGGCGACACCGAGCTCCAGGGCGCGAAGTTTCGCCTGTTCAGTGAAAAGACTGCTCATGTCGACACCGGTGCCGGTGATGCCGTGATCCCGTGCCCAGGTGCACAGCATTTCCCCCGAACCGCTGCCGAGATCGAGCATCCGGGTTCCCGGTTCCATGCGCAGCGCAGCGCCGAGAACGGCGAGCTTTTCGGCCGTGACCGGGTTGTGGATGCGGTGAGCGCTTTCAGTGATGTTGAATATTCGCGGAATGTCCACTGTAAAAAACCTCCCTGCGGGCGGAAATAGATCGGGTCATGGCTGACCGGCACTTTTGCCCAAACTCTTGTGCCGGCAAGTGGAGCAACGGCTCCTTTCGTTGTTTTCTCTCAAGGTCAGTCCTTTCATGCCGATGTCAGGACCTTCCGCCGACAGGGGCATGTGGGACAGATTCAGCTCCTCGGGCCGCTTAATGAACAGCAGGCAGGTGATCTGCTCTATGGTGGCAAGGGAGTTGGAAATGCCGTCGGACCAGATTTTACCCTAGAGCTTGCCGATCTTGTTTTTGAGTACTGGATTGTGCTACAGCATGGTTATTTTTTTCCAATCGCCTGAGAGCATTGCTTCCAAGAATGGAAGTCATCTGATCAATCGCCATGGTATTGAGCACGAGGAGTCTCTTGTTTTGCGGGACTCCCTGCTTGATCAGCTCCGCATTCATGCTTTCCAGGTTGGACAGCACAACTAGCTGCTGAATGGTCGCTTCGTCCCGCATATTGCCCTTTGCCTCTGAGTTTTTTTCTTTCCATTCTCTGGCGGTCTTTCCGAATAAAGCCACATTGAGCATATCGGCTTCACTGGCATAGGTGAACGCCTGTTGCTGTTTTGAAACTAGCTTCGGGATCAGGTTGTCTTTAATAGCGTCAGTGTGGATCTTGTAGTTGATTTTGGAAATAACGCGGTTCACGTTCCACTCAAGAGAGATGCGGCTGTTTTCATCGGCCTTGAGACGCTGATAATCTTTGATGATGTAGAGTTTAAATTCGGCGGAGACCCACGAAGCAAATTCGAAGGCGATATCCTTGTGAGCAAAGGTACCACCATATCGCCCGGACTTTGAAAGCACCCCCACGGCATTGGTTGCGGCTATCCATTTCTGGGGAGATAAGGTAAATGCGTTTGAACCGGCCTCATGGATTAAGGAGTCGAATTCGACCCCTTTAAAATCGGGGTTGTTCAACTGCTCCCATAGACCAAGGAATTCTATGGTGCTGCGGCTGCGCATCCAGTTTTTAACCACATCCTTGGGCTCGTCAGGATTTTTGTAACGAGCAATATCGGTCAGAGAGATGAAATCATTTTCGTCCCCTTTGGATAAAATGGTGATTTCCGTGCCCTTTGCATTGATAGTCGCTTTCACCTTCCCGTCCTCCCCAATAATCGAATTCGAAGAATTTAAGGAAACTCTTCAGTATTTCGATGAAAGTTCATCCCCAAGCTCGTGGGGCGGCCTTTCCTTGCTGAACCCCAGGGGGAGACTGGTTTCATTTTCAGTCAGCATCGGACATTCCTCCTTGCCTGCGGTCATCCTTTATACAGAGACTAACGCCTCCAGAGTAACCTCTGAGATATGGCCGATTTTAGGCGGGCTTGGCCGGACTGTCAAAGTACATAAAAAAATAAGCCCCCGTCCGGATTTCGCAGTACACCGGATGAGGGCTTAAATGGTGTTGGTGGAGCCGGGGGCCTCGCAGCAGGCGAGGTTCTCGTCCACGGCTCGCCCGTTTAATAAACAAAAAGACGTAGGTTGGGATGCGACCCAATCTACGTCTTTATATAAATGGTGGAGCCGGGGGGAATCGAACGCATTGATTTTTACTACCGTTTGCGGTTACGATATACGGCGTTATATACAGGACAATTCGGTTCCCCGTTGTGAATGCTGGTTCCATGGAATTCTGCTTTTGTATACAGACATTTTCTGGGACTTTCAGACCACGCCGCAAGGGGAAGGATGGTTCTTAGGGCCTAGTTAAAATGTCAGTAGAACTGTCACCCCTTTCCGTGGTTTAATTGTACCATCGGATCGGCGGCAGGGATTTTCCCCTTCTCGTGGAAAGGGGCTTGACCCCTTCTCATTTTGTGATAAAATAATTTGTTAGATGGGTGCATTGCACCCGGTTATTTTTTAAGGCTTTAATTCTTAGAAATCCGTAGTTCGTTTATTTATCCTTTACTTGGCTTCATTTCCCTTGGTGGGGGAATTGAGCAGCACAAAAAATCTTTTTTTGGAGGGGTTCAAGGTGAATGCAAAATGGTTAGAAAAGCGCTTGGCTAAGTGTCCTCCGGCATCGTGGCGGGAAGAGACGCGGATACTTGAAGAATTCAATCGTATCCGCTTGGTCAAGGAAAGGAAAAACGCGGCGCGGCGGGGCTTGCGTGAGTCTCAGGCTCAATTCCCCCCTAGGGTGATAATTTATCACCAGGAATCAAAACCCGTCACCACTCAGGGAACCATGGCGCAAGACGGGGCCGATGATGGCGGTGGAGGAAGTACTGAAGGCAGCTCCGAAGGTGAAGGCGATCCTGACAGGCCAAAGAAACGGGAATCCGTCTTTACAAAGTTTTTGGCGCTGCTCAGGCGATTCTCGGGGGAGTCAAGATGACAAACAGGCAGAAGGAAATTTACCGTCAGCTTGGCGCTCTCTTTTCTGAACTGGCAGAAATTGAAACCGAGAATAACCATATTGAACCGACTACCCCACCAACGGAACAAACAGCACCAGAAAATGATTATTTGCCCGCTTCTGAATTTTGCAAGCGGTTTAACGTATCGAGAAGCACCCTTTGGCGTATGACTCAGGCCGGCAGGGTGCAAGTTTTGGACTTGGGCGGCCGCTCGCGGCGCTATCGCCCCGAGGGGGTGAAGTCGTGAGGACGCCAGACGGAAAGTTACTTTATTTCTACGGTCTTGCAACAGGGTTGCAAGACGTTGAACCCTCGCAACTAACGGCATGGGCTTACAAGTTTTTACCACGCCTCGCGGATAGGTGCTTCTGGGGTTTTGGTATGGGCACTCGGAAAATTGCCCAGGAATTCCAGACTGTTTTTCCGACTATTTTCAGCGATGAGGAAGCCCTGGAAATAGTCCGGAAAGAAGTAGGGTTTGAACCATGAGAAGCGATTGGGAAGCATGGGCCAAGACTCACGCGCGATTTTTCCGGAAGGGGCATTTTATGGCCGACGGGAATTTTTCCTGCTGCTCGCCCCGTCGGGATGAGCAAAACCCGAGCTTTTCCATTAGCTTTGAAAAGCGGTGTTTTCACGATTTCGCTTCCGGTGAACACGGCAAGTTATCGGAACTTTGTGCGGAGCTCGGCATTCCAGAACC
>Ga0334884_1003753_pt1 | contig 16673 bp, 9 predicted proteins | sample GraSluR1_MG_7_FD_207215 | JGI IMG/M metagenome (GOLD analysis project Ga0334884, IMG submission 207215) | Sludge microbial communities from methane-producing bioreactor in Wageningen University, Netherlands - Granular Sludge_12_05 R1 | ecosystem: Engineered > Bioreactor > Anaerobic > Unclassified...
CTGCGGGCGCGGTCTGCCTGTGACTGATTATCGGTAAGAATGGTGCCTACGACTCCACGTGTATGTGCCCTTGAAAACTGGTTTACCCTTGTGACCATATGCGGTTTGTTCATATGACCGCTTTGCGCGAGTTGATTGACCATGGTACGTAATTGGTCTCCAGTGGCGAGGTGACTCAACCAGGGTCCTTCCGGCCAGTGCTTTCCCCCAACCAGCCCATCTTCGTCGATGTCATTGACATCAATTTTTACTGCGACAAACACTGTGTTGATGCTGGTTTGTGCTTGAAATACATAGACAGCATGAAAAACACTGCGCATTGTCGTGTGAACGTCGCGTATTACATCGGCATTCATTCCTCCGTGATTGCCAATAGCATTAAATACGACTGCGCCTCCTGTGATGAGCTGAGATGCAGCAGCTTCAAAAAATTCTTTGGTAGCCAGATGGTAGGGGAGATATGCACCGTAGGGTCCACCAGAAGCATAGGCATCGACAATGATCGCACCATAACGATTACTGCTGCGGCGTAAAAAATTTCGGCCATCTTGTTCGTAAATCGATAAACGGGGATGTTCGGGAACAGCAAAAAATTCCTTCGCCACATTGATAACCATGGGATCGATTTCAACCACATCTACCTGCATTTCGGGATAATATGCCAGAAAATCTTTTGGACCAGTTCCTCCTCCCAATCCAACAAAAAGAACGCGATCCATGGTTGGGTGCAAAACAAGGGGGACATGAAAGAAGTCGGTGTATTCAAAGCCGCCGGCATAGGGAATCTCCAGAGACATGGTACTTTGAATGTCCCGATTGAATCGAAGCAACCGGTGTGGGGAAATATCTTCGACTATTATGTGGTGGTACGAACTGTATTTTTCAAAGACGATTTGGGCTTGTGCCTGATATGATCCGAATGCGATGAAAAGCATTGACATCGTTGTGCAGAGGCGCAATCGATTCCCCGCACTTATCAACACGATACCAAATAGTATCAATACAAACGCAGTAGCATAAAGGCTTTCGCGTACTCCGAGGTATACGATTAACACCTGCGCGGTTAGAATAACACCAAATATACTGCCTACCTCGGACAAGGCGGCAATGCGCCCGACACTTTTACCGACTCGTGCAAGCTCATGGGTTCCGAGCTTGATTGCCTGGGGCAGGATAGTGCCCAGCATCAGGTTTGGGAGAAATGAAGAAAAGAGTGCAGCGAAATAGGGATGCCAAGTGAGTGCAAAGTCGACTTGCAGTAATTGCTGACCTGCCACATTCGCCAGCATTTCAACACAGGCTCCTGATGTACCTCCGAGCACCAGCATAAATCCAAGCATGCGCCAGGACTGGAAACGATCGGCCAAATAACCGCCAAGGTAGTAACCCAGGCTGATCCCTGCAAGACATACAGAAATAACAGCAGCCCAGACTTCCAGCGAACCACCAAAATCGCGTGTCAGTATACGCACGACAATGAACTGCAAAACCATTATCGAGGCGCCAGAGACAAAGACACAAAACCCCAGTAATGCTTTGTAACAGATTGCCGCGTATGCCGAACGATTTTCGCTGTTCATTGCAGGCACCAATTTCTGCCGATACTATCGGCATGCCTTCGGTCAAATGGGAATACGAACTTCGTAATGTACTGATTATTGTGTCACGATGTTGACGCAAAGCACAAGCAATAATAATATTTTACATGTAATTTCAGACCAAAATCAGGCCTGAACTGGTTTCACCAATCGTTTTTTATGTTAGTTTTATGTTAGCATTGCGTTAGTAGCGTTATTGGCACTTTAGTTGTCGTTTTGCTATAGTTTCCAGCATGAAGAATATACCGCAAATCAGAGAAATATCTACCTTGTCATTCAATGAGCGTGTCCTGCAGGAAGCAGAAGATGAGCGTATACCTGTCATGGAACGGTTGAAATTTCTTGGGATTTTTTCATCCAACATGGATGAATTTTTCAAAGTGCGTGTTGCCAGTATTCGGCGTCGCATTGAAATTGGCAAAGAAGAAATGGCAACGCTCATGGAAGAGATTACCGATCAGACACAGGAACTTGACGAACGTTTCCAAAAGGCATATCGGGACATTGTGGAAGCCCTTGCAGTAGAAGACATACATTTCCTCCAAGACACCGATTTGCATAATCAACCAGAAACTATTACCCAATGGGTACGTGACTATTTCCGGGAAAATGTTTTGCCATCATTGGTACCCATCATTCTTGAAAAGCGTACACCATTTCCACAATTGGTCGATGGACATCTGTATCTCGGTATTAAAATGTCGGGAGAAAAATCACTTTATGCGTTGCTGGAAATCCCTGCCGAGCTACCCAGGTTCGTAGAAACACCCAATCATGACTTTGTCTACATCGACGATGTCATTCGCTTCAATTTACAAGACATCTTTTACATTTTCGAATATGGCCAAATCGAAGCCTATGCGTTTAAAATTTCACGCGACGCCGAACTGGATATCGACAATGACTTTTCCGAGGGGCATGTCCGCAAAATGGAACGTGTGCTGCGTCAACGCAAGGGCGGGCGGCCAACACGGTTGGTCGTTGATTCCGAAATGCCGCAGGGATTGTACAAGATTCTGATGAAAGAGCTGACCATCACAGATTATGATACGGTAATTTCGGGTAGCCGGTATCACAATATGAAAGACCTCATGAGTTTTCCGAACCGGCGTACAGATTTAGCCTTTCAACGCAGAGAATATGCCCAACACCGTATTTTTGATGGTGAACGCAGGAATATGCTCGATCAGATTGCCCGTCAGGACATGCTGGTTACCTATCCCTATCAAAGCTTCGATCATGTGGTACGTTTACTACGGGAAGCAGCTATTGATCCGCTGGTCGAAGGCATTAAAATGACATTGTATCGTGTAGCAGCAAACTCTCAAGTTGTGAATGCCTTGTGTAATGCGGCTCGAAATGGAAAAGCAATATTTGTCAATATCGAACTGCTGGCACGTTTTGATGAAGAGAACAATATTGCTATTGCGGAGCGTTTGAATGAAGCCGGCGCGTCCGTAGCCTTTGGTGTACCGCCTATGAAGGTACACTCCAAACTGTTGCTGATAAAGCGCAAGAATACCAACATTGTAGCGCTGTCTACCGGTAACTTTAACGAAAAAACCGGGAAGTTGTATGTGGACAGCACGTTATTTACCGCAAATAAAGTTCTTTGCAATGAGGCCGATACGATTTTTAATTATCTCGAAAATGCGGCTAAACGGTTAACCACCACGACACCAAAGTTTTCCAAATTGCTGGTCTCTCCGTTCAACGCAAGAAGGGCCTTGATGCGATTGATTCAACGCGAGCAAAAAAAAGGAACAGAAGGCTATATCTTGCTCAAGGTTAACCACTTGACCGACAGTCGCATTCTGAACAAATTGAGAAGCGCCGCACAGGCCGGTGTAAAAATGGACCTGATCGTGCGTACAACATACGCGATGTTGCCCCATGAAAACATCCGGGCCATATCGATTTTGGACCGATACCTCGAGCATCAGCGTATTTATATATTTGGTCGTGGCGATGATTGTCAGGTCTACATGAGTTCTGCCGATCTGATGGAGCGCAATCTGGACTGGCGTGTCGAAGTTGCTTTCCCCATCGAAGACCCAGAGCTGATCCAGGAAGTGTTGGTCATGATGCATTTACAAGTCAATGACACCTACAAAGCACGTGTCCTGGACGAAGAACAATCCAACTTTTATGTGAACTTTTCTGAAGATGGACTCCGGGCACAAGACGCGACGTATCAATACCTTCTGGAATTGGGCAAAGCAATACCTGGCAAAGAAGCTGATGCAAATCAGCTAACAGAAAATATTTCAGTTTCTTGATTGATGCTGCACCGGTGACGGCCAGGGGGGGGCAACGGTATCGAATATGGTCAGCTCTATAATCATGGGGTCCGGGCCTTCTGGTCGACGCATCGTTTCGGTTTTGGCCAACGACAATAATTCCTGTCGCTTCTCTGGCAAGACAGTTGCCAGATTGTTGGTTTCTGCCGGGTCCTCATCCAGGTGGTACAACTCAACAGTATTGTCGGCCAAAACCAACAACTTCCAGGAACCTTGTCGTATAGCGACACGCTGGGGTATATGAACTCCTCCCGCGCCATCTGGCCCACCTGCGCCTTCATAAAACACCCAGTACAGCAGATCATGCTGCTGTTGTATGCCTTCTCCTGTCAACGTAGGTGCAAAGGAGATACCGTCCAGCCCCTCAAGTACCGCAGTACCAGCCAGTTCCGCAGCCGTTGGTAGAAAGTCCCAGAAGGCAGATACATGGTCCGTACGGGTACCAGGCGGTATCACACTTTCCCAATGCATGGCAGTCGGCACACGAATTCCACCCTCATACAGATCACGCTTGTTTCCACGAAGTGGTCCGTTGCTGTTGAAGAAATAGGCACTGTGGCCATCCGTGTGCTGCGCTCCATTATCACTTGCCAGGATAAGCAGAGTATTCTCAGCCAGGTGCGGACTGGCTTTCACCGTATCCAGAATCCGCCCTACAGTCGCGTCCAGATAGGTGATCATCGCCGCGTATGCCTGCTCCACTTCCGGCCAGTCTTCATCTCGATAGGGATTTGCACAAGGCGGTGCCTTGGTCTCCCGGTGTGGTATGGTGTACGACAATTGCAGGTACAAAGGCGCAGAACCATCGGCTGCGCGCAAGATACGCAAGGTTTCTTCCTCTAACAAGTCATGAGAATACACCTTCCGTTCTTCATAGACAGGTGACTGATTACCTGGGATATACATCTTCTGGTCTTCACGCCACAGATACATGGGAAAATAAAGATGCGCGTACACTTGATTTAGATACGCCAGCGATGTATGAAATCCACGGTTGGAAGGAATGGCATGCATCTGCTCGGGTATCAATGTGCCGGGTCCTTGTCCCCAGCCAAATTCATCGACATAGGGATCATCGGCCATAGCGGCACCACCCAATCCCCATTTCCCTACAAAGTGTGTTTGATATCCTGCATCGCGCAGCACCTCGGCCACCGTTGTTTCCTCCGGCAGGATCACCCGTTCAGGATCATTGCGGTCTGCATGTACCCGACCTGTGTGTATCCCCGTCATCAGGGCAGCGCGAGAGGGGGTACATATCGTTGAACCGGCATAATGCTGAGTAAAAATCACGCCATTTTCAGCAAGCCGATCCATCTCTGGAGTCTGGATGCGTTCTTGTCCCATGAAACCGACATCACCATATCCCATATCATCGGCAAGGATATAAATGATGTTCGGGCGGGCAGCCTTGGCTGCCTTGCTCTCAGCAACACTGGCGTATTCACCAAATGCGCTCCAGACGGTTGCCATTGCTAACACCATCGGTGACATACGCCAGATGAGGTAGCGCAGCAAAGGTTTTGTTAACGCAGATTCCAGTTCACACAGCTTACACAAAGCTTCAATCATCTTCATTTCAGTTCCAGTTGCGGGTTTGGTTCTCCTGGGTGTTGCTCTTCATACGCCATGAAATGCGCCAGTAAGCTCCAACCCCAGAAAGGATCAAGACCACATCCCTCTCCGGTTTCCGCATCGTACCATTCACGATTGCCCGCTTGCCGCACCAGCTCCTGTGTACAGCTTGCAAGTAGACTGGCGACTTGATCATATCCATAACGTTTCAAGCCATGGTATACCATATAATTTGTGGGAATCCAGACACATGCCCGCCAGTTACAGCCAAGATCATCAGGTAGCGTCGTTCTACTGTATCCGGCCTCAGACCTGGACATTGTTGCAACAGGCCAGGGACTCCAGAACGTGTCTTCATTCTGTAAGTGCTCTTCTACAAGGCGTCTGGCATGTTCCGGGGAACACACGCCCGCCCATAATGGCATGAATCCGGCAATGGTCTGTACACGAATGGGTTCACCAGATGCTACATTGCGATCATAGTAGAACCCAGATGCTTCATCCCATAACAAATGCTGGATGGCATCTTTACATTTACTTGCGTGCTCCCGGAATGTGTCTACATCTTCATGCTTGCCATACTTCTCAGCCAATTGCGTGAAAGCAATGAGTTCGAGATACAGGTAACAATTCAGGTCAACCCCTTCAGATACACGGTCTCCCCACCAGCCAGCACGTTCATGCTGATTGTCCATTCCCGTGTGCGGCGCACTCATCCACTCACTCAAACCACTGCCATTGCTGTCCATTGCTTCCAGCCAGTAGTTCATGTACTTTTTGAGACGAGGATAATATGTATCATTCAATATCCAATCCAGGTCTCCGTAATGCTTTTCAATCAGCAGTATGGTTTGGCACAAGAACGGTTTAACATGTTCAGGGTCATGGTATATATTGCTGGGAACCGACCGCGAAATTAATCCATCTGCTTGCTGATGGTCTAAAAATATGGTGACACCGTTCTTGATATAATCACTGGGCCACCCCATATAAATTTGAATGATTGCCTCAAAATACTGATCCCAGTCATACAACGTTTTGTAATCATACCCGGTATAGTATTTCTTGTTCGTGTCGGGTTCCAATAGAATCCCCCGCTCCATCAAAGCCTGTTCCTTACCAAGATACCCACGAATTTCTTTTAACAGGTTGTCATTCAGCAGTTTGTTGGTATTGTTTTCTGTAAACATGTGTACGTCACTCCATTACATTAAGGACAAAAACGAATGATTTGACTCGCATGATACACAATCACGCATACAGCCATTGATTGGCATAAACAATTTGCCCCGTATTACAATGTAATATTCCTGAAGAATATTTTTGTTTCAACGCTGCCGCTAACCAGCATTGTACCTGCTGTCAGAAGGGTACAATGTAAAGAGGAAGAAAGTCCATTGAAGTATCATCACAGTATTATAAAACTCATTATCACTGGTCTCCTGTCAAGCACAGCATTTTCAGAAGAAGCACCTCGTGCTCTCCCATCATCTTTTCATGGATCGTTGGCAACGATTTCTTTCTCGGACAGTGGCTCGATAGAGACTTTTGAACCCGGAGCCCGCCTATTCGATGATCGTGTCTATACCGTCAGGGATTGTCCCGAGCCTTTATTTGGATTGAACTTCTGGTGCAGCTCGATTGATTTGACAAGTTTTGAAGTCATGGAAGATGGCCTCTTACTCATGCTTACCCCTTATTCCGATGAGCGTGGCAGTGACAGCCGACCTGATTTGGAAGCATCTGGTTTTGAACAGTTCAATGTAAACGACTTTCAGCTTTTCGGCGAAGAAACTTGGGACCGTGTGCTTGTTTATGGCAAGGAAGTAGCAAAAGGCGAATCGTATCGTTTTGATAAATGGGTCGTTGCTTTGGGGTTTGTCAAATCGCCCTCACCATATGCGCTAGCCTGGCGTGACAATGCAGGAGAAGTGTTGTACAACGGAATAGTCCTTCCCGAGGCATGGCCACCGAACATCGATCCCGCTGATACAGCACCCATGCCGGTGCCGTATCTTGATTTTCCACCGGATGTGATTCCCATAGACATCGGCAGGCAGTTGTTAGTCGACGACTTCCTTATCGAGTACAGTAATCTCAAAAGGGTGTTTCATATGCCAGAAAAATATGCTGGCAATCCTGTATTGAAGCCGGAAACTGCACTGGAGACCATCGGCCCCGAAGACCATGTAAAACCGTATGGGCAAGGCAACGCGGGTGCTGCTCCAAAAAGTGGTGGAGTATGGTGGCATCCGGAAGAACAACAATTCCGTATGTGGTATGAAACATCCTGGTTCGGTCCGATAGCGATGGCTACCAGTAAAGACGGCCTGCAATGGGAACGACCAGAGTTTGACATACGCCCTGGTACGAACCAGGTGTCCCCCCTGGATATTGTTCCCGATTCCTGGACCGTCGCGCCGGATTGGGAAACTGAAAACCCCGAAGCGCGGTGGACGCTCTATATACAACCCCCTGGTCCGCCGCAAAGTGGCCTGAGCCTGACTTCACCAGATGGTATTCATTGGAACCATCGCACTGAGACTGGTATAACTGGTGACCGAAGCACGCATTTTTACAATCCGTTTCGTAAAAAGTGGGTATATAGTTTACGAACTGGCATCCATCATCCTGCCTATCCGGTTGAACGCGGCCGCGCAAGATTATATTATGAGACCGATGACTTTATGGCAGGAGCCCAATGGCACGAAGATGAACGTGTCATCTGGCTGATGGCAGATCATGATGATCCGATCGATTATCTTACCCGTGAAACACCCCAGTTATATAACTTTGATGCAGTGGCGTATGAAAGTATCATGCTCGGATTTTTTCAGATACATCATGGTCCACACAACAAGGTATGTGTGGAAGCCGGTTTACCGAAAATAACAGAACTGAATTTTGCTTACAGCCGCGATGGCTTTCACTGGGACCGACCGGATCGCCGTATTCATATTCCAGCGGAAAGACGTGATGTGTGGGACCGTGGTTATATTCAATCTGTAGGCGGAATTTGCACCATCATGGGTGACATGCTTTATTTCTATTACATCGGTTACCAGGGAAATACAGAAAAAACCCTGACCTCCAATGGACTTTATGATCGTTCCGCGACCGGTGTCGCCATGCTGCGCCGGGATGGATTTGCTTCCATGAACGCTCAAAGCACACCTGGAATCTTGCTCACCCGTCCCATAACATTTTCTGGAAAATACCTATTTGTCAATGCAATGGCAAACCAGGGAATACTGCGTGCGGAAATACAGGACCTGGATGGCAACCCCATTGCGCCGTACACGCTCGAAAACAGTGTTCCCTTCAGTGACGACAGCACCATTGCCCAAATGCATTGGAACAGCGAAGCAGACTTGACCCAGCTTGCCGGTCAACCGGTACGTATCCTTTTTGAGTTGACCGATGGTGCATTGTATGCTTTCTGGATCAGTCAGGACGCTTCTGGCCGCAGCGATGGATACGTTGCTGCCGGCGGGCCAGGATACACCGGCCCAACCGATACCGTGGGGATGTCAGCTATGCGCTAATCTGTATGCTGTACACGTTCCACCTGAAACAGTCTGGTCTGCCCGTCTTCAAATGCGCATTCAAATGCTGTGCCGGAAGCGTTCCATCCTGTGAACCAGTCGGTAACGTGAACCGCTTCTGGCCAGGACAATGTCACGGTCTGTGCATTGGGCGCGGTAATGCTGACCAGTTCACGCCCAGCATGAACCGTAAAATTATGTGGCGCGTAACAGTGAACACCTGCTGCCTCAAGTAGGCTGCGTGCGATAGTGTTGTTTAACAGAGGTACCCCAGACCAGATCAAATGACCGTCATTATTGAGTGCTCGGTAGACTACCGCGCCCGCACCATCAGCATACCAGGCAAGTGCATGCTCCGCTTCCACTTCACTGCGTGGAAACCGTTCTAAATCCGGATAAACAGCTTCATTGTTGTCTGGTAATACCACCCCTGCCTGCAATGCCTCGTCACGCACTTTGACAGGAAGCCCCAGAATTCGTGACGGAGCTTCCAGGTCCCATGTCCCGCCAACACCATCAATGATTCCAACCGGGCCGGTGATGATAAACGAGCGTCCACCGCTTTCCAGTGCCTGTTCCAGTTTCGCAATGCTTTCCGGCGATGCCGCAGGCGCATGCGCCACAACCACCACACGGATGTGCTCTGGCAAACGGTCGATGTCGGAAAGTAACCACACCCCAACCGGGGCACCGGTACGACCGAAGGCATACAGCATGTCAATATTTGCATGACGCGGTAAGGGTGTGTTCGGGGTATACCAGCCAAAACTCACATCATCTATCAGAAAAGCTACTTCCTCCACACCACTGCGGTCCAGGGCATGCGATTCACGATGCCAGTCAATCTGCCTGGCAAATTCTTCCTGAAGTTGCTCATCCTGATGCCAGTTGGCCAGTAATGAAAACCAGCCCCGCTGTGTGCCATGTACTACATCGTTACCCAGAACACGCCGGTGCATACGGATAGCCCCCTCACGCGGGTCCTCCGGAATGTACTCGGTGTACCAGTGCGCGTGATGCAACCAGGAAAAGAGGTCATTCTCATTGGCAAACATTTTCCCCGCGTTCAGAATACTTTCTGTGGCGGAAACATACAGGTCGTATCCATTGGTCAGATCACGAAAGTTGTGCAGAGGTATGCCCATCAACATATCCAGATCCGGGCAGTCGAGCACCTCACGCAAGGCAAAATTGCCCGCCATGTGCTGGCGTGGTTCTCCTGCCAGTTGCACAATATAGCCGAACAAAGTTCCTGTCAGGCTGCGCCCATCGGTCTCCTCCTTGGCTACACGGCAAAACCGGGAGATGGCTTCCGCGGTAGCAACAGAATTGAAGCGGGCATAGGCCGCGGCTGCCAGTCCTTCTCTGCTGTCTGGAAACAGATCACGGTTTGCGCCTTCTCGTGCCGCAGGTGCAGGGATGCCGTCCACATCCAGACCCAAGCCATCACACCACTGCAGAAAGGCAGCTTCATTTTCTACTCCATAATCACTGTAATAATCTTTGGACATAGCCTCAATGGCTGCCCAGCCAAACCATTCTTCTGTAACACCGGACACCAACATAAATCCCAGAATGCGTTCCGCCCAAGGTTGGCCAATGCAATACCGCAAAGCTTCACGAAGCAATTCTTCCTGCTTGTCCTGCCAGGTGGGTGAAGCTATCGAAAAAGCTTTCGAGCCGGTGGTGTCCCAGACAACATCCAGGTCACCACTGCGCACTCGGCCCGCAACGTCGGGATGCGTGTCAATCCACCAGTTGGGCACTCCCAGAAACAGACGCAACATGACATATGCATCCGGATTGGCTTGTAATGCCATAGCCACACGTTCATCAATCTCACTGAAGTCGAAAGAACCATCGGGTAACCAGGTAGGTGCTGCCACATCATGGATGTGGTTACCAGCTACTGTTGGTGGTACAAAGACATTGGCTCCTGAAGCGCCGAACTCGGATACATTCCCTGGTGTAAACGCGTAACTGGCATAATAACTGAAGGGAAACACTTCACCATTGAGAAATACGGTGGGCCGACCATTAAACTGGCGTCGCTCCACCTTTGGCAATGCCGGCATTCGATCTTGAAGCACCTGAATAATTGCTTTTTCCCCAGCCGCCCGATACCCGTCTACTACCAGCCCGATTTCGACTTCTCCCTCCGGGATATACCAGGGCAACGTTGACGTTAATGTCAGTAGATTTTCACTAGCCAGTGCATTGTGCTCCGCATCCGAAAGCCACTTGCGCCACAATACCCGCTCCTGCCAGTATAGTTCCAGGCTGGTTTCACGATCGGTCATATCACCGTCGATATGAATTTCCAGTTCTACCTGTGCGCCTGCTTTAATAGTTTCTGGAGCATCAAAGTGGATTACCTGCACGTCATCGGCATCGCCATAGTGAATAGTCAAATCCCGCAAGTATAAATCCAATGAATCATGGTGCTCTGGATTCAATACCATAATGGAAAAATTGAGGGGAAATAACAGATAATCACGATCACTATCCGCTCCGGACGCACGATTGGCCAACGGGAAAGTCAAAATTGTTCGCTCACCAGGTGCAACCGCTTTTTCAGGAAGCAAATGCCAGCTTTGCGGCGCGACAGGGTGCTCGTGTAACCATTGACTTTCATATAGAAACATACCAAGCTGCACTGGTATATCTGACGCATTCAGTACTTCAAAAGAGAACGCTTCTGGTTCCCTTTCAATAGTAGGGACAAAGTAGATACCCGTCGATATTGAACTATCCGGATGTGATTCAACCTGCCAATGTGCCCAGAACGCACCGTCTTTTTCAGCTCGTTCCAGTGTGTTCTGCTGGAAATTACGTGCACGCTCAATAGGGTCTCCTCCTGTGAGAAAGAGACCGTTCAGGGTATCGAAATATCCGGGTTTATGGACAGGTGGGCTGGAATAAGCCTTGGATGGGTACACCGGAATCTCGGTATCAGTATCAACTGCATAAATTAATTCGCAATATAAAGTTACCAATAAAATTAATATCGCATTAGAAATAAATCGCGCCATCATACCATCTCCGCTTCTTTTAGTCATTGATCATTATCAGCATGATCATCGCTGGTGATGCATTACTATAGATTGTATGAAATATTTTCGCAATGTAATGATAGGTTGAAAATTGATTCCCAAGCTCATCAAAAATTCATGAGATAAAAATTATTACCAGCATGTCCAAATTGATGATGGAATAGCCTACATCAATGTGTTGGTTGAGATTCGTATTGGAGTAGGCTTGATGAATTGAGGTGAGAAAAATCTATATATAGATATCGTTCGCTTCACGCAACTGCCGGGTAGCCACGAAATTGTCCGTTCATAAGATTTTTATTATGAAAGTTTATTTTTATCCGGTGAGGCTGTGTGAGCCAGCAAAGTTGTTGTAGGGCAAGTTGAGGCGTCTGCGGATTTCATTCTGTACTTCTTCAACAGTACCACTTCCATCTACATTGAGTACCAGTTCTTTTCTGCGGAACAAGTCCAACACGGGAGCAGTTTTGGTATGGTAATTACGCAAGCGTTCTCTGAGTGCCTGTTCATTATCGTCCTGGCGACGTTCCAAGCGTCCTCCGCAAACGTCGCAGGTGTCGGGTACAGCTGGGCGATGGTGTATCAAGTTGTAATCCAGGCCGCAGTTACCACACAAGCGGCGGGACAGTACACGCTGCATCACCAGGTCGTCTGGCACATCAATATGTATAACTGCATCTATGTCATAACTTTCCAGGAAAAATTCAGATTGTCGGCCATTGCGGGGAAATCCGTCAAGAATAAAGCCAAAATTCCAATCATGTTCATCAAGGCGTTTACGAACAATTTCTTCGACAATATCATCGGGAACCAACTTGCCCGCACTCATGATACGGTTAATTCGAGCAGCCAACTTGGTGTGTTCTTGAATATTCCAACGAAAAATATCACCTACACTGATATGCACCAAATCAAAATCTTCACGTAATAATTTAGCCTGGGTGCCCTTGCCACATCCCTGTACCCCCATGATGATATATTTATGCATTGTTATTAAGTTCCCCTGTGCAAGTAACACTTTGACCGAAAACGATACCTGATTGGTATCAATTCGGAGAGAGGTAGATTGTTTCATATTCGCGACAAAAAGGTACGCTAATCGTTGTAACTAAACATTATTTTTTGTTCTGAATGAAAATTGTTTGACTGAATTGTCTTGCCGACTTCTTATTCTTGTGAAACCGACTTATAATACACAGCTTGATATTTAATCGGCAATTTTACCGAATAATTCAAGGCAACATAGTATTTTAGTTTTCGCCACCACTGTTAACCAACAAGTGCATGACTGCCATACGAATGGCGACTCCATTACTTACTTGTTCCAAAATGAGGCTACGGTTACTGTCAGCTACGCTACTGGCCAATTCAATATCGCGGTTTATAGGCCCCGGGTGCATTACTACAGCATGCTCCGGTGCATAGCGCAATGAATTATCATCGATGCGAAATAGTCGGATGTATTCTCGCAAACTAGGGAACAGTGCCCGTTCTTGTCGTTCCAGTTGGATTCGCAGTGTATATACCACATCGGCATATTCAAGCGCTTCTTTCAAATTTGAAGTAACTTGAACACCCATCTGCTTGATACCAGTCGGGATGAGTGTGGTCGGGCCACACAGGCATACCTCAGCACCAAGTTTTTTCAAGCACATGATGTTGCTGCGCGCAACGCGGCTATGCTCAACATCCCCTATAATTGCCACTCTGAGACCAGCTAGAGTAGCCTCCTGATCATTCATACGTGTACGTACATGGTTCCGAATAGTAAATGCATCCAGCAATGCCTGCGTTGGATGTTCATGCCGGCCATCACCCGCATTGACAATATGTGACTTGTGCCGTGCTGCCAGAATATGGGGTACACCTGCGCTTCCGTGTCGAATGACGATGATGTCCGCATGCATTGCTTCTATATTGGCCAGGGTATCATGTAAAGTTTCACCTTTGACAGAACTCGACATGTTCGCGGTTATGCCCAGGGTGTCAGCACTGAGTCGCTTGGCTGCCAACTCAAATGAATTTCGGGTGCGGGTACTGGGTTCATAAAACCAGTTGACGACCAGACGCCCTTGTAGTAGGGGCACCTTTTTGATTCCACTTGAACGCTCAGAGACAGCTACAAACTGGGGGGCGGTGTCCAGGATGAGTGTGATTTCATCCGGACTGATTTCCTGTATTCCAATTAAATCTTTACGGGACCAACCTTCATCCGCCATCTACGCGCATACTCCTTGCATTTGGTTGGGCCAATGACAATGTTTCATATTCTGTACCATATCAACAGCAACACAATAACCCGCTCGTCTAGTTTAGTAAAAAGTAATACTCTGGTAGATGTTTACGCTGCAAAATCAGGTCGGCGTTCTACGATCACTACATCTTCACCATCAAATTCTTGTAAATGAACAGATACCCAGTCCCGTGTTTCTGTGCTGACTTTCCATCCGAGATAATCTGCTTGAATCGGCAATTCTCTGCGCCCACGGTCTATCAGACAGGCCAGTTGAATACGCCTGGGACGGCCATAATCCATGACTTCATCCATTGCAGCACGAATTGTCCTTCCCGCTGCCAGTACATCATCTACCAACAAGACCGTTCGATCATCCACATTGAAATCAAAGTGTGTTTCACCTTTTGGGCGCTTGACGACTCCCATCCCAGTGCGAAAGTCATCCCGATACAGGGTTGTCGCAAGCGATCCGACAGGGGGGAGAAGTCCTGTCATCGTGTGAATTTCATTGGCTAAACGTTCTGCGAGTGGTCGCCCTCGACTCAAAATCCCCAACAGCACCAATTCCTGGATTTCTTCATTGTCAGCTATTATTTCTTGTGCCAGACGATGCAATGTTGCGACCATGACTTCGCTTGTCATGATAATCGTATCTTCGTGTGGTGTCTCTGTTGGGTTCATTATAGTTTCCAACACATGATTGGTAATTTATTCAAACTAACTTGTTACACGTACATTCTGAGCGCTAAGTGCTTGTTAATGACCTGGTGATTGGAAAAAATTAATAGTCCCTAAGTCAAAATAAATTTTTTTTTGCTGCACTTAACGCCAGTCGCATCGCTTATATCATATCAAGGTAGAAATGAATAGCGCAATGATGACCAATGCTACTATCTTTGTGAGATATTAATTTCTCCATATGTCTGGGTGTGCTTTGCAGGCGCTTTATTTCAATCACTCGGTTTGCTGCTGGCTTGAAATGTTAACGGGTATCTGCTCTTGAAGGTGTTGTAAATTCATCATTGTGATATGAAAATGATTGCGCAGCCTTATATTTGCATGGAAATCAGTCTCCATGATGTCCAAGCCACGTTGTACCATGGCAATTCCTTTGTCATATTGCTCTGTCTGACGGTACAAATCGACAATAATCAGTAAGTCACCAAGTAACTGTAAACTGCCAGGGCCAAATAATGACTCTCGTAGTTGTAGCTTTTCCTCTGCAACTTCAATTGCAGCTATGGTATCTTCCTGTTGCATGTGAACACCGATTATTTCAGACAATATTGCCAGTATCTCTTCTTGATGTTCGTATGGCGCTGCCTGATATGTTTCCAGTAAGTCCTTATATATTGCCAATGCGGTCTCAGTTTTTTCTGTATACCGATAAACGAAGGCCAGATTTTTTGCAGCGTTCATCGTACGCGTATCATCGGTTCCATATGCTGCAATAGCATGACGATACGCGCTTTCTGCCAGTTGCATGGCTTCTTCGTTTTCCCCTTTGGCCATCATCGAGTGTAAACTGGAGATATCAAGCGAATCATCATTCTGATCGAACAACCCATAATGATTGGATAAAAACACAGCATTCAACATTACTGCCACAACAACAATAAGTATATTTATTATCTTCATGGTAAATTACCCCCTGAATGTTAAAATCAAGTTAAGGTAATATTACCATCTTGTCAGGATAATTACCAATTTTAATGGATTTTAATAGTATGGAAGATTCCCGATTGGTATTGTTTTTGTAATCCAACAATAAAGCTTGAGTTTTGTGACTGGTTTTTGTGTCAATGCGCTGAAGGCGCAAGGTGATCAAAACATTGAAGTAGCGGACCCGGAAGTGCGTAGCGTCGTTATCAGGAACTTCGAGTGATGGGAGCCGCCACTCCAGAAGGTGTTATACGTTGGTGCAGTAAAATTGATATTAACTTACGCAGTGTACTATCGTTAACTTCCTGTTACAACATGCTATATTGAAATCTTCGGAATAGGGGGGTGCAGTTGCGTACTTTCCCCAACTAAGCCGGATCATTACGCATTGAGGTGCTTATCATGCGCTATGCCATTGCTGTCATATTGCTGTTATGTGCGGTGTTATTTGTTTGGATGTTGATTTCCTCGGACACAACGATTCCAAATCAGGAAGTAGATTCCACTTCGCACGAAGTACCGTACCGGATGCAACCTTCCATGTCCACAGAGACTCAGCAGGAAGAGGCAGAAATGCCAGTACCTGCAGCAGAGGTACCAGTTCATACAGCAGAAATAGCACCCCCCACAGAAGTACGCTCCGCGGGGGCATCAATACAGGGCTATCTCTTCTCGGAAGACCCGACCATCGATGTCGGTGATCG